>MDTC01264187.1_pt1 | contig 14243 bp, 14 predicted proteins | sample 811181 | NCBI WGS metagenome assembly MDTC01 (sample SAMN05326644, study PRJNA326480) | marine metagenome | isolation source: seawater | place: Pacific Ocean: North | collected 2011 | reverse complement strand
ATTGTATTTTTTTATGACATCATCAAAAGAATCTACTGGTTGTGATTGATTGGATGATATTGCTAAAGCATTCTTTTTTTCTGATCTATTCTGAAAATATGTATTATTAAACTCTTTAGTTGTTTTTTTAATTTTAGCTTTTAACCTGACCTGAAAATTTATACTATTCCAGTAAATTAATGCTGAAATCTGCTTATGATTTTTGAAATCATTAGCTTTAGGAGATTGGTAATTAGAAAAGAAAATAAATTCTTTGTCATCTACATACTTCAAATTAACAAATCTTGAATTAACTTCATTTGATTGATTGGAATATGATGAAATGATAATAGCTTCAATATTTTTTTGATTTAAGTTAATGGCGTCAATGTATTTTTTCCTAAGCAAAACATAAGGCTCTTCATCATTATTATTTATAAACTTAATCAATGTCCGCCGCCTTTTAAAATAAGAATTATACCCTTCCAGATAATCCAAAGATCTAATCGCAAAATTCCCAAAGACGATCTATTAATATATTCATCTATGTATTGATACTCATATTCAGAATTTCCCATTTCTGAGGTGCCTTTATTAATATGACCTAAGCCTAAAAGACCGCCCTTTAAAAGTGAACGTGTTACATTGCCTTGTTCTTTATCCCGCTCATAATGCATGACAGATAGTGGTCTTGGACCTACAATACTCATATCACCGATCAAAACACTCCAAAATTGTGGCAATTCATCTAAATAAAACTTCTTAGCAAAAGATCCAACATATGTTCGACTATCTTTAGTCCACTCAGCTGAGAAGGCTATCCAGTCATGGCGTGCTGCACCAACTGGCTCAATATACTTTTCTTTAATAAGTCGTACCTTCCATTTCTTTATTTTTTTTCCAGCACTTATGCCCCAATAGTAAAATAACATTTTACCTTTGTTATCAGGTATCAAAAATCCTTCAATTACATATGCTAATTTTAATAAAGCTAAAATAGGGATAGCTAAAATTAATAGAAAAATAGATATTATTTTATCAAAAAAAACTTTTAAATATCTTGACGGCAAAACTTCATCAAATTCAAATATGTGATTATATTTTATTTTTATCTCTTCACTAGGTGGTCTATAGGGAAAAGCTTCTTCAGGCTCAATAGATTTATTATTATTTATGGTCATAATTTTTACTTTATTATAATCCTACATTAATAGTTTTATTAAAATTTTAGTCTTTGTTCAAAGTTATTTAAAATAATTTCTTTATCAAGATAACTTTCAGCATATTTTATAGCGGTAACATTGGGTTTATCTATTTCCACAGTTTCCAATATTCCTTTCTTAAGATCATCCACACACTCAGGCTTAACTAATGTGGATATACCCTCATATTGCTCACATAAATTTCCTAAAAAAGTTCCTTTGTCTGCGGTGATTACTGAATTTCCACCAACTGCAAAAATATTTGTTAATTTTGATGGTAGAACAGCATCAGCAATCCCTTTTTTTTGAATTATTAAATGACAATCTGCGCAAGCTAAAATTTTTGGAAGAAGTTCAAATGGCTGAAGTGGTAAAAACTTTAAGTTTTCTAATTTTAGTAAAGTTGCTAATTCTATAAGATTCTTTTTGGCTGCACCGTCACCAATGATTACAAAAAATATATTATTATGTTTTTCAAGATCTTTGGCTGCATACAAAACATTTTCTAATCCCTGTTTTTCTCCTAGATTTCCAGAATATAAAATTATTTTTTTAGTTGGCTCAATACCCATATTTATAAGTATTTGATTTTCCTTTTGTACTTTTTTGAATTTATCAATTTCAGACCAATTTGGAAAAAGTATAAGCTTTTTACTATCTATTCCCTTAGAAATAGCTCTGTTGATCATTCCTTCCGAAATAGTAGAAACTCTGCTGAAAAAATTTAGAATTTTCCTTTCAATTAATAAAACGATTTTTTGGTAAAATTTATTTTTAGCCATAGATAAACCAAACATAGCATCAACTTCAAAGTCTTGGATGTGTATTAATGATTTTGCACCACTTAATTTTGAAACGAGGATAGTTTGTGGGGAACAAAAAAGCGTTGGACTAATTTGAATAATTATATCTGGTTTGAAAAAAGCTGATTTTACTAATGGTAAAAACGAAGATAGTGAAAATGACAGTAGGTGAATAATTCTTTTAATTGAATTTAAATTACTTGGAATATATATGGGGCACCTGATAACGTTTATTTTATTTTCAAATGTATTTGTGAAGCTATTTTTAAAGCCATCAAATGTTTTCCATTTAGGATAATATGGAGTAGCTGTAATAACTCTAATTTCATGCCCTTTTTCTGAGAGCCATTCAGCCATTTCTCCAGTATATTTTCCAATACCTGTTAATTCAGGGCTATAGTTAATTCCATAAATAATTATCTTCATTGATGCTACTATTGTCTGGCTAATTTAATATTTTTTTTATACCAATCGTAAGTATCTTTAAGACCATCTAGAAGATCAATTGAATGACGCCAGTTCATATTATTTATTTTTGAACTATCTAATAATTTCCTAGGAGTGCCATCAGGAAAATCGTTATCAAAAAGTATTTTTCCCTTATATTGAGTTACGTAACTAATATGGTCTGCCAAATTTTTTATAGAACATTCAATTCCTGTTCCAATGTTAATATGAGATAAATGAGGATTAATATTTTTGTTAAAGGTAGATTTATCTATGTTCATAATATGCAAACATGCATCAGCCATATCATCAACGTGAAGAAACTCTCTCATTGCTTTTCCAGTTCCCCATATAGTAATTTCTTTTTCATTATTAATAACAGCTTCATGAAACCTTTTAATTAAGGCTGGGATTACATGGCTATTTTTTGAATGAAAATTATCATTCGGCCCATAAAGGTTAGTTGGCATTACTGACCTATAATCTCTATCATATTGCCTATTGTAGCTCTCACAAAGCTTAATACCTGCTATTTTGGCAATTGCATATGGCTCATTCGTTTGCTCTAATAATCCTGTTAATAGAGATTCCTCTTTTATTGGTTGCTCAGCATATTTTGGATATATACAAGATGATCCTAAAAAAAGTAATTTTGAAACATTAGTTATATGAGATGCATTTATAATATTAGCTTCAATCATTAAATTCTCATATATAAATTCTGCTGGATAGGTATTATTTGCATAAATACCACCAACTTTTGCTGCAGCGAGATAAACTTGCTCGATTTCATTCTTAGCAAAAAAATTGTTTACCTTATCTTGACTCAAAAAATCAAGATCTTTGCGTGAACAAGTAATAATATTGGTATCATTTTGTTGTTTTAATTTTCTTAAAATAGAGCTACCGACCATACCTCGATGACCTGCTATAAAAATGTTCATATCTTTGATGCCCTAATTAGTTTTCTTTGGTGATGGATAAATCATATCCATGTGATTTTAATAGTGCATTGCTTTTTGCAACTTTAAGGTCTTCTTTAATCATCTCAGAACACATTTCGTTGATATTGATTTTTGGCGTCCACCCTAGCTTTTCCTTGGCTTTTGTAGGGTCGCCTAATAAAGTTTCTACTTCTGCTGGACGATAATATCTTGGATCAATTTTTACAATTATATCTCCAACCTTAATACCAGGAGCATCATTGCCGTGAACCGACTTAACAACTGCATATTCCTTTTCACCGCTTTCTCTAAATTCTAAAGTAATTCCCAGCTCATTAGCTGATAAATTAATAAAGTCACGAACTGAATACTGTTTTCCTGTTGCAATAACATAATCTTCTGCTTCTTTTTGTTGGAGCATTAACCATTGCATGCGAACATAGTCTTTTGCATGACCCCAGTCTCTGAGTGAATCAATATTTCCCATATATAGACAGTTTTCAAGCCCTTGACTAATATTAGATAAGCCTCTTGTAATTTTTCTAGTTACAAAAGTCTCTCCTCTTCTTGGAGATTCATGATTAAAGAGGATGCCATTACAAGCATACATACCATAAGACTCCCGATAATTAACAACAATCCAATATGCATACATTTTTGCAACCGCATATGGTGATCTAGGATAAAAAGGGGTTAATTCATTTTGAGGAATTTCTTGAACTTTACCAAAAAGTTCTGATGTGGAAGCTTGATAAAATTTAATTTTCTTTTGCATGCCTAAAAGTCTTATTGACTCTAAAATTCTTAGGGTACCAATTGCATCTATATCGGCTGTATACTCTGGCACTTCAAAACTAACAGCAACATGGCTTTGGGCTCCAAGATTGTATATCTCGTCTGGCTTAGTCTCTTTTATAATTCTTGTTAAATTAGAGCTGTCACTTAAATCACCATAATGTAAAAAAAAATTATTATTTTGGATATGTGGGTCTTCATATATGTGATCAACCCTCTCAGTATTAAATGATGATGCTCGTCTTTTTATGCCGTGAACTACATAGCCCTTTTCAAGCAGGAATTCTGCTAAATAAGATCCATCCTGTCCTGTTATGCCTGTAATTAATGCGGTTTTCATAGATTTTCCTTACCTGAAATCCTCTCAAAGAAAAAATCAGCCTGAATACAATTACCATTATTATCAAGCTGAAGATTGTAGATGCCTGTTATATTAAAACTCCTATTATATAGAAAGTTAATAACATCAGGTGCTAAAGACTGTTTTTCATACAACATCATAAAAGAGCATTCACAATATATATAATCAAACTTTTCTAGCATGCCCTCACAACCCATTAAGACTTGAAGTTCAAAACCCTGAACATCTAATTTTAAAAGAGCAGGAGAAATGATTTCTTTATTTGATATAAGATGGTTAAGAGGAGCTACCTTGATTTTTGTTAAACCAGTCTCTTCAGTTCCTGGAAAATGCTCAGTCTGAAGAGGAGCTATTTTAAGAATAGATGAGGAATCATCTTTTGATGACACATGCATATCAACTTCTTTATTAAAATCTCCTAATGCATAATCAAAAATTTTAACATTTGTATGATTTTTAAATATTTCTTCAAATATTTTTAAAGGAGTCGATAGTGGTTCAAATGCAAATATTTTGAGATCTGGTTTTTGTGAAATTGCTGCTAATGAAAATTGACCACGGTTTGCTCCAATATCTAATAAAGTTTTTATATCTCTATTAAAAATATTATTATGCTCAACAGCAGCCATAACCTTATATCGTATAAATATCTTAAATAAAAAAATATCTCGAACTATAAAAGAAAATTTTTTTAATCGTAAAAAAAATAACTTAAAAAACAAAATAATTACCAATTAATTTATATTTCATTATCACAACTAATCACTTTCATTTTTAATAATTTGTAAAGCAGATGATATTGAAATCTTTTCAAAAAGATCTAACTTACCACCAACGGTAGCATCATAGATTTTTCTGCCATCATTTTCATAAGCTTTTTTTGCTTTCATGTAACCTATTTCGCTATCATCCAGATCTGGCACACCCCAATATCCGCCTGATGCAAAATAATTTGGATCAAAATGATTATTATCAGGTCCCTCTCTTCGCTCATAAGTTAATGGCTTCCCTTTTGTAGCAAAACTATGATCAATGCCTAACAAAACAACATTTTTAGCGCCCATGTAATACGCTAACTGAAGAGCGCTATAAGTAACAGTAGATGAGGTTCCAAAGCCATTTTGAATATCAGTAGAAAATTCATTTGATGCTAAGCTTAGATAATAAGAAAATGAGTCTCTATTTTTTTTTGGAATAAACCATCTTGTTTTCCATGACAAAATACATTTTACCCCATGGCTTCTCATTTTTTCCCAGTGCTGTTTAACAACAAGATTGTTCTCAGCTACAATAAAATTTGGTCTCCATGAGACTCGATCAAAAATCATATCTATCTTGTTCATTCCTATAGATGTGCATTCTGAAAACTCATCAAGAGGGGTTTTGTTAAGACTAGGGCCATTTCCAACTATAACAACTGTATTGCCTTTGCATATGTCTTTTAAATTTTCTACATTTTTCATCTCTTTTTTAGAGTACAGCATTGATTCAATGAAATATCTTAATGATTTAGTAAATGAAATTAATGTGTTTATAGTATTCATAATATTTAGCTGAGCTTAAAGTATTTTCTGTCATTTTTAAATGCTTTTTAGTATTTTGATCTCGAATCATCTTTTTCAAAAAATTTACTTGTATGCAGTCCTAACAGTATTAGAAATAAAACATAGCTCTCTGAGCTTGCATAATAGAATAATGTATTTAGTGAAGCAGATACCATTAATGCAAGAACTCCAAATAATAAAGCATCACTTAGGCTATGATTGTAGGCATTAAATGTATTTATAAAAGATCTAAATACTAATAAAAATATTCCAACCCCTATAATGCCTTTATCTAATAACTGCTGTAATATAATATTATGAGCAGTTTTTATGCCCGTATTTTCCCATCCGCCTTTAAATAGATACGTGACTTGATTATTTATTCCCGAATCAACAGTTCCCGCTGCACCATATCCATATAGCAGTTCAGGGTTAAACTGTTGGATATTCTCGGCAATGGCGCTCCATATAAATGTCCTGCCTGAAAGTGATGATATATTGTCATCGGCGCTCCTTGAAAGAACTTCCATACCAGGTATATCTGCAATATAGGAAGCTATCATTAAAAGCAAAATGGGTATTATTGGAAATATAATTAAATAAGTTTGAAGGAAAACCTTAGTAGAAAGCATCCTATAGACTGGTGTGATAATTAAAAACATTATTAGCACCGCTAGATATAATCTAGCATCTGATAAGAGAATCATCCAACTGCACAATATAAATAGAATAAGAAAGAACAAAAAGCTTTCTTTATTTTTTATTTTGTTTTTTATCATAACCAATGAAATGGTGCCTATAAAAACTAAAATACTGCCCAGCAATTTAGGGCCTGCCTCAAGAGAGAAAATAACAGATGTAATATTGATTCCAATTACAGAGAGCAATAACGAATCAGGAGAAAAGCTGTATTCATTTCCGCTTTGATACTGGGTAATGCCAAAGATATATAATGTAAAATTCATTACTATTAAAAATGAGAAACTATAAATAACGGTTTTTATAAAAAAATTTAATTCTTTTGAATTTTTGATATTACTTAGACTAAAAAGTACAAAAAATACTATTGTTGTTGCAAGGCCAATAAATTTAATGACTGAACCTAAATCCATTACTTCATTTATACCAGATCTGAAAAAAGATAAAATTTCTAAACTTAGATAAATTAATACTAAATATACTTTTGATGTAGAAATATTTTTCAAAATAAAATTATTCTTTATGGCCAATATGCATGTATATAATAATAAAAAGAGGGCTATACCAGCAGAAGCTAAAAACTCCAAAGAAGGAGGCAGAAGTTGGGGTAGCCTAAATAAGGCAACAAAAGTAAATAGTACAAATGAATCAGCTTTTACTTGGTTTGATATTTTAAATTTATTTAACATTTGCTATGAAATTTATAAATCAAGCACTTTTTGTTTGAGTAATATTCATTAAAACTCTATAAGACAAAAACATGCATGCAAAATTTATAAGAAATAATGAAATTAAAACACTGAAAGCAATTGAAATACCTGAAGTAATATTTGCAGATGCAAATAAAAAGATTATGTAAATTAAAAACCCTCCCAAGTTGAATAAAATTAATGTTTTAGGATAACCGCAAATTAATAAAAATTGACTACTGGGCGATGCAACAGAATCAAAAAAAAGTGCTATAGATAAGATTATTAGTATTGGGAATGCGCTTAAATATTCCGAACTTATAGCGCTTATTATTAATTCCCCAGTCATAAGGACAAGTATTATATAAAAAACTGATCCAACAAATGCAAATAAAGTAGATAACCATACTGAATGATAGAGCTTGTCATATTCTTTTAGCTCATAGAATCTAGAAATCAAATATCCAGTAGCGGCAAAAATTGTTCTTGCAATTAAAGTAATTGGTTGAGCTAATTTTTGAGCTATAGAATATAATCCAGCTTCAGCAGCACCTAAAAAGATGCCAGTTGCTATTATATCCGTACGTAAAACTCCAGCTTTTGTAAGATTTGATATTTGAATAGGAATTAATTCATCAAACCAATTATGAAATTCAAATTTAAATTTAATTGCTCTTAAAAATCTCATAAATTTTAAAAATACAAATGTTAAAAGAATTACTTCTATAAGTGCAAAACATGAAACCCAAAGAAGAAGAAAATTATATGCTGAGGAATAATAACTTAAATCAAAAAATACGAAGCTTAAAATTAATAAAGGTGCAATTAATTCATGAGGGATCTGACTAATGCCTATAAAAGAAAAACCTCTACTAATTCCTTCCCTAATTACAGTCCACAATGTTATTGGGATTAAGATTGTTAGCATTAAAAATACGTTTTTTTGTTGAAATAAATTAAAGTATTTAAAACTAAGATTTAGTAAAATTATTAGAATAATAATGAGTATGAAAAAAATTAAAGTTGAAAGAACAACTCCTCCCAATTCTTCAAATTTTTTTGTTGAAAAAAGCCTAGTTACTATTTTTGTAAGCCCCTGCTGTCCTCCAGGCACAAGAAAGAAAGTGCTAAATTGAGAAAATGCTAAAACAATTGAAAATACTCCAAATTCGCTAACGCCCATTTCCCGAGCTGCAGTAAACAATAATAGAAGTTGAATTATTTTGCCAAAAAATAATATAGATGCAGAACTAAAGATTCTGTTGCTTACCAAATAAAGATTATTCATTGATTTAAATTCGTAATAATCTTAACAATTTTATTTGTTATTGATTTCAATGATTGAGGCAAGACTTGGATCTCTAAATGCAATCATATTACCCCAACCATTAGAATCAATAAGATTATAGGGGTATCTATTAAGTGATCTCCATTTATGCTTGGACCCATATTGTTGTATAGGATGCCATTCAGAAATTAAAACTGTATAGCCATTATCAATTAGAATTTTAGCCATATCATGGTAGCAGTAACCAAGATTTATTGTTTTTCTATCTTCAAATTCAGCAACTATCACCTCTGGTTTAATAATATCCCATGGGATACCCTCAAGAACAAAAAGGTCATGTCCTTCTGTATCAATTTTCAAGAAACCAACTTCAGAAATATTTTTTTCGTCTGCAAAATCTTTAATAGTTACTGTATCAATCTTATTAGACTGAATGTGGGTCTTATCAAAAGCAGACATTGAGCTTATGCCGGTTGAAATATTACTCTTATAAAAATTAATGTCGGTAACAGATTTATTTGAACATCCTCTTGTGTCTAAAATTAAATTTCTTGATTTTGTTAAAGATTGTAATTCTTTCATATTTTCAGGATCAGGCTCAAAAGCAAACACTTTCCAGTTATCAAACAAAAAGGGGCTTAATGATTCACCATAATGAGCACCTACATCAATCATTACTTTGTGCTGTATCTTTTTTTCAAGATATTTATGAATCCAATCAACTTCATCGGGTTGATCTCTGCCTGTGATATTTTTTAATACTCTTAAAAGTCTTGGGGATATTTTTGCTCTAACTAATGTCTTTATTCTTGTTTTCATAATATCTGAGGAGTACTTAAAATTGTTGTATTATCTTAACTTAAATTATTAGGATCATTTAATTTTGATGCTATTCCGCCATTAAAGTCAATAATTGAACCAGTTAAAAATCTTCCTTTGTGCTGTGAAATAGACTTAATAAATAAAGCTAGCTCTCCCGGAGAACCTATTTTGTTAGAAGGATGGTACGACTCTAACTCATTAATCTTCTTATTATCATTGTTAAACCCATCTTTGAGCATATCAGTTAGAATTGCTGCGGGAGCAATTGCATTAACAGATACACCATGAGGAGACATCTCAATTGCTAAAGATCGAGTTATTGATTCAAGGGCAGCCTTAGACATTGCATAACATGCAAAAGATGACTTAGTTTGCTTCGAATGAATGCTGGAAATATTGATTATATGTCCCATGTGCTCTGATAGTTCTTTTTTTAAACTCTGCGCAATGAAAAATGGAGCTAAGGTATTTATATTTAAAGATTTATTCATATGAATATAATCAACTTGCTCTAAAGGCTTTAAAATCTGAACTGCTGCATTATTTATTAGAATAAATTCAGTTATTTCTTTGGGCAGCATCTCTCTTATTTGTGCTATGAGTGACTCTCTAGATTTTATATCTTTTACAAAATCATCAAGATCAGTCTCTAATCCAAAGAAGTTTAATGCTGAATTTTTTGGTTGTACTTTATCGATTCCTATAACAAAAAAATTATCTTCCTGATAAGTCTTTACAAGAGCTTTACCAATACCGCCACTAGAACCAGTTATTATCACTACCTTATTCATTGTTTGAACCTTTTTTTAACATATCATATAACAAATCAATAGATTTATTACTTGCGCGTATTACAGCATCAATCGTGTTGGAAGCATTATGAGAGCCTAATATGCATTTAGGATTTTTTAAGATGATGTTTTCATTTGAAGGGGGTTCGGATTCAAAAACATCCAAAGCGGCAGATTTAATGATGCCGCTAGTTAGCCCTTCAATTAATGATTTCTCTTCAATGAGTGGTCCTCTTGAAATATTAATAACTCTTAAACCATGTTTGACCCTATTTAAAATTGATTTATTAAATAAATAATGAGTATCTGAATTTAAAGCGCATGCAAAAACTATAAAATCACAATTCTCTATGCTGTCTGGCCAATTTTTAACATATTTTATATATTCTGGTAAAGAGTCGGTATATGGATCCCATCCTATAATATTAAGATCATGAGCATAGGCACGTTTTGCAATATTTCGGCCAATGTCTCCAAGCCCAATAATGCCTAAAGTTTTTCCTTCTAATGAAATTCCAGATGGCTTTGGCCAGTTACCAATTCGAACTTCACGATCTATAAAAAAAGCATCTCTAGCTAGACCTAGAATATAGCACATAGCTAAATCAGCCACTTCAGAACCAAACATATTTGGAGTATTGACAATAGGTATTGAAAGTTTTTTGCAGGACTCAAAGTCAACATTATCAACTCCAATTCCCCACTTTACAGCAGCTCTTAATAGACCTGATTTACCTGCTTTAAAGACTTCAGCTGTAGCAGGATCGTCTCCAATAATCCAGCCATGATGGTGAGGAACAATATCTAATAACTCTTGAACTGTCAGTGTTTGAATTACGTCAGGAGTAGTTATTTCTATATCTAAATGTTCAAATTTCTCTCTAAACATATCAATCTGTTTAAGCATTGGCGGACAAGTTACTAAAACTTTATGCTTCATGATAGAAAACCCTTCTTTCTGTAGTATTCAACCATAACCTCACCAAGATCCCAATCATCAGGAGTATCGATATCTAACGATTCATATGATTCTGATTCAAAAATCATAGGAGTTGAACCAATTCTAGCATTAGTACTTACAAAACTTTTTTTTGTAAATAAATATAAATTGGAGTTTTCTTTGAACCATGCTTCTAGATCCTGAGTTCTTAATAAATTATTTGGGTCATGGTTTATGGGCTTTGCGTCTAAATTGTAGAACCTTTCTTGCACTTTATTTACAGTGAATAGTGAGTCATTTTCTTTTTTTTCTAAGGCAACTTGAAAAGACTGTAATGCATTAATTATAGATTTCTTGCTTAATAATGGATTAGTTGTATGTGTCATCAAATAAATGTCCGCATCGATATTATTAACATCATCCTCTATAACTAAGTTCATTGAAGTTAAATCGCCACAAATTTCCTTTCTCCTATCTCTTATTAAGATTCGTTTATTATTAACAAGTCCATTTTTTTTAAGAATTTCGCGAGCATCTGTATTAATTACAATCAAATCAATTTGCTTAATACTTAATAAAGTATCTAACATCCATTGAAATAAAGGCTTACCAGCAAAATTTTTAAAATTTTTTCCTTGTACCCTTTCGCTATTTGCCTTCATTGGAAGCAATGCTACAACTTTCATTATTCTTCTCCACCACTATTTGAGGGATAGAAGTAATTTTCTTTTCTTCTTTTTGAAATCTCCCTTTGCTCATGATTGCCTCTGTATATTCCAGAATATTGAGCGGCCCTAAATCTAATTATTCCAAATAATTCTTTTAAGAGTAAACTTTCATTTTTTGCAGCAATACAGTCATTGATTATAGATAAAGATATGTATCTAATCATATCGAAAAAACTTACATTAATTTCAGGCATAATTTTTTGCAAAGCAATTGACTCTCTTTCATATCTTCTTCTTGTTTGGCTCCAACTTTCATCATGGATATGATAAACAGATGCCTCAGAAACATATGATATTTTTCTATTATCTAAAAATATACGTTTAGCTAAATCCATATCTTCAAGACCAGTAATTTCCTCATTAAATTTATACAATGACCAAACATCACGATTTAAAGCAGAATTTGCATTATTGCAAAAGAAATCATTTTGAGGGATCTTTGATTTTTTTGGAAAATATTGTTCAAAAATTCTAGATTCTGAGAATTTAGTTGTATCTCTTCCTATTTGACCTCCATAGGTATAGTCAGACAATCGCTCTAACAAGGGTTTAATAAGATTTTTAAGCCAATATCTATCGGTTGGAATGCAATGACCAGATATATATACAAGAATACCTCCATTAGCAAACTCAGAACCCATATTTAATGATTTACCAAAAGTGAATTCATTTTTTGATATATGTGTAACTCTACAATTAAAATTTTTAGCTATATCAAGTGTTCTATCTGTAGAACCTGAATCAATAATTACTGTTTCTATGTTGAAATCTTCTTTTTCTTGATTTTCTAAAGATGATAACAGTTCTTCTAGATACTTCTCCTCATTAAGCGTTCTTATAACTATAGAAACTAACATATTAAACTCTTATCAAAATTATATACAAATGTATTTCCTGATTGAGGATATAAATTAAATTTATCGTCATCTAAACCCTCGTAAGCACTAGTAATCCATAATTGAGATTTAATTGGATCATACTTACAATTTGTAGGTCTTAGAACTGGAAGAGCTAGTTTTGATAAAATTTTTCCATCTTTATTAAAGACAGCGATTGAAGCATCATCCCAAAGAGCAACCAGCACCAAATTACCAACCATACAACCTCCATCAGGAGATATTCTAGATTCAAATTTATACCATAATCTTTTATGACATAAATTACCCATACTATTTATATCATATAACCAAATCTTGCTCTTCAAAGAATCACTAATAAGCATCTTTCCATCTTCAATTTTAATGAATGTATTTGGTATATAAATAGAGTTGTCTTGAAGAAAATAAGAATTACCTGAAAGCCTGTATATATAGCCCTTTGTTATGTCAGGTCTTTTAAGATGCATAAAACTCAAGAATTTGTTGTCGCCATAAGACCCTCCATCATTGCTTCTATAATCCTCAATATCATGAGTGAATTTGCCTGAGCAGAGCAATTTCTCCTCTTTAGTATTTATATTAAAAGCAATAATGCCAATATTTGAACCAAAAGTTATGTGGGTATCATTTGCATCATAAATAATTGAAGGAATAGACTTTGTTTGAAAGGACTTTAATTCATCATTTTGATATATGAAAATCTTACAACTATTAATATCTACCCATGCAGCAATCCCTTTAGATAAAAATAAACCTTCGCCAAGACTACATTTGCTTTTAATAATCTTGACTAAGATAGGTTCTGATTTCATAAAAAATAAGTAATATTATGTATTTAATATAAACATATTATCTTGTTTTTCTATGCCATTTCCAAGCACTTTCGATAATAAGGTCCAATTCTGTATAAGCTGGCTTCCAGTCTAAATTCTTTATTGCTTTTTTGCTATCAGAAACAAGAGTTGCTGGGTCTCCGACTCTTCTTGGCCCTACATTATATTTTATTGTAGACCCTGTAACTCTTTCACAGCTTTTAATTACCTCTAAAACTGAAAACCCATTGCCATTTCCTAGATTGTAGGAAGAAAAACCTTTGATATTATTCATTTGATTTAATCCTAGTAAATGCGCATTACTCAAATCATTTACATGAAGATAATCACGTATACAAGTTCCATCAGGAGTCGAATAGTCATTCCCATAGACATTTAAGTTAGAATTATTTTGTAAAGTTGATTTCAGTATATTCGGAATTAGATGAGTCTCGGGATTATGATCTTCACCAATTAAACCTGATTTGTCTGCCCCAGCTGCATTAAAATATCTAAAACAT
>MDTC01045847.1_pt1 | contig 14245 bp, 10 predicted proteins | sample 811181 | NCBI WGS metagenome assembly MDTC01 (sample SAMN05326644, study PRJNA326480) | marine metagenome | isolation source: seawater | place: Pacific Ocean: North | collected 2011 | reverse complement strand
ATCTTCCAGAGAAGTAAAAAAGATGTTTTTGGAACCAATGACGCCTTTGAAAATTCAAAAGACCGAATATGCAGACAAAGTTCTTTTAAGACTTGAACTGACCCACGAACAAAATCAAAAACTGGAAAAGCTAAAAGCACTGAAGTCACACAAGCACAACATCGAAAGTCTCTTGGTAAACTTGATTGAAAAGGAACTCAAATCCTACGAGAGCAATCAGATTAAATCTTCCAAAATTAATGAGGTTTCAGCTTTCAAAGGGACACGGCCAAGAAATCCTAGGCAAATTTCCAAGCGCCTACGAAATGATGTGTTTAGGGATGCAAGTTTCAAATGCCAACATCCCGGCTGCAATTCCAATCATTTTCTACAGATAGATCACATCATTCCCGTTCGACAAGGCGGCGATCAAAGAAGAAGCAATCTTCAAGTCCTTTGCGCCAATCACAACCGTTTGAAAGGTTGATCCGAATTCATCGCCGCAATGCTTTCTAGGCGCTTGGAAAATGAATGTCCGAATCCTTTGCGACTCAATTGCCTTCCATCGTTTGATGGGTCACGTTCAGTGTGTTCTATTTTCAAGATCTAAACTCCATCATTCCAGATCCGTTCATCCATGGACTCTTCGATCAGATATTTCTCATTTCTCAGGTTCAAAGACCTCATCAAGCAAACGCGCCCATCCATGGGCTCACAAGAATTTTTCTTTCAAAAAAACACATCCTGTTTTCTTGAGGTTTGCTCGATGAGATCTTTGAATTTGAGGAACCAGAAACACTTGAAAAGGTTTATTTTTATAGGCGCCTATAAAAATGAAACTTTTGAAGTGTTTCGTGGGATTCTGCTTTCAAGTTCAACGATTCGCAGAATGGGATCTCCGGCAAGCAGGATGCGTTTTGCCGAAAGGCAAATGCCGGAAGAGTTCATGGATGAACGTATCCGATTCTGTGGATCGTGGAACTTGAAAGTGAGCTTCCTCGAAACCTAATTCTTGTGAGCCCATGGATGGGCGAGTGTGCTTGATGAGGTCTTTGAACCTGAGAAATGAGAATTATTTGATCGAAGAGTTTATGGAGGGACGCGTCTGGAATTATGGATTTTAGGACTTGGAAAAAGAATGCACTCATCGCAAGTCTGCAAGAATGTAGGGCGCGTTTGCTTGATGAGGTCTTTGAACTTGAGAAATGAGTAGCATTTACCAGAAGCATCCATGGATGGAGGGGGTAAAATAGAACACTCGGAACACATCGCTTTTAAGCGCTCAAGCGCTTTCTTTCCATGCGCTTCACCCAGAACTGACCGCCGGTGATGCTGGCAAGAATCAGAAGAATTCCCAAAGATGCAATCAACCCCAAAGGCTCTCCAAAAAGAAACCAACCCATGGCCACCGCATAAAGAACACCCATGTAATTCACAAGTCCAATGTCCGCGGCCTTTCTCAAACCATAAGCACGAGTCAAAAAGATTTGCCCCCCCTGAGTGGCAATCCCAATCGCCAAAAGCAAACCCGCCTCCCACAAGTTGGGAGGAATCCAATGCTTTGCCATCAGTGGAAACATCACCGGCAAGGTGATCATGGGAAAATAAAAGATAATCACAAGCTCATCGTCCGTAGATTTCAGCCTTCGCACGAAAGTGTAAGCCAAACCCGAAGCCATCGCCGACACCACCCCAATCAAAGCTGTGGTCATATCCACCCGAGGATCATAGCCTTGAATCAAATAGACACCCAGAAAGCCTCCACAAAAGAACAGCCACTGCGCCAACGAGGCCTTTTCTCGAAATAGAAAATGGGCCCAAAAAACAGTAAAAATGGGAGACAAATATTGAAGGGTCACTGCCGTGGCCAAAGGCAAAGTCTGAAGCACATAAAAGAACAGACTCAAAGCAATGGTCCCCGCCACTCCTCGGCCGATAAGCAACCGACGGTTATTTCCCAAAAAAGAAATCCCTTTTTGACGGATTCCCCAGGTGCACAAAACCAAGCTAATGAGGGCGCGGAAAAACACCACCTGCGAAAAGTGCAAGTGCGAAAGCTCCTTCACAGAGGCATTCACCACAGCGAAACAAGTGACAGAATAAAATAGGTACTTGGCACCCATACGAGCCGTATTGGCGCCAGAAAGAGAAGTGTCTTTGGAAGGATCCAGAAGTCTTACTTGCGTCCGTATTTTTTACGGAACTTCTCAGCGCGACCTTCTGTATCAATCAAGCGCTGTTGGCCTGTGTAGAAGGGGTGAGATTGACTGGAAATATCTACCTTAACCAAAGGATACTCGTTGCCGTCTTTCCATTGAATGGTTTCTTTGGATCGAACCGTAGAAAGAGTGAGCATCTCATAGTCACAGGAGACATCTTTAAAAACAACCGGGCGAAATTGGGGATGAATCTCTTTTTTCATAAGGTGGAAGTTATAGGACTTCCACTGACGCTTGGCAAGAATTAAGTTGAAAAGAGCTGAATTCGCGAACCCTCGACGCTGTCGTCCTCCTTTTCCGCGTAAATAACTGAAATCACTTCCGTTTTACTGCCCGGGCTCAAGTTAAAGATCAACTCGCTGGAGGCCTCTACGATTTGATGAAGACCACGCCCCGCTCCGCCCTTGCCCTCTTGAGCATTGATCTCTTCGGGCTCAGAAGAATAGCAGTTCTTTAAATACCTGTAGATGGTGGCCGAATCCAACGCTCCAAAGGGATCACGAACCGCCATCAAAATCTTAGTTCCATCAAAAACGAAGGAAAATGTCCCTTGCTGATTGGGCTCCAAAATCACCTCTTCGGTTCGAGGAAGATGATTGAACAAAGGCTTTCGATCAATGGAGTCCACTGGGGCATCATAGATGGCGTTCATTAGCAATTCGTCTGCAACCAAACGCGCCCGCTCGCGAATATTTTTGCGAACACCCGCCGTATTCAGATATTGATCCAACTCTTCCAAAAGGTCCGCTCGCTGAGTGCTGGATTTGATGCGCTCAGATCTTACCTCTGCGCCAAAACCCATGTAAGGCTCCAAACCAAAATACTGATCGGTCAAAATTTTCGTCACTGCACTCAACATGTTCTGAATTTGCGTCTTTTTATCCTGAGAGCGAAAGAAAAATCTCAAGGCGCCCTGCAGATGGCCAACAGAATCCAATTGATCCCGAATAAAACCATTCAACACTGCCAAGTAAAAGGAACTGGGCTGAAGGTTTTGAGCTTCCTCAAAATGGGACAAATGCTCTTCATCAAAGATCACCAGAGAATAACTCTGAGAGGAAAGTTTTTCCTTGGCCTCCTCCCAATCTAAGGCCTGATCCAGAATGGCTCCCGTTCCCCCAAGTGAAAGCTTGGTGGAAAGATGATTCTTCTTTTGTGAATCCACATAAAGAATGCGCTGACCTTTCAGTTTGAGCCCACTGGAAAGAAAGGATTTAATCGGATTCAGAATCTCAAGGGCATGCAAAACTTGACCGTGATCTTCTGGGCTCAATCGAGAAGAGTCTTTGAGAGGCGAAAGCTGATCGTACAACTCACCAATTTTTCCTTCGAGGGCCTTCATCCGCTGATGAACTTGATCCTCGAGATTTTCATTTAAAGATTTCAAATCGGCTTCTGCACTTTTCAAACGGTAATTGGTCTCTTCAAACCGCTTGGCCTTTTCATTGGTCTTTTCCAACTTCTCCACCAAAACATGAGAGTACATGCAGTAAAGCACAGAGTTGTACAAGCCTTTAAGTTCTGCATTGGAATTCAAAAGCCCATTGGTGTTGATTTCAATCAACTTCACCGGACTGTCCGCAACCAACGTGGCCGAAACAGGGCTGCGCTTAATCACACTCATTTCACCCAAAAGAGAACCAGGTTCAGAAATCTTTCCAACAAACCCTCCATCCACAAAGACACTCACTTCTCCTTCCATAAGAAACAGAAGGTTTTCGTTCATTTGTCCCTGAGCGAGGATTTCCTCATTCTTTTTAAACTCTTCAAACTCACTGAAATTGACCAGTGGGCTTAAAAGCTCCTGGGGAAATTCCGCAAAAACTGGAATTTCCCTAAGGGAATTTTCGATATCTGCGATTTCATGAATTAATTTTGGTGCACCCATAGTGGTTTTATCGGCCAGCCCACCCAAAGATTCAGGTCCATATTGTGTTTTTTAACACATCCGCTAAAATAGAAACCATGAATCTCAAATCGGGACTTCCTCTGCTCTATTTGCTGCTTTCTTTCAAGGCCTTTGCCCAGGAAGAGTACGATGACATTCCTCCACCTCCCATCATGGAAGAGATGGATGAAGACATGATTGAAGAAGTTCCCCCCGATGAATACATCGATGGTCCAGTTTACAACCAAGAGGAAGAACGCAGATCCGCGACGCCCCCTTCTCCGGCCGGAGACTCAGGAGGTGGAGCCGGATTTTCTTCAAGCCGTTCCATTTCGCCTCTCAGACAAGGACGCGACGGAAATCGCCGCATCAACATTCGACCCTCAAATCATGGGGGCGGAAAAAACAACTTTGGCGAATCTGATGGAAAGCTTCATTTTCAAATTGTCGAAGGTGAGTTTTGGGAGAAGGGCAAAAAACGCGGTCGCAAGGACCGCGATTGATGCCTTCGTGATTTTAAATCCCGTGGGATTCAATTTTTGATTTTACGGGACCACCAGAAACATATTCCTCTTCAGAGAAATCATCCACCTGAATGGCGTCGTATCTCAACGCTTCTGCCCGTTTGATCAATTCAAACTCGGAATTGTTGATGACATTTTTAGACAAAGCATCCTCCAACAAGGTTTTGGACTTCTTTTGGAGTTGGCGCGCCTTGATGGCTTTGCGGATTTTCTTTTCCACCACTTCAGCTTCCTTAATGGTTTTGTACGCACGTTCCAAACGCCCCATGGCTTCTTCTGGATCTTTACCGATAAACATTCCATCGGTCAGACGCTCTCTCACCTCTTGGTTGTCCATGACCGAAGAGGCCACCTTGTGAGTCAATCGATCCGTAGGAGCCAAACCGTAAAAATTCAATCGAGACCACCAACGGATGGGACCTTTAAAGAGCCAGTAAAGTCCAGGCACGTCCATGTTTCCATAAATTCCATCAAAGGCGTCTTGAATGCGATGGAAAGCCACAGCCAAAGAGTAATCCAAGAATGGCTTGTCTTCAGGCTTTCGACCTTCTTCTTCGTAACGTTTCAAAACAGCAACCGCAATAAACATCCAAGACAGAATGTCTGCAAAGCGACCGGTGAGTTTTTCTTTCAGTTTGAGTTTTCCACCCAACAATCCCATAGAGATGTCAGCCATAATTGCAAAGCTTGCAGAAACCCAAGCCAACTTTTGAAGATAGCGATGACTTCGACCCGACAAAGGAGTCATCACGAAGCGGGCACGAGTCACTGTCAATACGATGGCGCGGAACAAGTTTCTAACAATGTGGCCAATATGTCCCCAGAAGGCTTTGTCAAAACCATCCAAGTCCCCTTTTTCAATGGCATCCACTTCTTTAAATGCATAAGGATGGGCGCGAAGGGCTCCCTGACCAAAGATCATCAAGGTCCGAGTCAAAATGTTTGCACCTTCCACAGTGATCCCAATAGGAGTTCCAATGTAGGTGATGGCCAATTTGTTTCGAGGGCCCATGGAAATTCCGGCGCCACCCAAGATGTCCATTCCATCATTGATCGAGTGCCGTGCAAGCTCGGTGGCATTGTACTTGGCGATCGCGGTCACCACGGGTGGGGAAATGTTTTGATCCAAAGCACTTAAGACATATCTTCTCAAGGCTTCAATCAAGTAAGTGGTTCCTGCAATTCGAGAAAGAGGCTCTTCTACTCCTTCGAACTTTCCAATGCTCAAGCCAAACTGCTTACGAATTGTGGCGTGGGCACTGGCCACGCGAGAAACCATTTTGGTTCCCCCTGCTGCCTGGCCGGGAAGACTGATCCCACGACCGGTTCCCAAAGACTCCATCAACATCTGCCAGCCAAAGCCTGCATTCTTCAAGCCACCAATGATGGCTTCTTCCGCTTTGATTTCCACATCATGTCCTTGAGTGGGACAGTTGTGAAAGGGCACACCCAACGGATCATGGCGATGTCCAATGACAACACCTTTTAAATTCGAAGGGATCAAGGCGCAGGTGATTCCAAGGTCTTCGCCTTTTCCAAGAAGACCTTCTGGATCTCGCAAGCGGAAGGCCAAACCAATCAATGTGGAAATGGCAGCCAAAGTGATCCAACGCTTGTTCCAATTCAATCGGATGTAGATTTCGCCGTCTGAACCTTTGAATAGCACGCCTTCAGCCTGAACGTTTCCGGCGTCGCTTCCTGCAGTAGGTTCGGTCAATCCAAAGCAAGGAACCTCATCACCAATAGCAAGACGAGGCAAATATTTGTCTTTTTGCGCTTGAGTTCCATAGTGATTGAGAAGTTCTGCTGGACCCAACGAGTTTGGAACCATCACATAAATCACGGTGCCAATGGAGTGAGAGGAAATTTTTTGAATCACTGCAGAGTGAGCCGCGTGGGAAAAACCTTTTCCACCGTACTCTTTCGGAATGATCAAACCCAAAAAACCCTTCTTTTTGATGAACTCGAAAACCTTGTCATCCATCTTTCGCGTTTTGAAGGTTTTGTACTCGTCCACCATGCGACAAAGTTCTTCGGTTTCATTGTCCAAAAAGCTTTGTTCCTCAGCCGTCAACTGAGAGTAGGGTTGATCGAGCATTCTTTTAAAATTGGGTTTCCCGGAGAAGAGCTCGGACTCCATCCACACCACACCCGCTTCGAGAGCCGTTCTTTCGGTGGCAGAAATTTTAGGGATCAACCCTAAGGCCTTCATGGTTTTAAAAACCAAAGAGGAAACCAACACTTTTCGGATGGGAGTGATCACGAAGATCAAACAAATGGCAAAAACCACAGCCACGGCGACGGGCGGACAGCCAAATCCCACCATGATTCCCAACACACCCAGGGTCCACAGCCAAAAGGGCGCACCCATGTATCCTAAAATCAAGACCAAAGCCACGCTACCTAAGATGGCAATCCCTTGGTAACCTGAGGTCAGAAAATATCCCCAAAACGCTAGGTTTTCCACAGCAAACTCCTTTTTATAATGCTTCAATCTTACCACCGAGGATTGGCAATTCAATCAATTGATTGAATTTTTTAAATAATCGATTAAATTTCTTAAGACCATGGGGAGAAAAACCACGTCGCAAAACAAGCGATCTCAAAAAGAGTCAGCACCTGATCTGCTTCTTAAGGCGGCAAAACCTCTTTTTGCAACAAAAGGTCTCTCTGGAACTGGCATTCGAGAGATCTCCAAGGCCGCTCACCTCAACTCGTCTTTGATCAGCTATTACTTCCATGGGAAAGAGGGACTCTATCGGGCGTGCATGGAAGACATCGCTAAAGATTTCTTGAAGATGGCAGAGCAAACCTTAGAGCCCCCACAGTCCAGGGATGAATTTCGCGCTCACTTGAACTTGTTTATCCACCAGGTGATTCACTTGTTTTTGGAGGACCGCCACACCGGCTTGATTTTAATTCGTGAGTACGACCGTTCCCACTCCCCTGCAGCCGATGTGTTTCAAAAAAGTTTTTTTGAAGTGCTCAAGCGAATTCAAAAGTTCTTCAGGGCTGCTAAGGTCAAAGGATTTGTGCTTCCCGATCAAGATCCGGTCTTGCTGGCCAACCTCTTGTTTAGCTGCGTCATTGGACAGCTGCGCTCCGATCACCTCTTTAAGAAAGTCACAAAAAAATCCCTGACAGACAAAGGTTTTAAAACCAAACTGGTCAAACACATCGTCCAGCTGTTTCTATCGTCTGAATCTTAAGGGGGGCCTTGATGATCCAAGGTAAGGCATGGGGAATTCAAAAGACACTTTTTGCAGTGGCACTTCTCGCTTCTTTTTATGGAGCCGAGCTTTTTGCAAACCCAACCCTAAAATCCATTCACGTCAAAACTCCATGGGATCAGTATGAATTAAAAAGGCAAGGAGCCGATTACACCCTGAACTCGCAAAAGGTCTCTGAAAAACCTTTGCGGCCCTTGATAGAAATCATTCAAACCCCTGCAACCGCACCCTGCCCAAAGACGTTTAAGGGCGATGTGGTTTTAAAATTGGATACTGAAGCAAACCAAAAAATTTTGGAATTGAATTTAAAGGAAGGACTTCTGAAAGGCCGGGAAGGCTGTCTTTTGATCTCTGGAAGTGGATTGGATCTTTTCCCCCTTTCTAAAGATTGGTTTTTAGGACTTGGCGTACAAAAAGGACTTTCTCCAAAGAAAATGGTCTTTCGATCCAACAACGAAAATTTCAAAGCTCAAAAGATCAAGGACGAATGGAAAGTCATTGAAAAACCTACCTCTGAAACCTTTAATTTTGAGTTCTTCGAAAAATTTCTTCAAAGCCTAGAAAGCTATTCTGTCGATTCTTACATTCACGAAAGAGTGGCGGAGAAAAAGCCCGTTTTTCGCCTTCAAATTCCAGGAAAAACTTTAATCTTTTACCAAATTTCTCCGGACACTTGGGCTTTGAAGGATTCAAAAAATCCATGGCTGAAGATTTCATCCACATGGAATTTTTGGAAGGACCTGGATTCCAATCAGTGGACCGATACTTATGCAAAGTTTATTGAGCAAATCCGCTCGGAAAACTTATCCCCAGAGGAAAAACAAAAAAATATTGAGGGATTAGGAAACATTTGGTCAGAGTCTTTAAAACGCGCATATCACCATTGTTTGCTCAATGACTCCAACTCCATCTCCGTCCGTCGCCTTTGCATTCAAAAAATTCGACAACGTCCTACGGACTCCAACACGCGAGCCATCCTTGCAATGATTCACAAGACTCAAGAGCCCGAACTCATTGAAGAGTCTTACAACTATTTGAAAATTCAAAATCCAAAGGGAATGAAGCCCGACAAAAATTTCCCAAAATACATTAAATATTGGACCCAATGGTGGAAACAAACAAAACATTCGGACTGACTCGTCCACAGTGGGCCTGGGCCTTTTATGATTTTGGAAATTCAGCCTTTGCAACCACGGTCATGGCTGGATTTTTCCCCCTCTTTTTCAAACAGTACTGGGCGAAAAATTTAAATCCCACGGAGTCCACCTTTATGTTGGGCTCTGCCAATTCCTTGGCAAGCTTCGCCTTGGTTTGCATTATTTTATGGATGGGCCGGTGGGCCGATGAAACCGCAAAAAGAAAAGTGTTTCTGGCGGCGACGACTTTGGTCGGTGCTTTGGCCACTTTGGCCCTTTCCTTTGTCCCCTCGGAAAGCCCCTACATCGCTTGCCTTTTTTATGGGATGGCTGCCTTGAATTTTGGTTTGGGACTGGCGTTTTACGATGCCCTCTTGGTGGATGTATCCCCTCCCGATTCTTGGGATTGGGTCTCTGGTGCAGGCTATGCTCTTGGATACTTGGGGGGCGGAATTTTATTTTTAATCAATGTGATCATGACTCTTCAACCCCAATGGTTTGGGTTTTCCTCGGTGGCGGTTGCGGTGAAATGGTCTTTTGCATCCGTTGCTTTTTGGTGGGTCCTCTTTTCCCTGCCGCTTTTTAAAGGAGTGAAAGAAAAGTCTCCAGAAGCGTCTGAAAAAGATCTTCAGTTCAAAGAAATTTTCAAACACCTCAAAACTCATAAAGCCATGGGATGGTTTTTATTGGCATTCTTATTTTACAACGATGCTGTGAACACCATTGTAAAAATGGCTGTGGATTACGGTTCCGCATTGGGATTTGAGAGCAAAGATTTGATTGGTGCACTCTTGATGGTGCAGTTCATTGGTTTCCCAGCGGCCCTTGCTATGGGAGCCCTCGGAAATCGCATCGGCCCCCTCAAGGGAATTTATTTTTGTCTGTTCACTTATTTGATCGGGTCTCTGCTTGCACAGCATATGAGTCAAGTTCTGCACTTTTATCTTTTGGCGGCAATGATCGGACTGGTTCAAGGAGGCGTTCAATCCCTCAGTCGCTCTTATTTTGCACGTTTTATTCCTGAGGGAGAGGGCGCCACTTATTTTGGACTGTTCAATTTGAGCGGAAAATTCTCTGCGGTTCTGGGGCCTGCACTGATGGGCCTTTTGGCGTGGAGCACGGGAAGCAATCGCCTTTCCATGCTTGTCGTCATCGGATTCTTTTTTATTGGACTCCTCCTATTGAGGAAGTCACAATTGAGGACATGAAACGGACTTCATTTTTTATTGGTTTTTTCGCTCTGGTTTTTCAATCTTTAAACGCTTCGGCCACAGCTCCTCATTTTGAATGGGAAATACTGTACACCCCGCATTTTGAGGTGATTTATCACAAACCTCAAAAAGAATTGGCCAAGCACTATGCCTTTGCTGCCGAAGAAAGCTATCGTCAACTTTCCGCGGTTTTTTCAGATCTTCCCGAAACCACCGTTTTAGTTTTGGATGACAGTACCGATTTGACAAACGGATCTGCCACATTTCTTCCTTACAATTGGATCAATATCTATCCTGCCCTTCCCGCAGAAGGGGACTCTTTAGATCACTACGGATACTGGCCCACGGCCATCATGATCCATGAGATGACCCACATTGCAAATTTTCAACCGGTGAATGGAGTATTCACCCCTCTGTCTTGGCTGTTTGGCCGTGTGATTGCGCCGAATATTTTGCTGCCCCGTTGGTATTTGGAAGGTCTGGCTGTGGATGTGGAATCTCGCTACACTTCCCACGGAAGACTTCGCTCTCCTCGCACTCAAGGAATTTTGCGAGCCCTCGCAGAGGAAAACGCCTTTGATGAATTTTCAATAGATCGCATCAATGAAGTGCGCATTCCCACCTGGCCTTTCGGAGAACGCCCCTATTTCTTTGGAAGCCTTCTGCAAAAATCTTTGGTGGATCAAGGCTCTGACGACATGAGAGAGCGCTGGAATCAACGTTATGGACGACGGATGCCCTTTTTTATCAATGCGGTTCCCCAAGATGAATTTGGAAAAGGTTTTGTGCATCTTTTAGGAGATGTCTACGCAGAACTCAAAACCAAAGCTAAATCCCAAGTGGAAAGTATTCAGTCCGAAGGCTCCTCTGATCGCACCGCCTTTAAAGAGGTGGATCACGAACAGCATTCTCCAGTGATTGATTCTTCAGGAACTCAACTGATTTATATCTCTAAGTCCGATCAACGCAGTGGAATTTATCGAATTCAAAAAACCAAAGCCGCACCTGATTTTTCAAAAAATGACCCCGAACTTTTGTTCTATGCCGGCTACCCTCAACGTTTGGTTTGGAACAACCAGGGCACGGGATTTTATTTTGATGAGCTGAATTTGGACACCCCCTTTGTCGCTTATCGACAAATTCTTTATTTTGATCTGAACACCATGGAAAAACATTTGGTGTCTCCTGAAAATTTAAGACTTCAAGATCCTGCGCTAAATCCCTCTGGGGATCAGTTGGTCGCCATTCTTACAAAAGAAAACGGACGACAAGTTCTCGCCGCTCTTTCGTTAAAAGACCACTCTGTAAAAGAACTGTATCAGGCGCCTTTGGAAGAACGATTGAGCTCTCCCAATTATTTAAATTCCGAACAGATCGTTTTCGTGAAAAAAAATCTTCGCGGTGAAGAACAGATTTTGGTCTCTTCTTTCAAAGACTTGAAAGTTTCCAAACTGCCTCAATCCTTCTTTGATCTTTATTCGGTGCGAGCTTATGGAAACGCATTGAGCTTTATTTCCAGCAAAAATGGGGTTCCCAATATTTACCTTCTTTCTTTGAAAGACCCCAGTGCTTCACCGAAAGCCCTGACAAACACCACCAGCCTGGTTCACAGTTTTGCTCCTTCAAATGAAAAAACCTGGGTGACTTCGGAAATGACGTCCAAAGGACGAAAGCTTTTTCTCCGTCCGCTCCGCTCTCTCAAGGATCCAGCTTTAAAGAGCCAGCCTCCTGTGGTGGCCTACAAAGACTCACCCAAAGAAAAAATCCCCACTCAAAAAGAATTGGATGAGGTGGTTCAGGACGAAGGCTCTTTTTATCCTTTCAAATATCTTTTGCCTCGGTACTGGATTCCCTTTGTCTATCCTGTGGAAGGTGGAGTGCTGATGCAAGGAAGCACCTCCGGAACAGATCCGGTTCAAGTGAATCAGTATTTCCTCAATGGATCTTACGACACCGCCACCAACGGCTCCAGCTACGGCATCGCCTATTTGAACAATTCCTTCCCTGTATCCATTGGACTTTCTGCTTCCAAATTTCAAGAGTACCTGGGCGCCAGCAGCGCCACCATTGAAAAGACCAGCTACTCCGGAGAACTCCTTTATCCCTTGGGATTTCTTTCAAAGCGCTGGAACGCTTCCCTTGGATACAACCGAACTTCTGCAGAGCGAAGTACCGGAAGTCTCCACCGCGAAGGCCCTGGAGCGGCTTTGAGTTTTTCAAACCTTTTGGACAAGCGCTACTCTCAAAATGGAAGTTTGCTTGCGCTGTCTTTTGACAAATACCTGTCAGGCCCAAGTCGTCTGGAGTATGAGCGCACTCGGTTTTCTTTGGGTCAAAAAGTCTCCTATGGGCTTCCCGAAGACCATTCTGTATGGCTGGGGCTTAAGGGCTCTTTCTCAAACCAGCTTCCGCGCAGTCAAATTTTAGATTATGGAGATCGAAGTCTGGGAGCCAACTATTTGGTAAACCTCACAGAGAGCAGCTTTCTCTACCGCGGATACCCCTCAGGAACCCTTCTGGGCCGCCAACTTCTGAATGGAAACTTGGAATACCGCTTTCCCATCAAAGACATTCAACGGGGAGATCGCACCAAGGCCTACTTCCTCAAAACTCTAAATGGAGTGCTGTTTGCGGATGCCATGGCCGTGGATGGCTACTATTTCGACCGCCTGGATGAAAACACCAGCATTTACCGACGGACCTCTTTGACGGAAATCCACCCCTCGGCCGGAGGAGAGCTGCGATTGGACACCACATTGGCCTACCACCTGCCCATCACCTTTATTATGGGCGGATATTATGGATTGAGCCGCCAAATGGGTGAAAATTTTAGCTTCTTTTTAGGGATTGGAGGCCAAGATCCGCTGTCAGAAACCTCTCAAAGAAGATCCCATTAAAAATTGCCCATTTTCCTTGAGTTTGACGCAAAATAACTGTAACACAGTCGTTTTGACGCCTATAAACCATGATCGAGAAGGAAAACTGAATGTCGAAAAGTGTTGGAAAAACGGCTCGCTTCAAAATTCAACGAAGATTGGGAACTGAGCTTCCCGGACTTGGAAAACCTGGAGCCTTGGAAAGACGCCCTTACCCTCCCGGTGAGAACGGAAACAAAAGAAGAAAATATTCGGACTTTGCCCTTCGTTTGGAAGAAAAGCAGAAGATTCGTCACCACTATGGATTGAAAGAAGAGCAACTTCGCCGTTTCATCCGTGATGCGAAAAAAGGAACTGCGGCAAACTGGACCGGTCAGTTGATCGGACGTTTGGAGCGCCGATTGGACAACGTGATTTTCCGATTGGGATATGCTCCTAGCATTCGCTCTGCCCGTCAGTTGGTGAGCCATGGTCATGTTCGTGTGAACGGTCAAAAAGTGAACATTGGATCTTACGTTCTTCAACAAAATGACAAGGTTTCTGTGGCTGAAAAAGCTCAACAAAACCAAATCGTTTTGAGAGCGGCTCAAGCCCCTCGCTTGGAACTTCCTGACTATTTGAGAAAAGATCAAGAAGGTGGACAAGAAGTGGGCGTGATTCAAGCCATTCCTGGAATTGAACATGTTCCTTTCAGCTTCGACGCGGGTCTCTTCACAGAGTACTACGCAGCTCGAAAAGCTTAATCTTAAAATTTTACTGCCGGCTCCTTTCGTGGAGACCGTGCAAATTCAGAAAGAGAGCCCTCCGGCTCTCTTTTTTTTGCCCACATTTCACAAAGCTGCAGCGAAATCGGGCTCCTCTCCAAACGGACGCCTCCTCGCCAAAAGGTACCTGCTTCCCTTTCCGATATGCGGTGCATATCGGAAAGGGAAGCAGGTACCTTTTGGCGGGGGCCCCTTTTGGCGAGGGGGTTCATTTGGCGGCCACTCAAAGTGGAAAAGGACCGAATGGGGTTCTCCGTAAATAGTTGTGGTTCGGCGGAGCATCAAAATGGCCTACTGAGAGAAAGTACTGATAGTTTGGGTCCTCACGAAGGGGGGGCAAAATGAGCATGAATAATGAAGAGATTGGGTCTTTTATCAAGAGCTGTTATGGGCTTGATCAATTCGATTTAGAAGATAT
>MDTC01223062.1_pt1 | contig 14246 bp, 14 predicted proteins | sample 811181 | NCBI WGS metagenome assembly MDTC01 (sample SAMN05326644, study PRJNA326480) | marine metagenome | isolation source: seawater | place: Pacific Ocean: North | collected 2011 | reverse complement strand
TGAACACAAGGAACAAAATCAAATCAAAGTGTAAGGCGCTGGAGGATTTGCTCCTCCAGAAGAATGCCAAGTATGGTAATTCTGCACTTGAGCCGCTGAATGTATTCTCTGCGGCCAACGCTGTCGCAGGTATAAAGATGCGTATCGACGACAAACTCAAACGCATCAAGAACGCAGGTCTATGTGACGCAACGGAGGATACGTTGCAAGATCTGGCTGGTTACCTAATCCTCCTCATGATTGCCAAGGACAATGAAAGTCACGATATTCAAAAACGTATTCGACAAGAAAGCACCACATCACATTCCACTACAGCAAGCGCTGGAACGGATACAGAATGGGAAGTCGAGTACGCTAGTATCTGAAGTCCGAGAAGGTGATAAAAGCAAAAAGCAAGAGCTCCCCGTTGTCTGTTTCAGCGGGGAGTTTTCGTCTCGGGCTGATGACGCGCTCTTTGAGCATTCGGGATTCATTATCCTTGACTTTGATCACGTTGATGTTGACGCGACCAAAAGGGCTCTTGCCACGGATGATTTTATTCACTCGTGCTGGACGTCGCCTAGTGGAGCGGGTGTCAAAGCGTTGGTCAAGATTACAAACCCTGAACGACATCGAGACCACTTTCGAGCGCTTGTCAAGTACTTCGAAAGAACCCATGGACTTGAACTAGACGAGTCGGGAATCAATGAGTCTCGTGCATGCTTCGAGTCTCACGACCCTGACATCATCATCAAGGACCAGTACAAGAAGTTCGGTCACTTTACCACAGAGCACGCTGAGGCACAAACGCCCACCAACGAGGCATACGACCACACAGACTACATGAAGCTCAACCTTGCTTGCCGTATGATTCGGCAGGCTCAGGATGGGGAGAAGTGGATTACGCTCAACAGGGCATCTATCCTGTGCGGTGGATACGTAGCCGCTGGGCGCATGGAAGAAGAGGAGGTTATCCGAGTCCTTTTTCGTGAGGTGTGCAAGCGTGACGTGGACAACGAGGACCACGCCAAGCAGACAATCATTGCGGGTATCGAGAAAGGTAAGCAAACACCTATCAAGGATATCATTGCAGAGGAGAAGTCAGCTCAGCGCGAGATGCTCCTGAATGATGGAGACATGTCCTTCATCTCTTCGGACGATGAGGACTTCCGCTGGATTGACGACTTCTCTCAAGGCAAGGTGGAGATTGGTCTTGACACTGGTGACCCACGACTCGACGAGTACTTCAGGTACAAGAAGGAGTTTGTCATCGTGAACGGACACTCCAACGTTGGTAAGACAACGACCATGCTCTACTTAATCACTAATTCGGCAGTGCGTCACGGATGGAAGTGGGTGATTTACTCTTCGGAGAATCGCACCGCATCCGTCAAGATGTCTCTCATGCAGTTCGCCATGGACAAGAAGGTGAGCGACATGACGTACCTCGAACGCAAACAAGCTTACAAATGGGTGCAAGAACACTTTACAATCATCAACAACAATCAAATCTACAGCTACAGCGATATCATTCTTTTCATGGAAAAGGTGATGCGTCAACAGCCAGTAGACGCGATCTTCGTGGATCCATACAACAGCCTGAAGCTGGACATGAAGAACAGCGGTATCGGAGTACACGATTACCACTACGAAGCCGCGAGCGAGTTCCTAACGTTCAGCAAGGCCAACAACGTTGCAGTGTGGCTAAACATGCACGCAGTGACGGAGGCTCAGCGACGCAAGGGTGACGATGGTTTGCCCGTGGCTCCATACGCTGAGGACACAGAAGGTGGCGGAAAGTTCGTAAACAGAGCGGATTGCTTCATGACAATTCACCGAAAGGTTCAAGCAATGGACCCTGAGATTCGCAAGATGAGTGAGTTACATGTTCGCAAGGTCCGTGAAGTGGAAACGGGTGGCGCACCCACCCCTCTGGAGGATCCGTATCGCCTTCAGATGAATCTTTCCCACACTGGATTCACAACCATGGTAGGACAAAGGGCTCTTTACCAGCCCATTACATTTAGCAAGGAGGCAACGATGCCTATCAACATGAGTTTCCTGAATTGATTTCTCAATTTTTCTTTGGTACCTTCGATAAATGAAGAAACGCACGAAGACTCCAAAGAAGCGTTCAGCGAAAAAAAGACAACTGGGAAGGTACGCTAGTTCTTTAGAGAAGTACTGTGCTGACCAGCTTAAAGAATACGGGTTAGCTTTTGACTATGAGGAACATCAGTTCGAGCTCATGGAAAAGTTTAGATTCCCGAACAAGTACTTTAAGATGACTGCAAAGGGAAAGCAGATGGCCGACCGATCGGGGTCGGTCGTTCTTCCCATTACATACAAGCCTGACTTCGTTGGCAGGGATCATGATTGGATCATTGAAACCAAGGGATACCTTCCCTCACATCATGACTTCCCGATGAGGTGGAAACTTTTTCTTCGACATTTAGTTGGAAAGGACTCCAAAACGATTGTATTTTTAGCGAAGAATAGTGGTCAGGTAGATCATGCTATTCAACAAATCCTAGAATCAATCAAAAATGGAGATATCTAAACTGAGCTGGTATTACTACCACGCTTGTGATAGGATTCATGAGATCGTAGACGATCTTTACGAGGCCATACACAGGGAGAAGGGTGAGCCAGTTGAAATCTCGGGTGAAGTAGAAGAGGCGATGGAAGGTGTGAGAACGGCTATTTACCACGAGCTTGATTTAATCAAAGCAGCCGTCGATGAGCACGAGTCAGAATCGGAAAAGGTACAGTAACGCTACTGGACGTGTCGCCGAGGTTAGGTTCGTCAGGGCTGCGAGGAGAAAAGGCCTTCTTGTAAACAAGTCAAGTCACACCGAGGACATACACGAGCACATTGACTACTGGCTTGCCATCAAAGATGGTGGTAAGTGGGGGGTTGATGTGAAGGGTAACAACCTGCCAGATGAGATCTGGTGTGAGTTTAAGAATGTAAAGGGAAACCCAGGCTGGATGTATGGCGGTGCAACGATCATCGCGTTCGACATGCCAGAGGAAGGAGGGTTTGCTATCGTGGATCGACAGGAGCTTGCATTCTTCTGCGAGAAGCACGTATCGACCGAAGTGGTCACGGACAAGCGAGAAGCGTACCTAAAAAGATACACTCGTAAGGATCGTGAGGATGTGATAACAGTACTTAAGTTACACGATCTCAAGAGCTTAGTGTCTTACAGGGTTTGGGAATACGATCAAGCGTATTGACGTATCTTAGCGGTCCGTTTTTTCAAAAATCTAAACCTTAAAATATGAGTTACAACCCAGAGTTAATCCCCTGGGGCGAGGTCGGCTATGCCACATATAAGCGGACCTATGCACGCCCTATCAAAGATCGAACAGAGGAGTGGGAAGAGACAGTTGATCGCGTAATCGAGGCGTGCAACAAACAGTTGAAGTGCGACTTCAACGAAAAAGACCAAGAAGACATCAAGCGCATGATGATGCAGCTTAAAGGAACTGTCGCAGGGCGATTCCTTTGGCAGCTTGGCACCAAGACAGTAGATAAGCTGGGGCTTCCGTCCCTGCAGAACTGTGCGTTCACTGTCGTGGACGAACCTATTAGGCCTTTCACTTGGGCATTCGAGATGCTCATGCTTGGCAGTGGTGTAGGATTCAACATTCAGCGCGAACACGTATACCAGCTTCCGAAGATTCGCAGGAAGGTAAACGTCAAGCACGTTGAGGATGCAGGTGCCGACTTCATCGTCCCTGATTCTCGTGAGGGATGGACAGAGCTTTTGAAGCGCGTACTCGAAGCTTCATTCGTTACAGGTCAGGGATTCACCTACGATACCTCATTGGTGCGTCCAGCAGGAACCCCTATCAAAGGGTTCGGAGGAACAGCTTCAGGTCCTTCCGATTTAATTTGGGGAATGGATGAGATTAACCGTATCTTGAACGAGCGAAGCGGTCAGCGGTTGCGTCCGATTGATTGCTTGGACATCATGAACATTATTGGCAAGATCGTGGTGGCTGGAAACGTCCGTCGATCTGCACAGATTGCAATCGGAGACCATGACGACATCGAATACTTGCGAGCAAAGCGCTGGGACCTTGGAGGAATCCCAAACTGGCGGGCCATGTCCAACAACTCAGTGGCGTGCGATGATGTTAGCACGCTCCCAGAAGAGTTCTGGGAAGGTTACAAAGGAAACGGAGAGCCCTACGGCCTCATCAACCTTGCGTCATCGAGACGTATGGGAAGGACGGGTGACACTATGTATCCAGACCCCGACGTCATGGGGTACAACCCGTGTGCGGAACAGAGTCTTGCTCCATTTGAGACCTGTTGTCTCGCCGAGATCTATCTTCCGAATGTTGAGACGGAAAGAGAGCTCAAGGATGTTGCTACACTCCTATACCGCATCAATAAACATAGCCTTGCCATCAAGTGTGCGGTCCCCGAGACTGAGGATATCGTTCACAAAAACATGCGTATGGGGATCGGTGTGACTGGGTACCTCCAAGCCACCGAAGAACAGAGAAGCTGGCTTCCAGCTGTCTACAATCACCTCAGGGCCTATGACCAAGAGTACTCTAGAATTTGCGGATTTCCGACATCTATTAAACTTACGACTGTTAAACCCAGTGGGACGCTGTCTCTACTTGCTGGCGTTACACCAGGAGCACATCCAGGGTATTCACAGTACTACATTCGACGAATCAGAATGGCTGCAGATAGCGAGTTGGTCGGCGTGTGCCGAGACAATGGGTATCACGTAGAATATGTCAGGAATTTTGACGGAACGGAGGATCACTCTACCGTTGTTGTCAGCTTTCCATGCTCTTTCCCAGAGGGCACGACTTTTGCTCATGATATGTCAGCTGTAGATCAGCTGGAAGTCATCAAGAGGTTGCAAGCTGAGTGGTCGGACAACTCTGTTTCGGTTACTATCTACTACCGAAAGGAAGAACTTGACGCCATCAAGGAGTGGTTAAATGAGAACTACGTTGACGTCAAGTCTGTGTCGTTCTTGCTCCACAATGAGCATGGTTTCGATCAGGCTCCCATGGAGGAGATCACACTTGAGGAGTGGGTAGATATGTCGAAGCGAGTGACTCCGATCACCAGCTTGACTCAGCTCAATATGGATGATATTGAGATTGCAGATTGTGAAGGTGGTGCATGTCCAGTACGATGAAAAGGATTGACCAGTGCTGGATTTCCCAAATGTACTATCTTAGTAGTGTTACACGGGTTAGTTGACTGTGGAACTTCGCAATCTGTGGAGGGGGGCTTACATAAGCTCCCCTCTTTTCGTTTTCGTACCTTTGTGAGGTTGAACTAAACCTTACTGTTGCATGCGAAACATTGTCTTTCTCCTCGGCATATTCTTGCCGATAATCTCTTCTGCTCAAGAGTGTGAGGCCCTTATTCCTGACGTCAAGGTAATGGGACTCGAAAAAAGATCCAGTGTAAATCTGGATGATATGGAACCCGTAACGCTCCCTGTGGTTTTCCATATAGTCCACAAGGGAGAAGGTCACATTACAAACATTTCTGACGAACAAATTCTTTCTCAGATACCCGCTTTGGACACAGGGTTTAGGTTTGGGCCTGGTGTCGACACTAAGATTCAATTCTGCTTGGCTTCACGAGACCCTGACGGCAATCCAACCAACGGGATTACCCGACATAATGGGGTTCAGCTGTTTGGAGATTTGTATGACGAAGAAGGCATCACTAGCTCTAGCTTCTTTGATGGGGTAAACGACAACCTGCTCAAGTCTACGGTCGGATGTTGGAATCCAGATGAGTACATTAACTTCTATGTTGTCTCTGAGATTCAGGGTAACGACGGAGGTAACGGAATCCAGGGCTACGCTTATATTGGAGGGTATGCCAACGGTCCTAACGGGGGGTGTGGTGATGGTATTGTTCAGTTGTACAACGTAACAGGAACTACAGGAACCCTTAAGTCTGGAAGAGAGCAGGGCGAGACTGCGGTTCATGAAATGGGTCACCACCTTGACTTGTGGCACACTTTCTCCAACAGCAACGACTGCTTCGAGACCAACTGTGAAACTCAGGGAGACATGGTTTGTGACACACCACCAACACAGTCCAATCAGGGATGCTCTACGTTTAGCAGTGGGTGTGATGATGCCATGGTAGAGAACTTTATGGATTACACGAGTGAGCTGTGCAGGGAAACGTTTAGCGTCGGTCAGGCAGAGCGCATGTGGGAGCATCTTCTTGCGGAGAAGCAGCAACTCATAGACTCCTATGCGTGCATAGCACCTGTGGATTACGACCTTGCAATCACTGAGGCCTTCTATCAAGAAACGTGGTGTGAGGACTTTCAGGATATCTGGATTACAGTTGTAAACCAAGGGGCTCAGCAAATCCCCATCGCTGAGGTTCAGCTGCTTTGTAACGGAGAGCAGTACAATGAAACGGTGTTTGATCTTGGGGATGGCGCTGGCGTATCCGTTCTTTTTGAACAGGTGTTTGTTGATGAAGCACAAATGTTTGAGGCTCAAGTAATTAGCCCGCTAGATGAATATGAGTTCAACGACAATGCGTGGTGGCCAATAGAAACTATTGATGGAGATCTGCTAACGATAGATGTGCACAAAGATTTTTGGGGATGCCTAGACTTTCAGTTCCTTGATCCTGATGGAGAGATCATGGTAGAGGATGACTACCCAGCAGGAGAGATGACATACACCTACAACGTTTGCGTATATGAGGGTTGCTACACAGTAGCAGCACAAGACTGTGCTGGAGATGGTTTCTGCACCATTGACTTTGACGATGACGGGGTTTGTGATATTGGATCAGAGGGTATTGTGGGGATGGTTGGTCAAGACACCGTGTTCGCTACTGGTTTTGGACTTGAGTTCTATGAGTGGGAGCTAGAGTGGTGCAATACACTTCCAGCTTGTGCTTACGACCTGGACGCGAACGGCACTATAGGGAACGGAGATGTTGTGGTGCTGCTGTCCAACTACGGTTGCATTGGAGATTGCGAAGGGGATTTGAACAATGATGGCATTGTATCTGTACTTGATCTTCTTGAAATACTTACATCTGTTGGCGATTGTCCAGTAGAGCAAGAGTTTAGCATAGGGGCATACAAGAACCTTACGGTAACAGGGGACACTGGAGGTATTTTAGGGGGCGGAGAACCAAAGATCTACGATTTGGCTGGGCGTAGGGTTAGACAGCCATTCGAAAGCCTTGCAACAGGCTTCTACATAATCAAGTGGAAGAACGAAACCAAAAAAGTTTTTGTACAATGAGAGGGATACACTGGATTCTGATTCCATTTCTGTGCACCAGCACTGCATTTGGACAGTGTGATATGGAGATTATAGGGTTCAATCCCATCTCTACGGACATGACTATTGCTGTCAATGGGGGTTACTGCGGAACGCCAGCAGACTCCATTGGAGAGTTTCTTCTTGGCATCACATTCAGCCCATTTGAGCCCGAGTTTCTTGAAGAGTTTCCCTGTATATACGACGACCATCAGTGGGCTCTACTCATATTTCCGCTTGACTTTCCTGGGTTTGATATAGGAGAGGGGGGCGATAACATACTACAGACGGGTGACACTATAACGTTTAACCTTCTAGAAACTCCTTGGGCAGGATCAGGTACAGCCGACTGCTGGATAGAAATCATGCAAAGCGGAGCTTACTATATGGAGTGCGTCATGCTGACCGTTTGGCAGATTAACGACAGCGAGAGCATACTGGGTGGTGGCGGACTCGGGGGTTTCCCCTTCCCAGACGAAGACGTGTGGAACAGCTGGATCACTTGGTCTCTTAACGGGGCGTGTTCTCCTCCTCCGCCCCCTATAGTTTATGGATGTACCGACATGTTCGCTTACAACTACAACATGGCGGCAACTCAGGACGACGCATCCTGCATATATCAGGGGTGCCTTGATCCAGAGGCTCTCAACTACTGCGAGGAGTGTGAGATCGAGGGTGACTGCATATACCCTCCAGACGACAACGGGTCAGAGACAGACTGCAACAACCCTAGGATATTCACCCCTAATACTTTTACGCCTAACAACGACGGCCTGAACGACTACTGGAAGCCTGTCACGCTTAATGATTGCTGGGACGTGTGGGAGGTGAAGGTATACAACAGATGGGGTGGGCTTGTCTGGGTTTCATACGACCCATCAGACAAGTGGCTGGGCAACAAGCTCGATGCGTTTGTCCCTGATGGAGTGTACACCTATACGATAAAGGGGAGGACTTGGCAGTCTCAGACTGTCGTGTCCATGGCAGGGCACATAACGATCTTCCGTTAACGCTTCTTCTTTATCCTGTATCTAGAGACGCGACCCTTCTCTCGCTTTTCTTTTCTTGCTCTAGCCTTCTCTGCTGGGGTGAGCTCCCCTGCGGTCACTGGTGTGTCCTTTGATATCCTCTTAGTGGGTCTGAAGGAGCGATCGCCCTTGGAGTAATCCTTATCTCCAGAGAGCGTTCTCCATTCCTCTTTGAACCACCTCTTGAGGTTGAGGCCAGCCTTTGTCTTTCTGACCTTAGGCATTACTTCTTTTTTCCGTAGTTGCCAGACCCCATCTTTCTGCATTTAGCCAGCCTTCCACTAGCGTATGCACTGGGCCACGTGTTGCCAGCAGCAATCTCAGCGGCCTTGACTTTGTGGTAGCAGGCATCCTTCTTGGCTTTGACTCTACCGCCCTTAGCCATTTTTTCAGCCTTCCTGTACCTGTACTCTCCACTCTTGGTGTCTTGATAGAGCTTAAAGCTTGGAGCTCTTCTATCTGATCTCCCAAGGGTGTAGCCCTCTGACCTAAGCTTTTCGCTAAGCATCTTCTCAGCGGTCTGACGGCTCTTACTAGATACGTAGGCTGGACTTGATTTCTTCTTAACCTTTGGCATGGGTCACGGTTTTGAATGAAGCCTTTGCTACAGCCCCTGGGTGTGGCTTGTAGTCTCCAGCCATGAGGTAGTATCTTCCGCCCTCTTCCATCCAGTGGTATCCCTTGGGTGGATCGACAGAGACCTTCTTGGACTGAGGCTTCAGTTTCGTGGATTTCTTCTTAGCTTTCATTAGCAGTTCCACTTTCTAAGAGCAAGCGCCTTACGTGTAGGCTTACCGTTAGGCTTCTTCATGGGCCCTGGCATGCCGCTCATACGCGCACAGAAGGACTTTCTTCTCTTCGCTGCCTTACTGCCTGCCTTGAGCTTAGATGGTGGCGTGGTGACAGCTGTTTTGAGCTTGCTGCCTGGGTTGGCACGTCTGTACGCAGCGACGCCAGCCTTAGTGAGACCGCCCTCCCTGCTTTTGTGGACGCCCATCTTCATCTTGGGCATCACCCCCTTTCTTTTTTTAACCTTAGGCATACTGCAAATATAATCAATTAGTTACAGTCCTTTTGACGAAGCTCATCTACAAGCTGGTCTAGGTGCTCTATTCGCTTCTCGACATGATCGAGCCGCAGGTTCTGTTCCGCATCATCAGGAAGGCTTCCCATCTCACCTCTGGGCCATTTGATTCTGAACTCAGAGTTGAGTTCTATCTCCTGGTTGTGACGCATTGTCTCTATCTCAAGGCGAGACAGAGCAGACATGATTGTAAAGTACAAAGTCACAGCAGCCCCCACACCGACAACGATTTGTATGAGCCACTTTATGTTTATTCCGACGTTCGTTGAGTCGTCGAGCTTCACTCTACTTTGTTCTTAGCAAGCAAGAGCTTGATTTCTTGTATGTCCTTGAGAAGCTGCTTAACATCAGCCTTAAACTCTGCGTTGTCTGTTTCAAGGGCATGAACCCTTGCGCTCAACTTGCCGTAGTCGTTTTGAAACTTTATCCACCCCGCTACCAACGCCCCCGCTACAGTTAAAAATTCAAAATGACTCAAGTTCTCAAGCATTATTTCTTGGCTTTTTCGATGGTCCTACCCGCGAAATAGGCACCGAAAGATGTTAACATAAGGATCTCCAGCAAAGATACGTAAGAATCTTTGACGTTAAATGGCAGGTTATCAAGCGAATCCATCACCATCGTGACCATAAACATGGTCATGAGGGCTATCAAAGTGACTGGTCTGATGTACTTTGCGAGTTTTACGTCACTTGACATATCCGCCTTCCAGCGCTCAGACACATTGTTCTGAAACTCTACCTCTGCTTCGAGCTTAGCCTTGGCTTCCTCGGGGTCTATGTCTGGCTCCCTGTCGAGTAGATTCTTTACAACTCCCAGTCCGCCCTTGTCTGGCAGCAGGTCCCCTACCGTGTCCAGTATTCCTGGGGCCTTGTCTTTGAGCCAAGCTCCCAGCTTTGTGTCTCTTATCTTACCTCTCTCCTTTGACATTGCTGTATATTCTGTTAAACTCCATCAGGACCTTTCTCTCTTCTTCGAAAAGCCTTTGAAGCATTGATGTTCTTGTTGTGTAGTCCTTTTCTTTTCGTGCCTCACGACGCTTCGCTCTGATCTTCTTGAGCTCTCTCTCAGCTTTCTTGAGCTCTCTGTCTAGCTTTCTGAGACCATCGTACCTATCCCCCTTAGCTTTTCTTTGCTTAATGGTGAGCTTCTTGTACTCTCTGCTAAGCTGGACGATCTGATCTCTTCTGTCCGCATACAGCTCGAAGTCATAGTACTTCGATGGCTCTCCGTACAAGGCTCTCATCATTGCGATGTCGTTGAACTCAACATCTATGGAGGCGTCCTTGGTCTTAGCCGACAGCTTTCTTGCTGTCTCAGCACCACGAGTTATGTCTCTACCGACTCCGCCGATAGCGTACTCAAACAAATAGTAGAGCTTATCTGGGTTAAAGTCCAGAGAACCAGACACTTCCTCTGAGCCGCCAGTGGCCTCGTTCATCCATCTGAAAAATCTTTGTACTCCTTCTGGGGACCTGAACGACAACTCAGACTCTGGCTTTGGTGCTCCGAAGGGTGACTGCTCCGCGTGAACCTTTCCTCCGAAGTATGTCTCGTTAGCCAAGATGTCAATAATGGGCTTGAACGGTGTTGGCACTGCGCCCTTGGACAGCGACGTAATTAAGTCTTTGGACTGGCCGAAGCTCATTGGTGAGAATGATGTGAGAGCAGAGTTGGCCATGAAGGTGACTCCAGACCAAGGATCTCTTTGTCCTGACCCCACCTCCGCCATGGTTTGGCCCATGTTCGCAAAGATGTTGTATCCGTAAGGCATAGGTATCTTGATATAGTTCTCACCATCCACCATGATGATCATGGCTCTTTCCTTAACGTAGTCTGGAATCTTATTGTAGAACAACTCGTCATCTTCATCCCTGTCAGAGAGTGCTATGTTGATAGCAGTGAGCATCGAGTTGAACAGAACCAAACTTCCAGCAAGCTTCTGCGGAGTGGTGATTCTTTCTCTACCCTTGCGTAGCGTGCCGTCAGCCTTCTGCTTTGGCTTGAGCAGGAACATAGATCTAGCGAATCTAGCCGTACCCTGAACTCCAGCATTGAAGAAAAGGTATATGGCATTCATGGCCTGCCCGTACTCACCCTGCTTGTTGAAGTTCACGGTTACGTTCTTAGCGAACTGCGCTGCCTTAGCCCTGCTAATGCCGTTCTTTCTGGCCGCGACGTAAGCCGCCATTCTGATACTGTTCTCAAACGCTTCGTTCACCCCTTCAACAAACTCAGCTGTGTCCTCTATCTTACCAAAGAGCTTCTTGGCTGCACCCCTGAGGCCACCTTTCTGCTCCTCTGTCTCACTAAGGATCTCTTCCTGAATCTGCTGGATAGACTTGATGTATCCCCATCCCGTTCTTCCCCCGTCTTCCTTGAACTCGTTGAAGTACTTTTTGATCAGAGGATCTGAATCCTTTCCTACCGCATCCTTGAGGAAGGCCTTCAAAGACGAAGGAACCATGGACATCATGTCCTTGACTACCTTCTGTCCGTTCAGCATACCTCCTTCGATTTCTGTTTCGGCTGCAGCGTTAAATACCGCCGAGCCAATATCTCTAACGAAGTTGTTGATGGCGAACTCTGGTCGGAGTGTAGTGTAGGACCTTCTGAGCCATCCAGACAAGGCTCGCATGGTCTTAAGGAAGAGGTTTGTCTTTTGGACGCCCATACCTCTCAGTGATTGTGCGTGAGATGGGTCGGCAAACTGGATGGCCATCTGCTTTCCGTCTATTCTAACGCCCACGATGTCTGGATCACCAAGACCTCTTGTTTCGTTCTTCTTCTCTGGATCAAACACTCTCCACACCTCAGAGTTTGGGTTCTCTTTGATGAGATTGTAAAGAGCCTTCATCACCTCGTTCTTCTGACCTCTAACGTGAACAGCTGCGTTCATGTGTACGATCTGAGCCAGGAGATTCTGCGCTGGGGTCTTACGACCTTTAGCTGCCTTTATTCTGCTACCGCTAACGTGAAATCCAACCCCTCCGCTTGGGTAGGTGCCAGTGTTCTCGCCGCTCTCGTCGATGGCGATGCCAGCAAGAGGTACGTAATGCTTGTACATAGCCTCAAATGAGTCTATGCGAGCATCCGTCTCTAACCCAAGCTTTCTCATGGTGTCTCTTGTGTCCTGAGCTATAGCCTGAATCTTCTCTTCGAGTGAATCAAAGATGTCTTGCTTGCCGCCTGTAGCCACCTCATCGAGGATGGCTTGAGCCTCTTCGTTGGTGATACCGCTACCGTTGTCTACGCCTTCCTTTTCGAGAAGGAGGTCGTTTCTCTCTATGGCGTGACGGGCATACAGGTAGTCTGTTATCTCCTGTTCAGAGATGCCGTTCTCGCGCATCATAGCAACGATCTCGTCTGTTCTCTCCTGAAGGTTTTCTAGAGCTGTAGCTGCCTTTCCGTACATAAGCTCCTCAGCCATCTTGAAGTCCTGGCTCTCTTCAACAATAGAGCCTCTGGCCGTTTCGACGTCAGCTTGCAAGAGCTCAATGTCTCTGTATTTGTTGGCCCAGCGTCGGAGGAAGTTGTCAATAACCTCCTGAACCCTGCTCTTTTGTCTGACCTCAAAGGTCTTACCGTTGTGAGTAACAGGTGTAACAGGGTTTCCTTTTGACATTCTGCCCTTTCTATTAGAAACGACCTTCACCTCCATTCTGTTTACACCTCTTCCAAGAGTTCCTGGGCTGGCCTCAACAGTATCTCCTTTCGACGTCTTGGCTACCATGGCTTTTGATGCCTCTACGGGTCTGCTGAGAAGACTGAGGTCCGTAAGCCCCATTACTTGATAGGGGAAAGAGGATCCTTCCTCGAATCTTTCACGAACGTCGGCCATAAAGCTAGGGTCTTCGCCTCTGAACATGGCTCTGAGGTCAACCTCCATTACCGCCACAATCGTTCCTGGCGAGGGACGTTGGGGTTTTCCTGTTCTTCTATTGTCTGTCAGGTAGTCTGGAAGTATGGTCTTCTTCTTGAGCTCTGTGAATGTTGGTATGCCTTTCGTGTTTTTTGCAACAGATGACCTAGCCAGAGAAGCGCCTGTATCCGTAAATGATCGAAGCGTACCAGTGACAAGAACATCCTTTACGATCTGCTTTGCTGTCTCAAAGTCCTGCACCTCATAGATAGGCTTTGCTGGATTCTCAGTGGAAGTCTTTTTTACCTTATCAGAATCCAAGAAGCCTTTGAATCTGGACTTTACTGCAGGAGCATTTTTAGCTACCTCAAGCCTTCTCAATGGAGACTTGCTGTCGACTTTATTGCCAGAAATGTTGAAGGCGGTGTTGAAGGCACTAAGAAAATCAGCTTCGGATACTCTACCGTCTTCTACTGCCTTGACCATGTTGTCCAAGTAGGCCTCAAAAAGAAGAGGGTTTCCGAGGATATTGTCTGCACCGTTCATGGATATTGTTATCCCTATGATTCCACTGTCGCCCTCCCTTAGGCCATCATAGATCTCTCTTGCTTTTCTCAAAAACTGCACTTGCATGTTTTCGTTCCTAAAGCTTGGGCCCCTGCTCTTCATGGGGTCAATACTTCCGTCCTCCTTCCTCACTATAGATTCCTGAACCTCAAGAACACCACTGTTTAGATCGTATGGCTGCGGGTTTCCTTCGAATACTATCTGTCCACCCATTACTTGGTCCCACGCTACGTTGAAAATAGCAGCACGCTCCTTTTGCGCCCACGCTCTCCAAGGAGTTGTTTTTGGCTTTGTCGAAGTGTAACTCTTTACGTAAACGTCCCCCGTTTTTTTCTTGTTTGAAGCTCTGGTTGCATTGGACGCCTTGGAGAATCTTCCCTTCCTAGGTTTTTCTTCTGGGCCTGGGTCGAGGGTTTCTCCAGCATCT
>MDTC01099159.1_pt1 | contig 14246 bp, 17 predicted proteins | sample 811181 | NCBI WGS metagenome assembly MDTC01 (sample SAMN05326644, study PRJNA326480) | marine metagenome | isolation source: seawater | place: Pacific Ocean: North | collected 2011 | reverse complement strand
TGTAGTCAACCAATTAGATGGTGGCCAGGGGCAGAATTGAACTGCCGACACGAGGATTTTCAGTCCACTGCTCTACCAACTGAGCTACCTGGCCAAGAAAAAAACAGATAAAATTTTTATTTGTTTGATTTTTTTTAAATTATAATCGTTTTTTAAAAATATGGAGTATACACTAAAGTTTCAAAATTCGTCACATTTACTCGTAATATATTAATTTTATTAATATATTTTAATATATTAATTAAAATTTTTATGTTTAAAATCAATGATTTATAGGTTAAAAAAACAGCATTTTTTTTTTAAAAAAACTTATTTGAATTAAATAAAATTCCTTTAAAATAGTTCGTTACATTACGTAATTATGTAATATTAACAACAACAACCTCGAGGACGTATTATGATTAAAAAAATACTACTTTCATTAGGTGTGCTTTTAGTACCAGGTCTTGCGTTAGCAGGTGGCCACGGTGCTGATCTTCAAATGAGTGATGGTGTTGGCGTATCATTTTGGATTATTTCTATTGCAATGGTAGCTTCAACAGTATTTTTCATTTTAGAGAGAGATAAAGTTTCAGCTAAATGGAAAACATCTTTATCAGTTGCTGCTTTAGTAACTTTGATCGCGGCTGTTCACTATTTCTATATGAGAGACGTTTGGGTTGCTTCTGGCGATTCTCCAACCGTATTTAGATATATTGACTGGCTATTAACAGTACCACTACAAATGGTAGAATTCTACTTAATACTTGCAGCTGTAACTGCAGTTTCAGTTGGAGTATTCTGGCGTTTACTAATAGGTACGCTTGTAATGTTATTTGGTGGTTTCGCTGGTGAAGCAGGAATTATGAGCCACATGACAGGTTTCATTATCGGGATGATCGGTTGGATATACATCTTATATGAAATTTTTGCAGGTGAAGCTGGCAAAACAAATGCGAACAGTGGAAATGCTGCATGTCAGATGGCATTCTCAACTTGTAGATTAATTGTAACAATCGGTTGGGCAATCTATCCAATAGGTTATTTCTTAGGATACCTAGGTGGTGGAGCAGATCCTGACACATTAAACTTAGTATACAACGTTGCAGACTTTGTAAACAAAATAGCGTTCGGATTATTGATCTGGGCAGCTGCTGTAAGCGATTCTGCATAACTACTAGTTAGATTTAATAAATAATAAAAACCCACTATACTTTATAGTGGGTTTTTTTTTAGACTTAAAAAATGAATAAAAAGATAGTAATTATAGGTTCTGGTTTTGGTGGTTTAGCCATGGCTCTTAGGATGAGGAAACATTCTGAGGATGTAACATTAATTGAAAAACATAATGACCTTGGCGGAAGAGCTCGTACTTTCAATCATAAGGGTTACAGTTTTGATGCTGGGCCTACAGTTATTACAGCTCCTTACTTGATAAATGAATTATTTACAGCTCATGCAAAAGATCCTAAAGACTACTTTGAATTAATGCCGGTCAAACCATGGTATAGATTTGTATTTGATGACCATTCTCACCTGGATTATGGAGATAATATTTATAGGACAATAAAAAATATAAAGAATAGCTATGGAACTAAAAATGCGAGTGGTTATATAAAATTATTAAAAAAATCAAAAAAAATATTTAATAAAGCTTTTATTGAATTATCTGATTACCCTTTTGAAAGCTTATTAGGAATGATTAAGTTTTTACCTGATTTAATTAAAATTAGATTTGACCAAACAGTTTTTAAAAGTGTTGCTTCTCATGTTGATCATACTAATCTACAAAAAGCTTTGAGTATGCATTCTCTTTTAGTTGGTGGAAATCCTTACTCAACAACGTCAATATACCTCTTAATTCAATATTTAGAGTGGAAATATGGCGTTTATTACGCGAAAGGTGGAACAGGTTCTATTGTTAATGGAATGGAGAAACTTTTAACAGAACTTGGTGTAAATATAATTAAAGGAACTGAAGCAAAAAAGATTGATCATAAAGATGGCCAGGTAAAAGAAATAATAACTGAAAATAATAATATAAAAACCGATATATGTATTTGTAACTCAGACGCAAGCTATACTTACAACAATCTTCTCGGAATAAAGCCAAAGAAAATTTCAAATAAATATTCATTAAGACATTCAATGAGCTTATTTGTGATGTATTTTGCGACTAAAAAAATTTACTCAGATGTTCAGCATCACACAATTTTTTTTAGCAAAAGACATAAGGATCTCCTAAATGATATTTTCAACAAAAAAATACTTATAAATGACCCAAGCCTTTATTTGCATAGACCTTCAGCTACCGATTCAACAATGATTCAAAATGGTCACGACACTTTTTATGTATTAGCTCCAGTGCCAAATAATTATAGTGGTATAAATTGGGAGGAAATTCAGGAGGACTATTCAAATCTCCTCGTAGATATTATGGATAAAAATTTACTTCCAAACTTGAAAAATGAAATTGTAGAAAAATTTTATATAACTCCTGAATACTTTGAAAATGATTTGAACTCTTTCAAAGGAAACGGTTTTGGGATTGAACCTATTTTTAGACAATCTGCCTATTTTAGATTTGCAAACAATTCAAGAGAGATTAATAATCTTTTTTTTGTAGGCTCTAATACACATCCTGGGGCTGGTGTTCCTGGCGTTATTTCGTCTGCAAAAGTCACAGAAAAAGTGATAATGAAAAAATATGCATAATCAAGAAAAAATTAATATTTTTAAAGAACATGCTAAAACCTTTTATCTAGCTAGTATATTTTTTAATAAGGAAACTTTTGAAAAAGTTATAAATTTATACTCTTTCTGCAGAATAAATGATGATTTAGTAGATACTCCTGATACGAATTTTTCAAATAATTCATTATCAGAGTTAGAGGACAAATTAAAATCTTATGGTATTGAAGAGCAGGTAATTTCTCAATTACAAAATGGCATCAGTTCAGATATTAATTTTGATCATATTCAAAATCATGCAAATCTAATAATTTATTGTTATCGAGTTGCTGGTACAGTAGGTTTAATGATGTGTAAAATTATGAAGCTAAAAGAAAACGAAGCAAATTATTTTGCTATCGACCTTGGTATCGCAATGCAGCTTACTAATATTATTAGAGATATAAAAGCAGATGCTTTAATCGGACGTGTTTACATACCAGATCAAGATATAAAGGCTAAAGACATAGTTGATGAGTCTAAAAGTAAGTTTAAAGCAATAAAAAATAACGCGCAGAATTTGGAGCTGCTCGCAACTCATTACTACGAAAGTGCTTTACATGGTTTAAGATTTATCCCTTTGAGATCAAGATTTGTTATCTTAATAGCTTTAAGACTATATCAAGCTATCGGTAAAAAAGTTCTAAGGAAAAATCATATTTACTCAGATAAAAAATTATACATTAACATGTATGAAAAAATTTTAATTATTATTAAAACTTTCCTTGAGTTTGTTATATTACATATATATTCAGTGAAAAAAAATAATCACAAACCTTTAAATCATTTATATATCAAGGATCTTCCTCATGCAAACAGAAACATTTGATTTTATTATTATAGGTGCTGGTTGCGCAGGATTATCCCTAGCTTATAGATTAGCAGATACAAAATATAGAGTATGCGTACTGGAAAAAAATAGTAATAATGTTGGTACAAATAAAAATTGGTCGTTTTGGAAAACTTACAATCATCCATACGAAAAAATAATTAAAAAAAGCTGGGATTCATTTTCAGTATCTTATGAAAAACAAAGGGCAGTTGTAGATTGTAAAAATTATCCTTACCAAGCATTAAAATCAAAAGATTTTGAAGAATATACTAAAAATAAAATAACAAATTCGAATAATATTAATATTTTGTATGACGTTAAAGAGCTACAATTAAAAGATATGAAAGACGGCGTTGAGGTGAGTTCTTCAAACTTTAAACTTCGTAGTAATCATGTATTTGACAGCTCACCAGTCAACTTTAATTCAAGCATTTGGCAAGTTTTTAAAGGCTTATACATAGAGCATGAAAGCTTAGATTCTATCTTTAAAATACCCCATTTAATGGATTTTACTGATCAAAAAAAGGACGAATTTCATTTTATGTATTTTCTTCCATTCTCAAATACATCTTCATTAATAGAATCAACATATTTTTCTAAAAAAGAAAATCTTGAAAAACTTAGTGAAGATTACATTAAACAGTTCATTAAGGATGAATATAAAATAAATTCTTATAATATTATTTCAAAAGAAGCTGGGAAAATTCCAATGAGCTTACATAATAAATTTCAGTCTGGAAGATATATAACAAAAATAGGCTCATACTCCGGTGTTACAAGGCCTAGTACTGGATATACTTTTCTTAATATACAAAAACAAATTGATTATTTAGTTAAAAATATTGATACTAAAAACTACAATTTTAGATATAAGCCTCACTCAAAATATTTACTATTCATGGATAAGATTTATTTATCAATAATAGAAAATGATGCAAAAAAAGGAAAGATTATAACTTTTAGAATGTTTGAAAATATTAATCAAAATACCGTAATAAAATTTCTTTCGGATATCCCAACAATTGCTGACATCTTTAAAATAATATTTAGTTTACCAAAATTAATTTTTATTAAACACTTGCTAAAAGTTTTGAGAAATGAATGATATTAATAATATTAAACTAAAACATCTTATATTTACAATTGTAGTAAGTATTTTATTAATTCTCTACTCATTAGTTGGTTCATTGTTAATTTCTTATGAAGCGCAAATATTTATCCTATTTTTTTTCGTCGTTATGTTTGGTATACCTCACGGATTTTATGATTATTCAATTGCTAAAAAGCTTTATAAGGAAAAGTCACCCAATTGGTTCTCTAAATTCACAAGTATTTATATTATTACAATTTTAATTTCCTTAGCTTTTTGGAATATTTTTCCTTTAGTCTCACTCATTATTTTTTTAGGAATATCTTTATACCATTTTGGATACGAAGAAGTAATTTACAATAATTTAAAAAGTAGTTTTTTGAAGGTATTTATAATTGGCTCTGTACCAGTTGTTTTCCCTTTTTTGTTTTATACTGATGAAGTTTTAAAATTATTTTCTATTCTTATTGGAACTAATTTACCTTCAATTGAGATAAACAACAAAATTTCATTATTATTATTGTGTTTCTATATACTTTATTTTTATTTAATTTATAGAGGTTTTTATCTCATACAAGTTATAGGATACTTACTTGTTTTAGTCTCTTTACCGCCTTTAATATCTTTTGTATTTTATTTTTGCTTTGTTCATTCAGCAAGACACGTTATAGATTCATACTACAGCCAAGATAATATTTTTAAAAAATATCATCTTTTAACATTAACGCTTGCTATGGCTCTAATATCTTTAATCATATCGTTTGTATTCGGAGCATATTTGTTAGAAGCATTTGATATGTCAATTGAAGTTTTAACCATAAAATATATTTTTATTGGACTATTCTGCTTAACTGTTCCACATATACTTTTAAGTTTAATAAGTTTAAATCAAAGCAAAATTACTTAGGTACAAAATCTTTTGGAACTTCAGACCCTTCCCCAAAAAAGAATTTTTCCATTTCTTCTTCTAAAAACTTCCTCGCTTTGGGCTCGATTGGTGTTAATCTGTATTCGTTAATTAACATTGTTTGATGTTTAAGCCATAAATCCCAAGCTTCTTTTGATACATTATCAAATATTTTTGCTCCTAATTCGCCTGGATAGGGTACTCTATCAAGGCCCTCTGCTGTTTTTTTTAATTTAACACAATTTACTTCTCTCATTTCATCTCTCTATATTGTTTATTTAAAAAATCTTGAACTGGCTTAGGTACCGCCATATCTTTTTTGTAACTCAACCACTGATATTGTAGATAATTTGTTTCTTTAACACAAACTTCATAAAAAGAAATATTCATTTTAATATGTGAAAGTCTGTGTGAAATAGTCCCTCGAGATTTATTATTATAATCCAACTTCAATTCTTCTTTTATAAAATTTTTAAGATCAGAAAGCTTGTTGAAGGTTGGGAATAAAAATAGATTTTTCCAGATATTACTTTTCTTATTTTTATACATGAGAACTTTTTTTGATCTATTTTTTTGTGTGACATATAACATATACAGCTTCTTTTCTTTAAAATCTTTATTATTTTTAGCTTTTCTTTCTTCAAGATACTGATAAGAGCAATCTTTACGAATTGGGCATTTATCACATTGTGGTTTTTTACCACATATGCCAGAGCCTAAATCCATTAAAGCTTGGTTAAATTTTCTAAAGTTTGATTCAGGAAGAATACTTGAAGATATTTCCCACAAATCTTTCTCTTTAGTGTCGTCTTTTAAATTAAAAAATCTCTTTATAACTCTTTTAACGTTTCCATCAAGTATTGGAAATTTTTGGTTCAAAGATAAGGATAATATAGCTCCTGCAGTAGATCTTCCAATACCAGGAAGCTTTATGATATGTTCATAATGAGTAGGAAATACATTTTGATATTCTCTTGCAATCATTTTACTCGCTTCATAAATGTAAGAAGCTCTTCTATAATATCCAAGACCTGCCCATAAACTCATTACTTTATTGATTTTAGCTTTCGATAATTTTTCTATCGTTGGGTAATGTTTTAAAAATTTTTGGTAATACGGAATAACTGTTTTAACTTGGGTTTGTTGTAACATTATTTCTGAGATCCAAGTTTCATAACATCCTTTACCTTGCCATGGTAAGTTATTTCTTCCATGTTTTACCTGCCAGTTTATAAGTTTTTTTGACGGGAAAATATGCATTATTTATTTATGGCTTTAGAAAGATAATTTAGATTACTTATAAAAGAATTTACTATAAATTTTTCACCCAAAAAATCTGGAGCATCTATAAAAATATTGATCTTTGATGAGTATGTAATTTCCGTTTTATTATCAAAATAAAATAAATCCCATGATGTTTTTCCTGATTTAATATCATTATTATCTTCAGATACAACTGCACTATTTATTTTACATCTAGTAGAATTACTACATGAAAAAGTTACTTTTTCGAGCATTGATATATTTCTACAAATAAAAAGGACACAGTCTCTAAACTTAGATCTTACAAAATACTCATGGAGCAATGATTTTTCAACGTAGCTATCTTTAATTGTGGGATTAAGATCTTTTAGATTTTCAAAATTTGTAAGTTTTTTTAAGGCATTATCAATATTTCCATAATAAAAAAACTTAAAATCTATTAAAAAAGTATGTGTGCCATCATTTTCTTTTGTAAAAGTTACACTAGGGTCGTTAGCACTATATAAAGGAGAGATATAAGTATTTAATAGCAAGAATAAAGAGATTAGACCTACCTTTCCCATTTCCCTGACTTACCACCTTCTTTGAAATCTAATCTAATTTTGTTAATTATCATACTTCTGTCAACTGATTTACACATATCATATATAGTTATTAGACCAATTGATACGCCATGGATAGCTTCAATTTCAGCACCAGTTTTTCCAAATGTTTCAATTTTTGCCATGCAGTTTACTTCACAAGCACTCTCTTGTATCTCAAAATCTATATCAACAGAAGTAATATTGATGTTATGACATAAGGGGATCATGGAAGGCGTATTTTTTACTGCCATTATAGCTGCAATTCTTGCAACATTAATTACATCTCCTTTTTTATGAGAGCCCATTTTGATCATTTTTATAGTTTCAACACTCATAGTAATTGATCCCGACGCAATTGCCACACGGTTTGTATCTTCCTTGTCTTTTATACTCACCATATGTGCTTCACCATCTTGGTTGAAGTGTGTAAACTTTTTATTCATAATACATGATAGCTTAACAAAGTGAGAATACCATTCCAAGCATGATTAAAATAAAAATTATTTACTTAGCAAGGTTATCTGAAGATCTCCAAAAGACTGAAGAACATTTAGATTTTGAGAGTGGAAAATCTATAAGAGATTTATATGATTATTTAGACTTAGGAAAATTTTCATACCCAATTTATGCGGCTAAAAACTTTACACATCAAAAAATGGAAATGCTGGTAGAAGATGGTGATGAAATAGCATTTTTCCCAACTATAACTGGTGGGTAAATTTATCTAAGAAGAATAAAAGCGCTTCTATTTCCTCGTCTTACATTTAATACAATTTGATCTTTATTTTTTCTAGATAATTCTTGTACATCTTTTATTGACTTAACTGCAATATTATTTATTGAAAGAATTATGTCATTTTTCCTAATTCCATTTCTAAACGCAATACTATTTTTGTTAATTTTTGAAATTATTAAACCTTCGATGATTCCATATTCTCTCATACCTTTTTTTATTTCTTTAAAAGATATACCCTCAAGTCTTGGATTAATTTTTAAGTTAGCAAGTTCTTTATTTTCAGAAATTTTAATTTCTATAAATTTTGTTTTTTTATTTCTTAGAATGGTAAATTTAAGAGATTGCCCTACAGGAGTGAGACCAATAATATTTCTAAGGTCATTTGCTCTATTAACCCTTTTACCATCCACGGCCGTAATAACATCTCCTGTCTTTAACCCGGCTTTACTTGCCGAAGAGTTTTTTCTAATCTCGGTAATTACAACGCCTGATCTAACTGTTAATCCAAATGCTTTAGCAAGATTGGGTGTTAAATCTTGAGCCGCAACACCTAAGATGCCCCTTTTAACTTTTCCAAATTTTAAAATTTGTTCAGAAATATTGATTGCTAAATTTGCTGGAATAGCAAGCCCAATTCCAATACTTCCAGGATTTCGTCCTCCCGAACCAATTATTGCAGTATTTATTCCTATTAACTCACCACGCAGGTTGACCAGTGCACCACCTGAATTTCCAGGGTTTATAGATGCATCTGTCTGAATAAAATCCTCATACGCCTCGATACCAAGTCCACTTCTTCCTAAAGCACTAATAATTCCTGACGTAACTGTCTGGCCAATTCCAAAAGGATTTCCTATTGCTACTACAAAATCTCCAACTCTCAGATCATTAGAATTTGCAATTTTTAAAGATTTAAGATTTTTTGCATTAATCTTTATTATAGCAATATCAGTCGCAGGATCAGTGCCAACAATTTCAGCTTTAAACTCCCTGCCATCCATTAGTTTAACTTTTATATCTGTTGCTTTAGCGATCACATGGTTATTCGTAATAATTAAACCTTTAGAACTATTTATTATTACTCCAGAACCTAACCCAGCTCTATTTTTTTTATTAGCTTTGCTTCCAGGAGAATTAAAAAATTCTTTTAAAAAACGATCCTCAAAAATACGAGAACTATTTTGCCTTACTTGATTAATTGTATAAATATTTACAACAGCCGGCGTAACATTTTCAAGCATTGGTGCAAGAGAAGGAATTCCTTGCGCGGAGTCATGGGCAAATACTGGTTGAATTGAGAAGATACAAAAAAATATTAAATGTTTTAATCTCATAAAAAAAATTGGTGGTGAAACTTCACCACCTAGTATAGCAAATTTAGTTATTTATATCGATTATCTGTTTTTTAATACTTTCTCGTTTCGGCATATTAATTTTAAGTAATCCGTTAGATAGATCTGCTTTAATCAAATTTGTTTCAACGAAGCTAGGAATTTTAAATGAATATTCATACTTTTCCTCGCCATGCCTTTTATCGTTTACAATAATGTTGATATAATTATTTTCAGATGATACTTGAATGTCTTCTTTTGAAAGCCCAGGTACTTCATATTCAAATATAAATTCATCTCCAGCATCTCTAAGATAATAATTATTTCTCATAGTTCTGTGTGAAAAAAAATTATCTAAATCATAAAAACTATCATTAAAAGAATTTAAAAACATAACACCTCCTAAGTTGTATCTATGATTTATATATGAGGATAATCAAAAAAATTTCAAGAATTATTTTCAAATCTTCCTAGATCAATATTTTTTTTAACATCTTTTGGAGAGAAGATTCTTCCTGACATCGCAATGTAAACGCCAGGACTTAAGCTGAGAGCTGAGCCTAAGGCAAAACCAACGTTAAAAGTAGCATCCGAATTCTTGAATCTGGCAGGTTGCATGGAACCAGTTAAGACTATTGTTTTGTTAATTCCTTCTAAAACTTTAGCGGTATCAATCATGGTATCAGTCCCATGAATTATAACTATTTTATCTTGAGTTGCTGAACTTACTTTATCTTTAATTAATATTCTGTCTTCTTCTTTAATATCTAAGCTATCTTTCTTTAAGACTGATAATATTTCGTAATTTAACGTAACATTACCCTCTTCTAATAAATTACCAACATATGGTTCGCCAACCTGATAGTCACTTTTAGCATCAAAATATACTTTATCAAACGTTCCGCCAGTTGTTATTACAAGAATATCCATTTTATTTCCTCAATAATTGATAATTCTAGTTGTATTCTTCATAATTTAAATAAATAATCAACTTATTTATTAGGAAGCAGAAAAATGAGGCCAAGTAATAGGCAAAACAATGAAATTAGAAAAATTAAATTCACCAAGGACTATATTAAACATCCTGAAGGCTCTGTTCTTGTGGAGTTTGGTAACACAAAAGTTATTTGTAATGCGACTTTAGAAGAAAAAACACCAAGATTTCTAAAAGGAACAGGCTCTGGATGGGTTACAGCAGAATACGGCATGTTACCTAGATCAACAAACGAAAGAATGATGCGTGAATCAAAAAATAGGCAATCTGGAAGAACTATGGAAATTCAAAGATTAATCGGAAGGTCTCTTAGAGCAAGCGTATTTTTAGAAAAAATGACAGATGTAACTGTCACTATTGATTGTGATGTTATACAGGCTGATGGGGGTACGCGAACAGCATCTATTACCGGAGGATTTGTAGCTTTAAAAGATGCTCTTATTAAACATTATGGGGAAAAAGATATGGAAAGTATTATTAAATCAAATGTTGCATCAGTTTCTGTTGGTAAATATCAAAGCAATATTATTCTTGATTTAGATTACGAAGAAGACTCTAACGCAGAGGCTGACGTAAATTTTGTTATGAATGCGCAGCATGAACTTGTTGAAGTTCAAGGAACCGCTGAAAAAAACTTTTTCTCAAGAGAAGAATTTAATCAAATGTTAAATCTTGCAGAAGAAGGGGTTGCAACATTAATAGAAGAACAAAATAAGCTTTTTTGATATTTAAAAAATGAAAATTGTTTTAGCTTCTTCAAATAAAAATAAGATAAAAGAGTTTAAAAGAATTTTAGAACCTTTGGATATTGAACTAATCACTCAAACCGAGCTTGGGGTAAAAGAGGTCCCAGAAACAGGGGCTTCTTTTGAAGAAAACTCTATTATTAAATCTAAAAACGCATACATGCAAACTAATCTCCCAACCATCGCAGATGACTCGGGCATAGAAGTGGATGCTTTAAATGGGGAGCCAGGTATATTTTCTGCAAGATATGCCGGAGAGCCATCCAATGATGAAGCAAATAACAAATTGTTACTCAGAAATTTAAAAAATTGTGACTCTAAAAGTAAGCTTGCAAGATATCAGTGTGTTATTTCTTACGTCGATAAGCATTATTTAGAAAAACCTGCTGTATTTCATGCAATTTGGGAAGGTAAAATCACATTTAATGCCAAAGGAACAAATGGATTTGGGTATGATCCAATCTTCTATCTTGACGAGTATGGATGTACTTCTGCTGAATTAGATCAAGATATTAAAAATGAGATCAGTCATAGGGCGATTGCACTTAAAAAATTCGAAATTTTTATTAAAACTCACGTAAAAAGTGCATAAATTAGAAGTATTTAATTATTTATTAATGTGATTTATACACAGAAAAGGAAATAATAAATAAAGCATAGAATTATTAGTTAAATAATAAGAAAAAAGGTCAAATCCCTTTTTAATAAGCTAAAAAACATAATAAAATCAATATTTTATTAAATTGTATGAAAATCATACAATTTAATAAGATTGTAATATGTTTAGTAAAATTTGAGGGCAAATATAGTTTTTTACACAGATTTATCCACAGTTTCTGTGGATAATAAAAAAGGATAAAAAAAACATATATTTATGGAAAAAAGTTTTAAATAAAATTCTATATGTATATGTAAGTATAATATTAGAAGACGTTAATATTATAAAATTACCTTGATTATCTCTCTATATTGTATATTATCAATTTCTTCGTACTACAAATAATATGATGAAGCAAAACATACATCCAAAATATAGTGAAGTAAAAGTTACCTGCAGTTGCGGTAATAGTTTTATGACAAGATCTACCTTAGGTTCTTCTGACTTAAGTTTAGATGTATGCAGTATGTGCCATCCATTTTATACCGGAAAGCAAAAAATTGTTGATACTGCTGGTCAGGTCGATAAATTCAAGAAAAGATATAAAAAATCCTAGTTTAAATAATATGCATATTCATTACTTCTATCTTATAATTTAAGATAAATATTTTATTGGGTTAATTTTAAGTGAATAGAAGAAACTTTTTAAAAGCGTCCATTGTTTCAGCCGTTGGTGTTACCTCATCTTGTGCGGTTAACCCTGTGACTGGAGAACAGGATTTAGCATTTATGTCTGAAGATGAAGAAACTGAATTAGGTAGAAATCTTCATAAGCAACTCATGGGGTCTTACAAGGCATACAATCACCCGAGATTAGACCAATATATCACTGAGATAGGTGAGAAACTTGGGGCAATATCTCATAGAAAAGAACTAATTTATCACTTTACCCTTCTTGACACCCCACAAGTCAATGCTTTTGCAATTCCTGGAGGTTATTGCTACGTAACGAGAGGAATGTTGGCTTTTCTTGGGAATGAAGCTGAATTAGCAGGTGTATTAGGTCATGAACTAGGACATGTTACTGCACGTCATGGTGTCAGGCAACATGCTAAACAGCAAGTTTCTGGCATTGTCACAACAATACTTGGTGCAGTTTTGGGCAACAGACAGCTTATGGATCTTGCTAATATAGCTGGACTTGCACTTTTAAGAGGATATGGAAGGGAAAATGAATTAGAAGCTGATAGGGTTGGTGCAGAATATATGGCAAATTTAGGATATGACCCAAATAATTTGCTCAAAGTTATTGGAGTTCTTAAAAATCAACAAGAGTTTGATAAGATTTTAGCAGAAGAGGAGAATAGAGAACCTTATGCTTACCACGGCCTTTTTTCAACACATCCTGATAATGACAAAAGACTACAAGGTATTATTTCTACTGTAAGAGATAATAACTTTCAAAAAAAGATTGACGATAGGAAAGAAAGATATTTTGAATTAATTACGGGGTTACCAGTTGGTCCTGGAGAAGGAGAGGGGTCTGCAAGAGGTTCAAGTTTTTATCATACCGCTTTAGATTTCACAATTAAGTTTCCCGATGATTGGAAAATAGAAAATTTACCTGACAGAGTTATTTCCACAACAAGAAATAGAAAAACTTTAATTGAATTAACAATGCGAGATTTGAACCGAAGGGTTTCTGCTCAGGAATTAATAAATAGACTTTTTGAAAACGAAGTTAAAGATGGATATAAAGTAATTTCACCTGATTTTGAAGGTTATTCAGCAAAGGTTAAAATGAATACGCCTTTTGGACAATCGCATGATTGCAGGATATTTATATTTTATATAAACGAAAAAGAAGCATTTCAAATAGTCGCTACTACAGAAGACGAAGATAACTTTAGTAAATACGAATCAATTTTTAAAAAGTGCGCAGAAAGTATAAGAAAGCTCAAACCAAATGAAAAGGCTTTAGGGGAACCAAGAAGAATTAAAATACATAAAGTTAAAAAAAATGAAACATTTAAATCTTTTGCTACAAATAGTCCTTACTCCACACATGCAGAAAATAGATTGAGAGTCCTAAATAACTATTTTCCAACAGGGGAACCGAAGTTAGGAGAATTAATAAAACTTATTTACTAATTATGTTTATAAAAATTTTTTTTTCGATTTTACTTTTATGGGCAAATACATTAAGTGCAAGTGATTTATTTAGTTCACAGAACCAAAAATTTCTTAATGTAAAAGAAGCATTTCAATTTTCTTTTGAACAATCTTCGAAACAGGTGACAAAAGTTAGTATTTCTATTTCTAGCGGTTACTATTTATATAAAAATAAATTTAAACTTAAAGGTATTAAGAGGAACGCATATAAACTTGAATTTCTTAGTCCAAAAATTGTCGAAGATGAATTTTTTGGAAGACAAGAAGTCTTCGATGAAAGTACT
>MDTC01234615.1_pt1 | contig 14247 bp, 11 predicted proteins | sample 811181 | NCBI WGS metagenome assembly MDTC01 (sample SAMN05326644, study PRJNA326480) | marine metagenome | isolation source: seawater | place: Pacific Ocean: North | collected 2011 | reverse complement strand
GAAATTCCGATCTAATAGATATTAGAGATAAATACATTGGCAAGCATGTTTGATAGCAATAAGGAATTTTCAAACCCGCTCAAACATTATTTGTAACAACAATAGAAAAGTTTAAGAGATCTTTATGTAATACGGAAAAACCTCTATTAAAATTTTAATCTCGCCCGCCCGCCTCACGACCTAATCGCAAGGCATTAGCAGCTCCGGTATTTAATCCACCATCAGCTCCAACTGTAACAAAACTAAACCCTTGCTCAATTCGCTCTTCTACTGAATTTTGTCCCGTAGTAATGGCACAAGGCACATCATTATCTAAACAAGCTCTTAAAACTCTTTGTATAGCTTCTTCAACTTGCGGGGCAGCGGGGCTGGTATAACCCATAGATGTACTTAAGTCCGAAGGCCCAATAAAGATCCCTCCGAGGCCCGGCACATCAATAATCTCATCGATGTTCTCCACTCCTTCGGCTGATTCGATAAACATCATTGCCAAGAGTTCGCCTTGTGGATCAAGCGGCCAAACATCGGCTTTAGCATGATAATCATTTATCCCCCAGTACCAAACTGCGTTAGACGGATTACGGCCGCGGAGTCCAGTGGGCTCATAATCGGGTGCACCATTATATTGTGGATATCGAGTCGCTCGGACAGCAAGCTCAGCTTGCTCTCGCGTGTGAATTGCTGGAAAGAAGATACCAAAAACCCCTACATCCAAAACTTGTTTCGCCTGAGCAATCAGCTCTTCCGCGCCACCAGCGGCAGGTATACGCACGAATGGAACGACATCGGGTTGTAAACTACCTTTTTCTAATATCAATCGTTTGTTAGTCATGCCTAACAAAAATTCACGCAACCGCTCAACATCAAAAGGGGCATGCTCCATATCTATGAAAACAAAATCAAGTCCGGAAGTGGCCAGCGATCTTGCATTATTTAGAGAATAGTCAAATGATAAAATACCAAAGCCTGGTTCATTATTCTCAAAAAGCTCAATAAGTTTATTGACGCGCTGTGCGCTGGTTGCGCCTGCGAAACTTATAAATAACGTTCCTAATAACGCAGTTACTAAAGCTTTTTTTATTTTCATTGATATGTCCTTCCTTATTATGGCGCTACCCAAGGCGGCTCAATCAATAAATCCGCATCAACGCCTGGCTTGGGCACAAATTTCTGTGACCGACCGTACTGGTTATCGCCACCAATCATATTTCCTTCTGGGTCTACTGTGAAAGTATGAACCTCTATATAACCGTCAGGAAGCTCCAACGGAACCAACCACGTGTACTTTAAATTACCTTCAAAGTCGAAGTTCAAAAATCGTAGGGGGCCTAAATCTGTGATCCAAAAATCATCCTCATTTACAATAATGTCTAAAGGCAGAGTAAGAGGTGAACCAATAGAACGTTCAAATTCAATTACGGCAGGATCATTAGTTGTGCGAAACAAGTTAATTTCTCCCCCGGCTCTATCTAGAACAAATATACGCCCTTCCGGACCTATACCAATCGCATGAATAGTATCGAATTGTCCCGGACCATCACCGTAGCCACCAAACTCCCCGAGGTAATTCATATCATTATCCATAATCATAACTCGATGATTATCCAAGCCATCAGCAATCAGTATCCGTCCATCGGGCAAGAAAGCGACGTCTTGTGGCCGACCAAAATGCGTTTCATCATCGCCAGGCACCAGTTTTTCACCATATGTTGCTAATACCTCTGAACCATCATTAGAGATTACGTAAATCTGGTGAAAAGTTTCGTTAACCAACCAAATACGCTTTTCGGGATCATAGGGGCTAATTCGCACTCTATGCGGACCGGGTCCTTCAGATCCTTCACACAAATAATCCAGATGATCCCATACTTCAATGGGCTCACCATCTCCATTAACAACATAGAGGCAGTTTTGCCAAGTGCGACGGTTAGTTTCCCTCAACACGTTTATACCAAACACACCGGCATAACCTGGGAAATCCTCTGGCACCGGATGAGGTAAAACCGTCTCACCGCGCTGTGCAATAATGATCCTATCCGCCGACTCTGCCCAGACCCCGGAGTTACCGCCAAAACCAAAGCCATCCTCCTGGAAAGGATCAGCCCAGTGCCTAATCACGTTATAAGGACTCTCACCGATTGTTCCTCGAGCATTACCCTGAGCATAGATTTGAGTAGTTAAAACTAGCGCCAAGCCAATAATGACGGGCTTAAAATAATATTGCATGTTGAGCCAACCTCTAAGTAAGCCCGAAGGCTTGTTGTTTTGAATTATTAAGACTGCTAATCATGACAAATAAATGCCTAATGGTTCAAGATTTCTTGCTAAATCACAAAATGTTGCAAAATCCCAGCTTATACAAAATACCCACCCATCATACCCAATTGACTCGAAATCCTCGAATGTTATGCTATTGCATACTCGGAATTTAAAAAAAACTAATAATTTCAATAACAAACTAAAAAATTTACTTAGTTAGCAGCGTAATCCATAAATTAATGAAAAACGAATGAGAAGGGCAATGTATATCAAAACTACTCTTTTAATTGCGATGAGCATATTTGCAAGCTCAAGCCTGGCACAAAATTATGAAGTACCTCGGACTGAATGGGGTGCACCGGACCTGCAAGCAGTCTGGAAGCACAGCTCAATAATCCCTTTTGAAAGGCCCAGAGAGTTGGGAGATAAACGATTTTATACTGAAGAAGAAGCGCTCAAGATCGAACAAGCAGAGCAGCAACGATTTGACGAAGACAACGAACCTTTAGATCCAAACCGCCCGCCACCAGTAGCTGCAGAGTCTCTGCCTCCCATTGGCAATTATGACTTATTCTGGCGTGAAGATGCGCAATTCATTCCAACAATTAGTGGTGAAATGAGGACTTCAGCAATTATAGATCCACCGAATGGTAGAATGCCGGAAGTTCTGCCGGGCGTAATGGATAAACTAAGAGACCTTCGTGCAAATTTACCAGATCGAAATGACGGTCCCGAAGGCAGAGGCCTTGGAGAAAGATGCTTGGTAGGTTTTGGCCCAACATCAGGCCCTGTAATGATGCCCGTTATTTACAATAGCAATCACCAAATTATTCAATCGCCTGGTTACGTTACTATCGTAACTGAAATGGTGCATGACGCACGTATCATCAAAATCACCAATGACCGCAATCCCGCTGCGGAGGCACAAAAAAAATGGCTGGGAGATTCCATCGGACGCTGGGAAGGCGATACTTTAGTCGTTGAAACCAAATATTTTAATGACTGGCACAGGCTGAGAGGTTTCCCCGTCGATAACTTAACACTAACGGAGACATTCCGACGCGAGGCTGGTAATAAGTTAATTTATGGATTCAAGGTTAATGATCCAAATATTTTTCAGTCAGATTTTTCTGGCGAGTTCCCTCTATCACGTTTAGACGGCAACTTATATGAGTACGCATGCCATGAAGGGAATCATGGCATGGTCGGAATTTTGGCTGGCGCCCGCGCAGTAGAAAGAATGCGATTAGACGAAAGTGGGCAATAGAAATCTAAAAAAATCTGTTTACTGAAAACCTCTACATTAGAGAGAATTTTTAGTGTTTCTTTTGAAGACGCCGCGCGTGCAATATTGGCTCAGTGTATCCACTTGGCTGATTCAATCCGTCATAGATTAGATCGCAAGCAGCCTTAAACGCTATCGAGGCCGCAAGGTTTTTAGTCATAGGCTCATAAAATGGGTCTTCTTTATTTTGTGCATCAACTACCCCTGCCATCCGTTCCATGGTTTCTTGTACTTGCTCTTTTGAACAAACTCCATGGTGCAACCAATTCGTAATGTGCTGACTGGAAATTCGAAGCGTGGCCCTGTCTTCCATTAAACCAATATTATTAATATCTGGAACCTTTGAACAACCTATACCCTGATCAACCCAACGCACGACATAGCCAAGGATCCCTTGCGCATTATTATCTAATTCATTTTGTATATCTTCCGCACTGAGACTCTTGGGATCCTCAAGCAGTGGAATACGAAGAATCTCATCAATTCCTGCGGATACTCTTAGCTTTATTTCATCCTGACGACTAAATACTTTCACCTGATGATAATGCAAAGCATGCAAAACAGCTGCTGTTGGTGAAGGCACCCACGCGGTATTGGCGCCTGATTGGGGGTGCCCAATTTTTTGATCTAGCATTGAGGCCATCAGATCAGGCATCGCCCACATTCCTTTACCAATCTGGGCTTTCCCTTGCAGACCACACGAAAGTCCAATGTCTACATTCCTATCTTCGTAGGCAGCAATCCAGGCAGAAGATTTCATTTTCGTCTTGGGAATCATGGGCCCGGCTTCCATACTTGTATGAATTTCATCGCCAGTACGATCTAGAAATCCGGTGTTGATAAAGACAACGCGATCTCTAGCTGCCCTAATACAAGACCTTAGGTTAAGTGTCGTTCTTCTCTCTTCATCCATGATCCCAACTTTAATCGTATTTCTAGTCAAACCTAGAAGTTTTTCTACTGCCGTAAACAAGTCGCAAGTAAATTCGACTTCTTTCGGCCCATGCATTTTAGGTTTAACAATGTATACGCTACCGGCTCGAGAATTGGTTAGCTGGTTTCTGTTTTCGATATCAAGAACAGCAACAGCACTTGTGATAACGGCATCCATAATGCCCTCATAAATTTCATCTCCATTCCCATCAACAATGGCATTGTTTCTCATCAAGTGGCCAACATTTCTAACAAGCAACATACTCCTTCCGGGGAGTGTGAAAATATCGCCGCTCGGAGACGTGAACTCTCTATCTCCTTGAAGAGTGCGAGTTACCTGTTCACCGCTTTTGAGAAACGTGTCCGAGAGATCACCATTGATTAATCCTAACCAATTTCTATAAATTTCAACCTTGTCTGACCCATCCACTGCAGCAACAGAGTCTTCGCAATCTTGAATAGTTGTTATCGCAGATTCTAAAGTTAAATCCTTAATGCCAGCCAGGTCTTTAGAACCTATCTCCGACTCGCGATCTATTTGTATCTCAATATGCAACCCATTATTTATTAAAAGCACACTGGAAGGCTTTGCAGTATCGCCAACGTAGCCCTTAAACACTGATGCATTAGAAAGTTCAGTGACCAATTCACCTAGGACAATCTTAAGATTGCCATTTTCGATTTTATAAGCGGTCGCTTCTTTGTGCGATCCTTCTTTAAGCGGACACCTTTGATCTAGAAAATTTTTGGCAAACTCAATTACCCTATTACCACGGATTGGATTATAGTCGCCGGCTCTTTGGCATCCGTCCTCTTCAGATATAACATCTGTTCCATAAAGTGCGTCATATAAACTCCCCCATCTCGCGTTAGCCGCATTAAGAGCAAAACGCGCATTCTTTACTGGAACAACTAATTGAGGACCAGCCTGCAGCGCAATTTCGGCATCAACGTTTGTAGTCGAAATTTCAAAATCATCCCCTTCGTCTTGGAGGTAACCTATTTCGATTAAGAATCGCTTGTATTCAACTGCATCATGTTTTTCGCTACGGCGGCTGCGATGCCAATCATCAATCTTCTCTTGCAGTAGTTCCCTTTCTACCAGTAAAGCAGAATTACGCGGTGAGAATTCCTTAATAATCTCCTCGAAACCAGACCAAAATTTTATTTCATCTCTATCAATTTTTTTTAGTAGATCTTGATTGATAAAGTCAGCCAATTCCGTGGCAACGCAAAGTTTTCCTATTTTTTGTATATTCGTCATATCTCTTTTTTATTTCTCACTTAACGGATGAACAAGGGTTTTGCTAGCTAGATCCAGATTACTAAATCGATTGGTAGTTATAAACAGTTGACGCAAAGTATTACAGTTATTTTAGCCTTATTTAGTTGTCTGCAAATTAAGCTCCGCAGTAAACAGCATAGACCTATCTTTATCTTCATTCGCCCAGTGAAGCAAAGTATTAGCATTTTGGACGACAACTTCGCTATGAATCTCCTCACCATTTACGGTCACGCTAATAGGTTGAGAGAAATCAACTTCACCTGGGTTTAAAAGTAGTGTAAATGCCGATACTCCTCGCGCTATGACATCAAACTGATTCCCTATGCGCTGCACCTCTATTAGCCCTGGTGTCTGCGATAACTCATCGATACGGACCCAAAGATTACGATTGAATTTATCAGTTCGGTCGGCCACCCATTTAACGTCCTCTGGTAAAGCATCCCTAGCGTTGTCTTGCTTGAATTGCTCAATCAAAGGTATTTCTTCTGGCAACCAATTCGTGTTGTGCCCACCCTCTGGAATCACTTTCCATATATGGTCTACACCGGCATCTACCAAAATATCGATAAATGGCGCTACGGAAGACGCCGGATAAAGCCTGTCATTTTCACCATTAACAATATACAACGGCTTTGACATCAGGTTCTCGAAATAAAGCTTATAACCGCCCCCACTTTGCGGATTCCGCAATACACCGGGGTGACCAATATAGGGGAGGAAAACTGCCCAAGGCGTTGGCTGTTTAAATGCAAAAAAATAAGCTCCGGTACCTCCATCAGATACACCTGACAAAGTCACTCGATCTTCATCGATGTTGTAATTTCTCTTTAAGATATTAAGAATTAACGGTAAATTTTCCGCTTGGTTTTCGTGCCACCAAAACGCTTCGTTCCAGGATGCTGGAACAACAACAATACGATCTTCTTGTTTTAGCGACTCATATCCGCGGCGCCACCAACCTCCGCCTGGATCCCATTCAGGTCTACTTACACCTCCATGTAACATAAACTCAACGGGATACTTGTGATTCGGATCGTAACCTTCTGGAACCAAAAACACATAAGGGAAACGAGTGCCATCCCCTGAAATACGCGCACTTTCTTGTTGCCCAACAGGAACATCCCTCGAGTATTCAGGACCTCGCTTTAACCACTCATAAAGAGTTTCTACGTCAGGTGCTTTTTCCTTTAACTGTTCAAGAAAATTTAGAGACTCCTCAGGAGAGGCAGCCCAAAACGACGTGATCAATTCGCGATTCGAAGATTCTTCCGCAACAGCTTTGTTATTAACTTCAATAACATTGAAATACAAAAATAATGTGAGCAAAAACAGCCAACTAAAATTTCTCATTAGGTATATATTCCTTTAGTTATAGTTCTACGCCCAACTCTGTGCATACTGCGCTAATGAAGGCATAAGGCCGGAAAGGCAATGAATGAACAAAAAAGCGTAATTGCACCATGGGTCTGCTCCTTAAACTCTGGCTCCTATGAGATTTGAGCATATGTCTCTACCTAATGAATGTCCATCCAAGAATCAGCCTTTTATGCCGTTTTGAGTATTGACTCTTAGTGATTCGTATTGGAGCATTAAAACTTAATTGTTGAAGCACACTTAGCTTGTTGATTGTGTAAGAAGGAAGGTTAAAACAGGTTTGTGACAATGACACAAAAGCTCAAGACATTCAGAATTAAACTACGGTCAATAGCCCCTTATGCGATGCTGGCGATTGCCAATTTTATAACCACCCCGACTGTATTTAGCCAAACAACTTCTGACAACCTTCCAGTACTGGATTTGGAGAGCCCAATCCGTATGAATTTTTCTGGAAATTGGGAAAAAGATTATGCTAGGAGCGACAAATGGGAGGACGAACTAAGTCGACGAATGACTATTCGTCAGGAAAATGCGTCTCTGCAAAGGTCAGGCATAGGGTTAGGAGGGGGGCCGTCCATCTCCCTAGGCAATATTAACTTAAACAAACCAAAGCGTCGGCAAGCCAATTTGTTCGACTTAGCCAGGCTTTCTGAGTACGTTAACCGTTTCTCTACGATGGAAATATTTCAAGACCGTAATGAAATACGGATAGAACGAAGAGGCGAGGCTCCTCTAGTTTGTACTATGGAAACCGGTCCTACTGAGGTATTTTCGAGTCAACACGGTGCTGAAATTTGCGGCTGGGATCGCCAACAACTCGTCTTTGAGATAGCGCTACCGGATGGACTTTATATTATACATCGATTAAGCGTGTCATCTGACAGCCAAAGCCTCCGCCTTATTACAAGCATAAGTAGCAATGGATCTTTGCCATTTAATCTAGTTCAAGCATTTGAAAAATACCAGGCGCCAATAGACGAATATAACTGCACACAAACGGTAACAAGAGGGCGCTCCTGTAGTTTGCGAGCTCCTTTAAACTAGTGTGACATGGCGCTAATTAAAAATAATCGTTCTGTTTTTTACTTAATATCAGCGATTTTTTTTTCATGCTCTCAAAATCAATCGATTCGTGTAGATATAGAGCCCATACTGCCGCCTGTCGGAATCGTCAAACTCAATCGTGTCGATGTAGTGCTACCTGAACATTTATTACTTGATATAGCGATAAATGTATTTGATGTCCAAATAGATGAGCAGGAAGCACTAGAATTCGGCGAATGGATTTTTAGCGAAATTAGAAATAATGAAACTCACTACCTCCCGTATGTTCTCCGCAACACACTTTTGGAATCAAATCAGTGGGGGGCTGTACGCGTTCTCCCCACAAACGATCCCTCAGTGGATCTTCAGATTCAAGGCACAGTTTTAGCGTCTAATGGAAAAAGAATCTTACTGCGCATTGTTGCTCAAGATAGCGCCGGTCGTGTGTGGTTAGACCAAGAATATGCGGACATTGCATTTGAAAAAGACTTTCCAACTAATACCCGATTCACTCAAGGAAACCCTTTCAACTCTGCCAATTTTGTTGAGCCATTTCAAGATATTTATAACGAAATCAATAATGCGTTAGTGAAATATCGTGCAAGTCTTACCAAACAAAATCTTTTAGATATAAAACTCATATCTCAAATAGTCTATGCCAGCGATTTGGCACCAGAGTCCTTTCAACATAACTTAATGAAAGATGAAAATAACTTACTTGCACTTGTTTCTTTGCCAGCGGAAGAAGATCCAATGCTCGAGAGAGTAAACGATATGCGGATCCGTCATCATTTATTTATAGATACAGTTGACCAATACTACGCATCACTTTATGAAGAAATGCAGCCATCATATGCCGTATGGCGAAAGTATTCCTTTGATCAAATTAATGAGGAGCTCGATGCCAATGGTACACCGTATAATTACGAAGACTATGGACGTTCTGGTCGTTATCTAACCTTAACCCAGCGTTACGATCGATATCGTTGGAGCAAGATATTTGAAATGGAGTACCAAGATATTTCCGCTGGATTTAACAATGAAATTGGGCCAGCAATCCTAGAGCTAAACGAAAACGTTCACGGGCTAAGCGGCACTATGGCGGAGCAGTACATACAATGGCGACGAATTCTTCGACAACTCTTTACATTAGAAGTACAAATTCCAAATTAAGACCAAACCTAATACATAAAAATTCTACAATCTGGATTTACTTGCAATTAGACATCTGTTCTGAGAAATTTAATCCGATCTGTTAAGTACTAATTATTGTATGAATAGAAAAAAAACAAGTCGAAGACAGTTTTTAACTAAATCCGCTTCGCTCATGGCCTTAGCAGCCGCAAGTGCAGGCAACGTAGTCCCTATACAAATACTTGCCCAAACTACAAACCTGCGAATACGCTCTGTGGAAGCCTATCCAATTTATATTAATCAGCGCTCAGAAGGTCTCTTAGACGCTCCAATTTTTGATAATGATGACGATCCTGATCGTTGGCGATTTGGAGGTCCATTCGAACAACTGCCTTCAGCGATAATTGCCATTATAAAAACCAACGAAGGAATTACTGGGTTTGGCATGGGGGCGGGGGGTAGCGCAGCAGTAGAAATCATAGATGGCCACCTTAAACACTTATTGATAGACGCCAATCCGCTTAATGTTGAACAGCTCTGGGATCAAATGTATACATCTGGCATTTTTTACGGGCGCAGAGGCATCTTTGCTATGGCACTTAGTGCGGTCGATAATGCTCTTTGGGACATCGCTGGTAAATACGCTGGCATGCCTGTGCACGAACTCATTGGGGGGGCGAATCGCGATCGTATAGAGATTTACCAAACGAACGGCGATTTCTTGGAAGCAAAAACCCGTGGTGTGAGAAATTTTAAAAGAACAACATATGGAGGCCCAAGAACTCCAAAAACTATATTAGACAGTTTTATAAATTCAGTACTAGAGGCTAGAGATCAGCTTGGAGCAGATGTTCGGATCATGACAGATTGCGTTTCCCGGGACGGGACCGTTGAATGGGCTATCCCTTTTTGTGAGCGCTTGAAAGAGGCGAACCTTTATTTCATGGAAGAGCTATTATCACCAGACGATGTATTCGGTTACGCGGAACTTGTAAATCAAGTTGGCGGCAAAGGTGAAGCATGGACTCGCATTGCATGTGGCGAACATGAATACACAGAGCATGGATTTAGAGTGTTAGTGGGCCTTGGCTCGGCAGAAATACTCCAGCCAGATATTACTTGGTGCGGGGGAACTACCGCTGGGCGAAGAATTTCGGCACTTGTCGAAGGAGCTAACCTAGAATTAATACCCCACAGAGGAGCCAGCTCTTGGGGATTTCCTATTGCTTTAACTTCCGCGAGCTGTAGTATGGCAGAGAGTTTTCCCGAGGGTTCCGCGATCTTAGATGCTATGTCTTGTCGAGTTGAAAACGGCTATGTACTAGCTCCAAACGAACCAGGTTTTGGACATTCTCTTAGCGAAGAGATGGTGCTTGATTTTCAGCTAACCGGCCGAATTTAAAAAATAAAACCAAAGAAAAAAGGAGACGCTATGTCAGAAGAGCTAACTGTAGAGAGCAAATCAAAAGCTAAGGTATTAGTTGGCGGGTCAATTGCAGCGATACTGGCGATAGGTATTGTTGGATTTATAGTTTTTTCATCAGTTTGTCCCTGTGAGCGGACCCCGGGCGGGTTCCTGTTTGGAGAAAGTTATAACGAACCAGTTTCTGACTGGTCGTTCGCTAATCAAGTACCACTTTGTCAATTGCAAATTTACGCTGGCATTAGACCCCACTCGATCAATTTAAACTGCATGTCTACACAAGAGGGCGAAATGTTCTTAAGCTGCTCCGTGTGCGATACTAAATATTGGGCGAGCAAGGTCGGAACAGATGAGATAGGTGTTATGCGTTTAAACGGTACAACCTATCCAGTTCATGTGAATCGAATTACCGATCCCACAACAATGGACAGTGCTTGGCGTGCGCGCGTTGCTAAACTGCAAAATTTTGCCGCGCTAGATAATCCTGCTCCTGACCCAAATGCACAACGTCCCGACCGATGGTGGACATTCCAAATAACATCTCGCTCCTAGAAAACTATTGAGGTTTATGATGATCTTTATGCAAGGACATAAAAATTTACTTTTTGTATTTACTTTTATAGTCGCTTCTTCAACTCAAGCACAAGAGCGTAGTTGGGTCGATTTAGCTGTCCATAATTTCGGAGCCCCGATTAATACAATGTGGGCAGAAGGCGAATTATCTTTCGCAGCTGACGGTACGATGGTCTATTGCAGCGCCCGACAGGATATGGCTGTCGCTCCGGGAGACCCAAAAGATCTTTATATCGCAACATTCAATGAAGCAACTGGGGGCTGGAACCAGCCGACAAATATGGGGCTGCCAGTCAATGCTGCACCAGCGACAGATACGGACCCGCTCCGACTCGGTGACGATCGGGAACCTTGGATTACTGCCGATGGCAATACCATCTACTTTAAGTCAGATCGCCTTGCTACTTCGAATCCAAATAACGCTACTGATTTATTTGTAACCCACAAAGTAAATGGCATTTGGTCAGAACCTGAACTAATACCCTATCCAATAAGCACTGATGAAGGGAATGAACATTGCCCAGCTATTCTGCAAGATGGTGAAACCTTATGCTTTGCTTCGCGAAGGGCTGGGGGATATGGCGGTTCAGATATTTATTGTTCCCAACAAGATGGTAATGGGAATTGGGCGGAGCCCGTGAATCAGGGTCCTAATATTAATACTGCAGCCGAGGAATTCCACTTCACTCAAGATTCAGATGGTATGGTTTACTTTACATCAAGTAGACCTGGGGGTTACGGTGGCATGGATATTTATGGATCAATGCAACAAGGTCAAAATAGCTGGGGTTCAGCCTTCAATCTCGGCCCGCAAGTAAACACAGCGTCCGCTGATATGTGCCCTGCTCTTCCCCCTGGGACAGACACCATTTCATGGTTCTCTTCACGAGAAGATAATAGTCTAGGCAATATCGATATATTCTGGACAAACAAAGCTAACGTCACACAATAGAAACGATAAAAAGGCTATGGTTTTTCGCCATAGCCTTTTTATTATTTAAGCCAAAGCCCGCTCAAACAAATTAAGTAATCTACTCCATGCTCTCTCAGCCTGAGCTTGGTGATAGACCTGTGAGTCAATCGCACACCAGCCATGCATGGCGTCCTCATAGACTTCGATCTCCGCGCGTATTCCTGCGTCAGCATAGGTTTCGCGCAAAATTTCTTTAGCTTCTGGGTCATTATCGTCGTCATTTTGAGCAACACAATGCAACATTTGGGCACGAGTATCCGAAATAAGTAAATGCGGGCTATCAGGATTTCCTGTTGCAAGGCCACCTCCATGAAAGGTAGCGCCGGCAGCCATTCTTTCTGGCACCGCTGCAACGGTGCGCATAACCATTGGGCCACCCATACAATAGCCCGTTGTGCCTATCCCTCTATTAGTATCAACTTCTGGCTGCTCATCAAGCCAATCAATGAAAGCCCTAGCATCAGTAAAATGTGTTTCTGCGTTTAAATTCTGAGCCATAGGTAGAACAATCTCCCGAGTTTCGGGTTGTCCAAAACTGGCACCAAAGCCAACGACTGGCGCACGAGAATCACGATAGAATGGATTAACTGTCAACACAGCATAACCAGAGCGAGCCAGTCTTTTACCCATCTCGCGAAAAGCGGGTCGGAGCGCAAGTATATCTGGCCATACCAATACCGCCGCATGCGCTCCTTGTGATGGGTAAACAAAATAGCAATCGGCAACGCCATCAGGTGTAGTAATTTCAATGTCCCTTTCGGAGACCGATTGCGCATTTGCCATCGGTGGAAACATCATCGCCAAGCCGGCGCCAGTAGCCAGCTTTGTAAAATCCCGGCGAGTCATTTCTGGGTGTCGGCGCAAGTATTCTTCGACATCTTTTTGAGTATCATTATCACACATAAAATTTCTCCTCTTTCTCTCAACTATATTACTCAAGTCTAGAACTACTTATGCTGCCTTGAGCGAGCGTTTATTGTGTCCAGCGTAACCTGCACATATTAAAGAGTAGAGTATTTGGGACTAACTCAAAACTCAAGTATCAAAGGTAAAGAAAACATTCTTTTTTGTTGAATTCCAGTTGTGATAAAGGTAAAAATTAATCAAATATGTTTGCGAAAAAACAAGAGGCATTACTATGACTCATTCTACTAGACGCTCATTTTTGCGGGCGGTGGCTATTACCGGCAGCGCTTTCGCAATACCACGCATTAGCCTCGGGCAACAAAATTGGAGGGTGCGGACTGTAGCAGGTACCGGTGTCGCCGGTTACGAATTCGAAGGAAGAGAAGGACTCATAGCGACCGAGACACCTGTTAACAATCCCTATGGCATTGTCATTGGGCCAGGAAATAACCTTTATTTCTGCGAAGTTGATACTGGCCGAACCCGAAGACTAAACTTTGGAACAAATCGGTTAACCACCATCGCTGGTAACGGCGAAAAAGGCTTTGTTTCTGAATCTCGCCGACCTCTCGAAACCTCGTTTAATGCACCACATGAAATTCGCTGGGACGAACAGGGAAATCTTTATATAGTCGAACGAGACTCCCACAGCGTGCGTCGCATTGCTGCGCAATCCGGCTTAGTCACAATCCTAGCAGGTAATGGCGAACCCGGAGATAGCGGAGACGGTGGAACAGCAGTCCTCTCGCAACTAAACCGCCCTCACAGCATTGCCTTCGACTCAAACGGCAATCTATTAATTTGTGACATAGGCAATCACCGTTTGCGAATAGTTGATCGAGGTACTGGAGTCATCCGAACTCTATCTGGCACCGGTGAGCGCGTTCAAACACCAGATACAGCGCCACTAGAAGGTACACCCCTGCTTGGACCGCGCTCTATTGACACTGATCCTAATGGGAACGCTTATCTAGTTCTCAGAGAAGGTAACGCAATATATCAAATTGACATACAAGGTAACCGCCTCCAGCGCATTGCTGGAACTGGTGAGCAAG
>MDTC01052319.1_pt1 | contig 14247 bp, 8 predicted proteins | sample 811181 | NCBI WGS metagenome assembly MDTC01 (sample SAMN05326644, study PRJNA326480) | marine metagenome | isolation source: seawater | place: Pacific Ocean: North | collected 2011 | reverse complement strand
CTTAGCGCGAATTGGCGCGGCGACAACGTGGTCGCAAATGCTTATGTGATGTCGTACAGCATGAACTTGTGGTCCAATTTTACGTATTTTCTTGATGACCCTGAAAATGGCGACCAGTTTGAACAAGTGGACGACCGTACTGTATATGGCAGTGAGGTCAGTTATTGGCAAGATCACACCCTATTTGGCCAGCCCTCTACCACCACTATTGGCACGCAAGTGCGAATAGATGATATCGATGAAGTGGGTTTGTATCACACGCAAGCCCGACAGCGTTTGGGCGTCATTCGTCGTGACGAGGTAACAGAGTCGAGTGTGGGTGTTTATGTGAATAACCAAACCTACTGGACACAAAACTTACGCACAGTGCTTGGCTTGCGTTACGATTATTTTGATTTTGACGTGCAAGACTTAGCCGGTGTTAATGCAAATGGCGTTGATTTATCACCGAATAGCGGTACGGCCAGTGATGACATCACGTCGTTAAAAGCCAGTGCGGTATACACTTTGACCCCCGAATGGGAACTGTATGGGTCAGCAGGGCAAGGGTTACACTCTAACGATGCCAGGGGCACCACCATTCACGTAGACCCTAGTTCTGGCGATGCTGTAGACGGGGTAGATCCACTGGTTCGTTCAACGGGGGTTGAAGCCGGTCTGCGGGGCTTTATTGATGAAACGCTGAATGCCTCGTTGTCAGTGTGGCAGCTATCTTTAGACAGTGAATTGTTGTTTGTAGGTGATGCCGGTAACACCGAAGCCAGCCGCGCATCTAAACGTAAAGGGGCAGAAGTCGCACTTTACTATCAGCTTGACCACAATTGGTCTATTGACCTTGAATATGCCTACACCGACGCTGAGTTTACTGATGCCGCACCTGAAGGCGATCACATTCCAGGTGCAATCAAAAACGTGGTACAAGCAGGCGTGTCTGCTCACTTCGACAACGGCCTGTTTGGCAGCCTAAGGGCTCGACATTTTGGTGAACGCCCGCTTGTTGAGGATAACAGTATCACCTCAGACGCAAGTACCGTATTTAACTTGCGGGCAGGATATAAAATAAACAATTGGGTTTTGCAATTAGATGTGCTTAACCTCACCGACAGCGATGCTCACGACATTGATTACTATTATGCGTCTCGCCTTTCAACCGACGCCCAAGGCACTGAAACCGACGATATTCACTATCACGTGATAGAACCTCGTACCCTTCGCGCCACGGTTATGTACCGATTCTAAGCCGCGTTACGCATTGCGGTTTTTCGCCGCAATGCGCTTCTTTAAGTAATATTTACATCCCTTTGCACAACTATTAAATAAATTCAGGCTCGTAGAATATCGCTAATCTATGGGTTCAAATATGTTTATTGTTTCAAAGCGCTTTATCAGCTTCACCCTTATCACCTCGTTGTATTTATCTGGCTGTGTATATGTGGCAGATGACGATGAAGAAGGTGATAGCTACGGTTACGCCCAATACGTTAACTTAGTGCCCCAATCCCCAGAAATAGAATTTATTGTGGAGGATGAATCTGAAGCCACTGCATATACCTACGTGACGAATTCCACCTTCGATATTGAATTCAATCAAATTTTACCTAACACAGAAAATGATGACTTTATCAGCGAAGACAGCTTAAAAGTGAGCAAAAAAAACCTGCACAGCTATATTTTATATGGCGATGCTGATGCACCAAGCACAATGGAGATAAACATAGATATTTCAGATATTTATGACGATGATTTTGACGATGGCTACGCCTTGGTGCAATTTGCCAACTTAGCCAATATAAACGATGCCGTAGATGTTTATATTCTGGATGCCGACGCGTCACTCACCAATAAAACGGTGGATTACACGCTGGCTGCTGAAGACTACAGTGGTGAAGTTAGCCTGGATGCTGGGGATTATAAATTAGTGTTCACCGAGTCAGGAACAGACACAATTTTAGCCATGAAAAACGACATAAGCATTGAAGAAGGCGAGGCACTTTCCTACGTATTCGTTAGCTATGAAAATGCGGGCTTCGACGACCCCTTTTACAGCATTATAGAGTTAAACGATGACGGCGCACGTCAACTCACTAACGAAGCACAAGACAGCTATCTAAGAGTAAGTAATAACATTGTGGGTACAAGCGCCATCGCCGTTGCAAAAGACAGTAGCAGTAGTACTGCCATAGAAGCGCTTTACTTTGGTGATATTTCGCCCTTAATAAGCGTAGACATTGACGATACCGATGACGCCAATAGCGTCGATATTTATCTTAAAGATACCGACACCAGTGCCGTGCTAGAAAGCACCAGTATTGATATGTACGCCGACCAAATTGTGATGCTACTGAGCTCAGGTGATACAAGCAGCACAGTAACAGCCTATTCGCATACCGAAGACTTACGGGTAATAGACACCCACGCCAAACTCCTTATTGCCCATAATATTGACAATGAAAGCAGTACGTCTATCACCGTGAAAGTGATTGAACAGGGTAGTAACCCCGACTCCTACGATGCATCGGACAACATTTCCTACCTCAGCAGCTTAAACATTGAAACTGAAGCCGGCGATTACGATATTTACGTGTACGACGCCGATACTGACGACTTATTGCTTGAAACCACGGTATACGATATTGAAAAAGGTGATGTTATTAATTTGATATTGAGCGATTACGACTATGGCGGCGCGCCTTATCAGCTTTTCCGCTATACCAATTAAGGGTTCATTGTGTACGGGTGTGAGAATTACCTCCAAATTAGGCTATGTAGCGCGAATACAACCTAGAAATAGATTGCGATCGTGAAACTCAATGGATTCAATATTTGAGAAGAAATAGCCTGTGGTATTGGAATATACTTGTAAATCTATAACATATAAAGCATCTCACCAAGGTGCGCTGCTTCAGCAAACCTTAGTTTACACTGCTACGCAGAGCTTAATTAGTAAGTTTGAGCATTCTGCTTTGTTTTCTTTTTGACTTTATAAATGAGCAATTGGAAAACGATTTACAAAGACGAATTATGCAAAAGAAAACACTCGAAGCTCATGAATTTCCACTGAAAGAAGTTTTTTGCGACGACTATTCATTTGAAATTCCTGGCTACCAACGCCCTTATTCATGGGAGGTAGAACAAGCAGAAACTTTAGTTTCTGATCTCATAGGTTTTTTAAGCGAGCAACCGCCAAACATACAAGATGCTAACCCTTACTTTCTCGGTAGCATTGTCCTAATCAAAGATACCGGCACTTTGGCCCAAGTAGTTGATGGACAACAAAGGCTGACGACATTAACTATTCTGTTATCGGTTCTTCGTAGTCTCCTACCTGAAACTAAAAGAGCAGTACTAGAAGGAGCAATTCTTCAAAAAGGCGATGAAATATTGCTGACTGAAGATAAGCCTAGATTACAAACAAGACCCAAAGACCAACAGTTCTTCTTAAGACATATCCAAGAATTTGGCGGGTTAGAGACACTATTTGAAAACAACGACAAACTTAACGATAGTCAATCAAATATTCTGAATAACGCAAAGGCAATGCATGCTCAATTAGTAAAGCTAGACGAAGCTCAATTAATTCGACTTACTCAATTCATAATGAATGGTTGCTTTGTGGTTTTGGTCACTACACCAGATATTGATTCGGCTTACCGGATCTTTTCGGTAATGAACGACCGCGGCATGGACTTAAGCGCGACAGATATCTTAAAATCACTTGTTACAGGTGCAATTTCAGAAACTAATAGCAAACAGGAGTTTTATACTAATAAATGGGAAGACTTAGAAGAAGAAATAGGTCGTGAAAGATTTGGGGCACTTTTTGCGCATATCCGTATGATAGAGATGCGTGCAAAGTCCCGTTCAAACATGGTTTCGGATTTTAAGAATCATATTAAGCCAGAGTTATACCCAATTGATTTTATTGACAACAAGCTAACCCCCTACACCCGTATTTATAGCGAGATATTAGATCAAAGTTTCTGTAGTCAAGAACATGCTTATGATATTAACAGAAGCCTATTTTGGCTGACTCGAATTGACAATAATGACTGGGTTCCACCAGCCCTTTATTTTATAAATAAATTTAGAAACCACCCTGCTAAAGTGGCATATTTTCTCGACAGATTAGAAAAATTAGCATCTGTTCAAATGATAAATCGTATCAGCATCAACCATCGTATAATCCGTTACACATCGATACTAAATGCTATAGACGCAGGGACTGTATTTGAAGAAAATAAGTCTGGTGCGCCTTTATACCTGAGTGAAGAAGAAAAACAGGACGCCCTAAAACAACTGAACGGCCCAATATACAAACTCTCAAGAATTCGTGTGATGGTATTATTACGGTTGGACTCTGAACTAGGTGACTCAATGGCAACCTATAAGCATTCTAAGGTTACTGTGGAACATGTAATGCCACAAACCATTAACCCAATTAGCCAGTGGCAAGAGTGGTGTCCAGATAAAGAGACACACGAGGAGTTAGTACATTGCCTCGGAAACTTGGCCTTATTATCTCGAAACAAAAACAGTGCAGCCAGTAACTATGATTTTGCTAAAAAGAAAAGTGAGTATTTCAATCCCGCCAATGGTCATACTGCCTTTATTCTTACTAATCAGATATTAGCGCAGGAAAAGTGGACTCCCGACGATATTAGAGAACGCCAAAAATTTCTGCTCAGTAAACTGGCAAGCACGTGGCAACTAGACAGCCAATAAAAATTCTGTACGCATTAATGAGTCAGCTCCTCGTATGCAATTTCATTAAACTGCTTAATTGCAGAGGTGTTGGCTTTGTACTTTTCTTCGTACTGACTTAATTTAGGCTCTGCGCCTAATAAGCTTTCGATAGCTCTGCGAAATCCAAGAGGATCTAGATGACTATCATCAAGTTTAAAGCTATTCCCCGTAGGTAGTAACTCTCCGTTAAGTTCAACTCTATGGATCCTTCCTGTTTTTATACCTACAAAGAAGTCTATTCCCTTACGAGGAGACTTTTTAGCCCACCTTTCATTTACCGCACCATATTTGAACTCAACAACTAAAACATGAGCATTTACTTCATCAATATACACTCGCATAGCATTAGGAACATCGTGAGGAGGAAGTGAAAAAACAATCTCACCTTCATACGGCGCGTTAAAGACACTATCTCTCGCCACTTCATGTGCCAACTGAGAAGTATTTAAACTTGTCCATTTATCCATTACTAAAGATCCTCTGTAAGATGACTTATAGTATTCATGACAGCAGAATAAGCTTTTTCAGCTTCTAAGCTATTAATACCTGTAGGGCTAACGCTATCCCAAATGATAACTCCCCACTGCTCACCGTTGTTTGCCATTACAGGTATTGCAAACAAACTTCTTGCTAGTAACTTTCGCTTTTCCAAAGCGCTGTCTACATATTCCTGTGGCAAAAAGCAACGCTTTGCATAACGCTGCCGCTGTTGACTTGCTGAGGTTACAATCACTTTTGGCAACTCAGACAACGCAATAGTATTTTTCGTTGCCCAACATCTACCAACAATCCCTTCACTGAAATCACTACTATCTGTTACGGCGAAAAGTACCTTTGTGTTCTTTCCTTGATCATTTGAACGTAATACAGGTACTAGCCAGCCACACCCGGGGTTCACCTTTCTAGATTTGTGCGACTTATACCACGCAAACACATTTAGTTTATGGCGTTGCCAGCACCATTTCTTGTACTGAAAGAGCGTAACCCTGTGCTTGTCGTTCTCAGTTTCCTGAGATGTATACGATATCGATTGCAAATCGTCTAAAATTGTTTGCAGCGTAGTCCATTGAATGCGCTTCCCGTCCCTAGAAAGTATGTACCCAACAACTAAACACAAAATGAGAATAAAGTAGAAATATAGTGCGTTTTCTTTAATAAACCCAAGTATTGAGGCTAAATTAGGGCGCGTCGCTTCATTAATTTTGCCTTGCCAATCGATTAAGATTCCCAAAACAGGCGCTATTAAACCTGCCACTCCGAACATACTTTTACCTAAGTCGCCACGAAATTTGTGGTGACGAATATCCTTAATCACTATTTTATTTCCGTAATTTTTATAATTCTTAATATTTATATTGCGTTGTCCAGTTACCCAACCACGATTAACATGCCTTACCAACCACGCCTACTGAACAAAAAACAACCAGACAACTATAAAACAATTCTTGTCTTAATTTCAATAGATATGCGCTTTTACACTAGATAGAATGCTGGTTGGAGTAAAGTATTTGGCCAAGTGATACACGACAAATTACAAGATATATCGTTCTATAACATGTCGTGTAAATAACAAAACTGTGTAATATAGATTATGGGGATTGGATGACTTCCCTATCAAACAATTAGAATGATTCGAATACACTATCGTAGCACCGTATTCTTGATGAAAGGATGTGTCAGTGATACCCAACTACCAGCAGTTTATGCGGCCTTTTTTGGAAATTGCCTATCAAGCAAAGCAACAAGGCGAAAATGAAGTAAAGCTTCGGGATGTGATTAAAGCCCTGGCCGACCACTTTCAGCTCAGCGAAGAAGAACGTAGCGAAACCCTCCCCAGTGGTAGACAACTCGTAATTGATAATCGCATAGGTTGGGCACGTACCTATTTGACCAAGGCTGGGCTGCTCGAAGCCACTCGCCGAGCGCACTTTGTTATCACAGAGCGCGGCATACAGGCCGTTAAAAGTAACACCCCAATTAACAACGCTTACCTGAAGCAGTTTGACGAATTCATTGCCTTTAAAACAAAGAGCAATGACGATGCGAATGAATCAGGAGAAGTGCTTCCTACGCAGGAAATTGCCGATGACGACGATGACATTACTCCCGATGAAGCGTTACGCGCCGCGTATAAAAAGATAAATGAAGCACTGACGGAAGACATTCTTCAGAGAACCCGCAAAGTTACCCCCGAGTTTTTCGAAAGACTGCTTATCGATTTATTACTCGCCATGGGTTATGGCGGTACAGGGGAAGGCGCAACCCATGCACTCGGGAAAACCGGCGATAACGGCGTAGACGGTGTGATTGACCAAGACCCGCTTGGCGTTGACCAAATCTACATTCAGGCCAAGCGCTACGCAGAGGGCAATAATGTCAGTGCCGGTGATATCCGTGACTTCTTTGGTGCACTCAATCTCAAACGGGCGCAAAAAGGCATTTTCATCACCACATCCGCTTTCACCCAATCAGCTATCGAAACCGCGCAAAACTTAGGCAATCGGATTGTACTGATTAACGGTAAAGAGCTCGCCAAGCTCATGTTGCGATACAATATCGGCAGCCGTGATGAGCAGGTCTTGCACCTGAAGAAAATAGACGAAGAATTTTTTGAGAATTAATAACGAGACCACACATGAATAATGCAGAGCAACAATTTTTAAAAGAATTAGACATCAAACTTTGGAACTCAGCAGAAAAACTAAGAAACGCCCTCGATGCCGCTAACTATAAGCATGTAGTGCTAGGGATCATCTTTTTAAAGTATGTGTCAGACGCCTTTGAAGAGCGCCAACAAGAGTTACGTCAGTTGTTTACTCAGGACGATAGCGACGACAACATCTATTTTATGCCGCGTGAAGATTATGACTCAGACGAAGAATACAACGAAGCAGTAAACGCAGAGTTAGAGCTGCACGAATACTACCAAGAGAAAAATGTATTTTGGGTGCCAAAACAGTCACGCTGGGAGTTTCTTAAAAACACCGCAGCAAGATCTATCGGTGATGACATTGAATTAGAGAATGGTGAAACATTTAAGCTTACCTCGATATCCAAGTTAATCGACAATGCTTTAGAAGCCATCGAAAACTATAAAGTTGACGACAAGTTGGCAAACCCCAAGCTAAAAGGTGTTTTGCCGAGAGTTGGACGCTATGAAGTATCAAATGAAAATTTAACAGCATTAATTAATGAGTTTTCTAAGACCCAATTTCATAACCCTGTGCACAACGGCGAAAAGCTTGATCTGCACAGCAAAGATATCTTAGGCCATGTCTATGAGTACTTCCTAGGGCAATTTGCTTTAGCAGAAGGTAAACAAGGCGGACAGTACTATACGCCAAAAAGCATCGTTACGCTGATAGTTGAAATGCTCCAGCCATATCAAGGCCGAGTTTATGATCCCGCAATGGGGGCTGGTGGCTTCTTTGTCAGTAACGACAAGTTTATTGAAGCCCATGCTGCGGAGAAACATTACAACGCCGCCGAACAGCGCAAACATATTTCCGTTTATGGTCAAGAAAGCAACCCGACGACCTGGAAGCTTGCAGCCATGAATATGGCGATTCGCGGAATAGACTTTAACTTTGGCAAAAAGAATGCTGATACCTTCTTAGATGACCAACACCCCGACCTGCGTGCAGACTTTGTGATGGCAAACCCGCCGTTTAATATTAAAGACTGGTGGCACGCCAAACTGGAGGGCGATACTCGCTGGCAATATGGCACACCGCCGCAAGGTAATGCCAACTATGGTTGGATACAGCACATGCTGCACCACCTTAACGATAACGGCTCAATGGGCTTATTACTGGCTAATGGCTCGATGAGTTCGAATACCAACAACGAAGGGGAAATCCGCAAAGCGCTTATCGAGGCCGATTTAGTCGAATGTATGGTGGCTCTGCCAGGGCAGCTATTCACCAATACGCAAATCCCCGCCTGTATTTGGTTTTTAACCAAAAATAAGAAAGGCGGGACTTTCCCAGGTCAACAAGGGAAACGTGATCGTCGTGGTGAAACTCTGTTTATTGATGCCCGCAACCTCGGTTTTATGAAAGACCGTGTGCTGCGCGACTTTACCAACGATGATATTGCAAAAATCGCTGATGTTTTTCACGCTTGGCAATCGAGTACTGGCTATGAAGACGAAAAAGGCTTTTGCTTCAGCGCCAAGCTTGAAGACATGCAAAAACATGAATATGTATTAACGCCTGGGCGCTATGTTGGCGCAGCGGATGCGGAGGAAGATAGCGAACCATTCCCAGAAAAAATGCAGCGATTAACCGCGCAATTAAAATCTCAGTTTGAAGAGTCAGACCGATTAGAAAAGGCGATTAAGGATAACCTAGCGGGGATTGGTTATGAGTTCTGATTTCGTATTTAACAAAGAGTACCCTCTTTCAGACTTGGTTGAATTTGTAAATGAAAAAATAGACTCCACTAAAATTTCTCTGGATACGTACATTTCGACAGACAATATGATTACTGATCGTGGAGGAGTTGAGACAGCAACAAAATTGCCTTCAGCTACTAAGTTTCATCACTTCAAACCTACAGACACTCTGTTTTCAAATATTCGTACTTATTTTAGAAAGGTTTGGTTCGCTGAGTTTGAAGGTGGAGCTTCACCTGATGTATTGGTATTTAGAACAAAGGAGCCTAAGGTATTAGATCCAGCTTATTTATTCTATCTACTCAGTGACAAGAAATTCTCTGAATACACTGTTTTAACCTCAAAGGGTGCGAAGATGCCCAGAGGCGATAAAGCAGCGATAATGCAATACACAGTATTCGTACCAGAACCTAATGTTCAACGGACGATTAGTAGCGCTTTAAGAACGTACGACTTAAAGTTGAAAGCAAATACCAAAATCAACCAGACTTTAGAGCATCTCGCGAAAGCCATATTTAAAAGCTGGTTTGTGGATTTTGATCCGATCAAAGCCAAGATTGAAACCTTAGCAACTGGTGGTAGCGCTGACGATGCTGAACTCGCTGCAATGAGTATTATTTCTGCCAAACCCCTTGATGAACTGAACGGATTAAAAGCCAGCAATCCCGAGGCGTTTAACAAACTTGCCCAAACCGCCGCCCTGTTTCCTGCTGCAATGCAAGACTCTGAGTTTGGTGAGATACCAGAGGGGTGGGAAGTAAAACCTTTCAAAAAAGTTATTGATAAGTATGTTGATAATAGAGGTAAAACACCGCCAATTGTTGAAAATGGTATACCACTTGTTGAGGTAAAACATTTACCAGAAAACTCTGCCTTTCCAAACTTGAATACGGAAAAGAGAGTTACAGAAGAAACCTATAAAACGTGGTTCAGAGTACATGTTGAGCCTAAGGATATTCTCATCTCAACCGTTGGAACGATAGGGCGAACTTCATTTATTAAAAGCACTAATTTTGGTATTGCTCAAAATGTGTTAGGCCTTCGCTTTGCTAAAGCTATAGAGCCTGAATACATGTTTTATACAATTAAATCTCACCGTTTTCAGCACGATATGACGGCAAGACTAGTTACAACAGTACAGTCAAGCATTAAGCGAAAGGACCTTGATACAATTGATATATTGGTCCCTAAACCAAGTATACAAATTGCTTTCTGTGAGTTTGTCGAACCGCTAATTGATGAGCAGTTTGTTAATAATACACAGAATAATGATTTAGCAATTATCCGTGACACCTTACTTCCTAAATTGCTTTCCGGCGAAATCGACTTAACTAATGAGGTTGTTGAATGACAGCCCCAAATTTTAATGCCAGTAAAATTCCAGTTTGGAACAGTGAAAATCCAGAACAAAGTTTTGATATTCTACCTGAGCAACCAAGTGGTCGGATTCCTGTAACCAGAATCGAACATTGGCGGGACTTTTCTTCACTACTGGAAAGCTCGTTTTTTAATCGTGTTGACGAGCAGTTTATTTTTCGCGGTCACCGTCGCTTTGATTGGGAGATGACGCCCACACTAGCACGGGTTACCCAAAATGGCATTGTTACCGAAGACATTGCCAAACGGCAGCTGGAGATGTTTCGAAAAGCTATACGCGGCAGAATTTCTGACCATTCACTACTCGACGATGAAGACGAACGTGAGCATGATGAACTATGGTCAATCGGTCAGCATCACGGTTTAATGACTCCATTGCTCGATTGGACCTACTCGCCTTATGTAGCTCTGTTTTTTGCTTTCGCCAAAGAGGATCAAACAGATGAAAAAGATAACCCTTATCGTGCCGTTTATATCCTGAATAAAAGTTTTATATCAGATGATGACCTTTGCCCCGATATTCGCGTATTTGAGCCGAAAAAAGACGATCACGGCCGCTTGGTTAGCCAAGCTGGGCTTTTTACCTTTTCCCCTTATGACGCCACGATTGAAAACAAGTTAACCGAAGTGTTAACCGATGAAGACTTTCCTGATGATGAACTAAAAACAGCGGCTGAAGGAGAGCAACCGGGCATTCTAGCTAAATATATCTGCAAGGTGTACATCAAAAACGAAGAGCAGCAAGAGTGTTTAAAACACCTTAGACGTATGAACGTTCATCATGCCAGTTTATTCCCCGATTTAATTGGCGCGGCTGATTATTGCAATATCTTTATGGCAGAGATTGAGCGTGATAGAGCCATACAGCAACGGCAAGTTGAGCCTATCGGTGAAACTGTAGCTGAAGAACACGCTCTACCTGCACAATCTGACTTACCTCTCAGTCACAATGTCGATTCCATCCTCGAATTACTGAAGTCCACGCAAGAAAGCCAAGAAGTCGAACCAAGCCGAATTCAGTTAATTGCCGATGAGTTGAATAAGTATCTTTCAAAATCAATGGTTGTAGATTGGCAAGCCCGCGACACCGTGCAAGCCGAAATGAAAAATACCACCCGCGTGTTATTGCGTAAGTATGGCTACCCTGTGAATGCGAGAGATACCATCGTCGATAATATTTTGGAAATTATTGGTAGAGGGAGTGACCAATGAACGAAGAACAACTCGAAAGCCTCTGTTTAGACTGGTTTAGTGAAGGTGGTTGGGATGTTTTACACGGCCCCGACATTGCCCCAGATAGCGACAACCCACTTCGTAATGACTACGCGCAAGTGCTATTGAATGGGCAGTTGCGAGCGGCTTTTGAAACGATTAATAAACACCTACCTGCTGCACAGATTGAACATTGCTTCGAGCAGTTTAAAGCGATTGTCTCAAAGCCTGAAAGTTTGGATTTAATCACCAACAACCGATCATTTCACCGATTGTTATTGGAAGGTGTGCCTGTTGAATACAAAAAAGACGATGGAGAGTCTTCAACGGGTGGAGAGCCAATTGCAGACCATGCATTTATCATTGATTTCGATAACCTAAACAACAACACCTTTTCAGTCGTCAATCAGTTCACGATTACTGGTACTAAACAGCCACGTCGGCCTGACGTTATTTGTTTTATCAACGGGTTGCCGATTGCTGTGCTTGAGCTCAAAAGCCCAAGCGATGAAAACGCCGATATTTGGGATGCCTTTAATCAACTGCAAACTTATAAAGATGAAATTACTGACCTTTTCATCTTCAACGAGGCGTTAGTCGTCAGTGATGGTTACACCGCTCGGGCAGGCTCTCTAACTGCCAACCAAGAGCGTTTTATGCCTTGGCGCACTATTAAGAATGAAAACGACAAACCGCTACTGGAGTGGCAATTAGAAACCATGGTGCGGGGCTTTTTTGACCGCGAATTACTGCTCGATTACATCCGTTTTTTTGTATTGTTTGAAACAGATGGTGAACAAATAATCAAAAAAATCGCCGGTTATCACCAGTTTCATGCCGTGCGTGAAGCGGTAAAGGCCACGGTAATTGCGGCGCAGCAAGTAGATGGTGTAAGCGAAAAAAGGGCAACCTATGCTGATGAAGTAGTACCTGGCAGTAAAAAGGCGGGCGTGGTTTGGCATACTCAAGGCAGTGGCAAAAGTATTTCAATGTGTTGCTATGCCGGTATGTTGCTTCAGCAAAAGGCCATGAATAACCCAACGCTAATTGTCGTTACTGACCGCAATGATCTAGATGGTCAGCTCTATGCCACGTTCTGCAACGCAGTTGAGCTCTTGAAGCAAACGCCAGTTCAAGCATCTGACAGAGATGCATTAAGACAGTTATTAGCTGAAAGAGAGTCTGGCGGCATCATTTTTACCACAGTTCAAAAGTTCGCTTTGCTTGAAGACGAGAAACATCATCCAATACTCAATGACCGTCACAATATAGTTGTTATCTCAGATGAAGCTCACCGCAGCCAATATGGCCTCAAAGCAACACTGAGTGCCGACGGCCAGTATAAGTTTGGTTACGCCAAGCATATGCGCGATGCGTTGCCGTCTGCTTCTTTTATTGGTTTTACTGGTACACCCATTTCACAAGAAGACAAAGACACTCGCGCTGTATTTGGTGGCTATGTGTCCATCTACGACATTCAAGATGCAGTAGATGATGGCGCAACCGTTCCTATTTATTATGAGTCACGCTTGGCAAAGCTTGATTTGAACCATGCTGAAATCGCTGAGTTGTCCGATCAAGTTGATGAAGTGGTAGAGGACGAAGAGGACGTCAGCAACCGTGAGAAAACCAAAGGGGAATGGAGCCGACTTGAAAAGCTGGTTGGTGCTACACCCAGATTAAGCCAAGTTGCTGCTGATTTGATCGAGCACTTTGAAACGCGCAATGCCACCATGGATGGCAAAGCCATGATCGTTGCCATGAGTCGCGATATTTGTGCGCATCTCTATAATGAAATTGTTGCACTGCGCCCAGAATGGCATTCGGATGACCCAGAAAAAGGGGCTATTAAGATTGTTATGACAGGGTCGGCTTCGGACAAGCCACTTCTGCAACCCCATATCTATAATAAACAAACGAAAAAACGCTTAGAGAAGCGCTTTAAGGATCTCAACGACCCACTGAAGTTAGTCATTGTAAGGGATATGTGGCTAACAGGCTTTGATGCGCCTTGTTGTCATACCATGTATGTTGATAAGCCAATGAAAGGCCATAACTTGATGCAGGCCATTGCTCGGGTTAACCGCGTATTTAAAAATAAACCAGGCGGTTTAGTCGTTGATTATATCGGAATAGCCAATGAGCTTAAGCAAGCATTAAAAACCTATACCGACTCTAAAGGTAAAGGCGAGCCAACGCTCAATGCAGAAGAAGCGTTTTCTATCCTTTTAGAAAAAATAGATGCTCTCCGTGGCATGTTCGGTAAAACACCAAAGTTTGATGGTTTGGACATTTCAGGCTATGAAACACAAGCGCACAAACTCCTGGTGCCTGCCGCTAACTACGTACTCGGCTTAGATGATGGGAAAAAGCGTTTCTTAGACTTAGTGTTGGCAGCGACGAAATCTTACTCACTATGCAGTACTTTGGATGAGGCTAAAGAGTTACGAAAAGAAATTGCGTTTTACTCAGCCATTAAGGCCGCTATTAGCAAGTTTACCAGCGTTGATAAAAAGCGT
>MDTC01123457.1_pt1 | contig 14249 bp, 9 predicted proteins | sample 811181 | NCBI WGS metagenome assembly MDTC01 (sample SAMN05326644, study PRJNA326480) | marine metagenome | isolation source: seawater | place: Pacific Ocean: North | collected 2011 | reverse complement strand
TCTGCTATTGGCTAAATTGTTATTTGGTAAGGTGGTTCTCACTATTCATGATGTTTCTTCATTTTCTAATAATGAGAATTCTATTTTGACTTCTAATTTAGTTTACAAGTTAGCAGATTTACTGCTGACTCATAATCAGTTTAGCAGAGATGAGATAGTTAAAAAAACTCAATTAAAAAACAACATATATATTATTCCGCATGGAAATTATTTGCCGTTTATTAATGTCCAAGCAAATAAAATAAAATCTAGAAAATATTTAAACTTACCAACTGATAAAACAATTTTATTGTTTTTTGGAATGATTAAGAAAGTTAAAGGCTTAGATATTTTATTGCTGTCCTTTAAAAAAGTCCTTGAAAAGAATCCTAATACAGTGTTATTAATTGCTGGCAAGCCCTGGGAAAATGACTTTACTGTTTATCAGCAAATTATTAACAAGAATAATCTTTCAGGAGATGTCATCTTACATACTAGATTCATACCAAATGCAGATGTGGAACATTATTATTGCGCATCAGATTTAGTCGTGCTGCCCTACAAGAAAATATATCAAAGCGGAGTTTTAATGATGACTTTAAGTTATGAAAGGCCTGCTTTAGTTTCTAATTTACCGCCATTAAAGGAAGTTCTAATTGATAACGAAAATGACTTTTTATTTAAATCAGAAGATGTTAATGATTTAGTTAAAAAATTGAATCTAATTCTATCTGATAAAAATAATTTGAAAAGAGTACAGAAGAATGGAAGAATATTAATTAATGATAAATTTAGTTGGGATGAAATTGGGATATTAACCAAGAAAGCATATCAAACTTTATAATTGTATTTTAGCGAAAAATATGGGCTATGAAAAGTAGAATAAAGGAATGTATATCAAGTTCAGTTGAGAATTATACTTGTATTTTAAATGATAAGAATATTCAGGCTAATATTGAGAAGGTGATTGCACTCAGTGTTAAGGCATTTAAGAATGATAAGAAGATGCTTTTTTGCGGAAATGGAGGTAGCGCTTCTGATGCACAACATATTGCAGCTGAATTGAGCGGAAGATTTTATGCTAATCGTCCTCCTCTTTATGCTGAGGCGCTTAATGTGAATTCGTCCTATATTACTGCTGTCGCTAATGATCTTGGTTATGATAAAACTTACTCAAGAATGTTAGAGGCTTGTGGAAGAGCAGGAGACATTCTAGTTGGAATTTCTACATCAGGTAATTCTAAAAATGTGATTAAGGCACTTGAAAAAGCTAATGAGATAGGGCTAACAACTATTGGTTTTACAGGAATTAATGCAGGCAAGATGAATAGTATTTGTGATATAATAATAGAAGTCCCCTCTGATGATACTCCAAGAATTCAAGAGGCTCATATTTTGATTGGACATATAATTTGTCAGATTATTGAAGAAGAAATGTTTCCGGATGCATAGTTATGATACACTTTTTCTAGATAGAGATGGGGTTATAAATAAGAAGTTGGAAGGCAGATATGTTTGTAATTTCTCAGAGTTTAAATTTATAACAGGCGCTTTAGATGCTATTTCAGAGCTTAACAATATATTTAATCGTATCGTTATTGTTACAAACCAACAAGGTATTGCTAAGGGGGTAATGTCAGAGGCTGATTTGAACATTTTACACACTCAAATGCTTAATGTAATTGAACATTCAGGAGGAAAAATAGATAAGATATATTATTGCCCTCATTTGGAAGAGATGGATTGTATATGTAGGAAGCCTAAAACAGGTATGATAAAAAATGCTATTATTGATTTTCCTAATATTATTGCTGAGAATTCATTTCTAATTGGTGATTCTGATACTGATATAAAAGCAGGAAAAAGAATGAGTTTAAATACAGTTAAGGTTGATAATGCTTTTACTTTATCAAAATGGACTGATTCTTTACTAGCTGTAATATAAGATTTTTATTAATTTTGTGCTAAAATTAGCAAAGTGTTCGCTACAGAGTATAATATTTTATTTGCGTTCTTGACGTCATTTCTTACAACCTATCTGGCTGTTCCTAAGATAATATTTTTTGCTGATAAGTTTAGACTTTCAGATACGCCAGGAGAGAGAGCATCCCACAAAAGGACCGTCCCTATTTTTGGAAGTATAGCAATTTTCTCAGGCTTTCTTTTTTCGCTTCTTTTCTGGGCAGAGCTTGATAAGATACAGTTTATATTAGTAAGCTTTTTAATAGTATTCTTTGTTGGAGTTATTGATGATTTACTTGGACTCACTCCTTATAAGAAACTTATTGGACAGATTATTGCTATTCTTATTGTGATTTACCTTGGAGATATAAAGATTGATAATATGCATGGCGCCTTAGGAATCTATGACCTTTCGGATTTTCCCGCTACGTTATTTACTATATTTGTTGTTGTAGTAATTATTAATGGATTTAATTTAATTGATGGAGTAGATGGATTAGCTGCAGGTTTAGGAATCTTGTCCTCCTTTTGCTTTGGCGTTGTTACATTCTACATGAATCATTTTGATATAGCAATTATTTCCTTCTCATTAATGGGATCTTTGTTAGCATTTTTAAAATACAATTTTAATCCTGCTAGAATATTCATGGGTGATTCGGGGTCGTTAGTTGTAGGAATGATTTTGTCAATTTTAGCAATAAATAGTATTAGGCATGGGTTAGTTTTTGAAACAATTTCCTTCCCAAATAAGGGGCCATTAGTGGCTATAGTATTTTTAGCAATACCACTGTTTGATTCATTAAGAGTTTTTTTGGTTAGAATTAGAAATGGCAAGAATCCCTTATATCCAGGTAGAGAGCATATTCATCATGCGTTATTAGATTTAGGACTTGGACACAAAAGAACAGCAGGGCTTTTATATTTAGTGAGTTTATTATTAATAATTGCTTCTTATTTTTTACTTCCAATAAATATTAATACTGCTGTTGCTATTTTAGCATTCATTAGTTATTTAATATTACTTATACCTTTCTATTTACTAAGAAGAAGAAAATGAGGATTTTTTTTTTATTGTCGATTTTTTCATTTACAGTCTACTCGCAGCACACCAATTTGAGTCTAGATAGAAACTACACTTCAGATGTAAACAAGGTGCTATACATCTCAGAACCAGATATCCATACTTCATTTAAACCTATTATTAGATCAAATTTAAGTTTTACAATAGATTCAGTTATTTACACCCATTATCCTAATAGTTATAATAATTGGTATCTGCGAAAATTGCTTTCTGAGCATCTCATTATTTTATATGGTAATGATTATAAAGTAACAGTATCGCCAATAATCAATTTTTCAGAAGGAAAAGAGTTAATTGATTCTAAGAATACATTTGCAAACTCTAGAGGGTATTTAATTCAAGGAGATATAGGCAGGAAGTTTTCATTCTCTACTTCTTTTGTTGAGAATCAAGCAATCTTTTCAAATTATTTAGATTCATATGTTAGAGACAATCGAGTTGTTCCAGGGCAGGGTTATGCAAGGAGTTTTAAAGAGACAGGTTTTGATTATGCTATGTCTTCTGGCTATGTAACTTATATGGCAAATAATATTTTTGCTGTCCAATTTGGACATGGAAAGAACTTTATTGGTGATGGTTATCGTTCTTTATTACTTTCAGATAATGCTTTTAATTATCCGTATTTAAAGCTTCAGACTAATTTAGGAAAAGTACAATATACTAACCTTTACGCTGAGTTAATGGATATTGGTTATTTTGCAACTCATGGGCTGCTTAATTGGAACCAAATGGGCTATGCTAAGAAGTATCTGTCATCACATTATTTAAGCTTTCATGTAAATAATAAGTTTAATTTATCATTTTTTGAATCTGTTGTATGGCGTATGGATCATGATCCAAAGAATAGAGGATTTAATATTAATTATTTGAATCCTATAAAGATGCTAAGCTTAATTGATTTACCAGAGAGTTCTCTGGATAATTTTTTGCTAGGTGTGAATACAAAATATGTTTTTCGTTCATCATATATGTATGGACAATTAGTTTTAGATAATTTTGATTTTGCTAAATTTTATGAGAATGATGGCTGGTGGGCAAATAAGGTTGGCTATCAGTTAGGGTATAAAATTTTTGATCCTTTTAATATTGATAGGCTGACACTTCAAACCGAATACAATTATGTTATGCCATATACTTATGCGCATCATAATCCTTTACAAAACTACGCTCATTATAATCAACCATTAGCACACCCTTTAGGAGCTAATTTCTCTGAGTTTCTGGTTATCGCAAATTATAAATGGAAAAGATTTGAAATTGATGCTAAAATAATAATGACTAAATATGGCAAAGACTTTCAAGTAGATTCTATTTCTTATGGAAGTAATGTGTATTTGTCAACTGGAAATTATGCACAAGAGGAAGGTTTAGTTGGAATGGGTGTAGGTCGTCCATCTGATTTTGGAATTGAAATGCATCAAGGTGAACTTACAAAGATTGATTATAAAAATTTCAATGTGTCATATATTATAAATCCTTATACAAATCTAAAAATAAATTTAGGTATTACTTTGCGGAATTCTTATAATAATGCTGAGGATGTTAAGACTCGTTTTATTAATTTTGGGATTATGAGTGATTTGTTTAATCATTATTACGATATTTAATGAGTTTGCTATTAGCTATTGAAACAACTACTAGAAATTGTTCTGTTGCTCTTTTTAGGAATGCGAAATTAATTCAATTACAAGAGAAAATCTCTAAAGCGTATTCACATGCTGAGCAGCTTACTTTATTTATTGAAGATGTTGTAAAAAGATCAGATGTTAAGTTGCAAGAGATAGAGGGAGTTGTCTTAAGTAAGGGGCCTGGTTCATATACGGGTTTACGAATTGGAACTTCCATTGCCAAAGGCTTGTGTTATTCCTTAGAGATTCCGTTAGTTTCTGTTTCCACTTTAAAGGCAATGGCTTTTGGAATTTCTAAAGAGGAATATTACAAGTTTTATTGTCCAATGATTGATGCTAGAAGGATGGAAGTTTTTTCATCAATTTTTGATCAAAGCAATAATGAAGTTAGAGAAATTCGAGCCGATATTGTAGATGAGTATACATATGCGCAATTTCTACAAGAGAAAGTTTTATTTTTTGGAGACGGGGCATCAAAGTGTAAGACAATTATAGACAATGCTAATGCTTATTTTATGGACGGGGTATTCCCTTCAGCAAAAGATATGGGGGTCTTAGGCTCAGAGAGATTTGCAAATAACTATTTTGAAGATGTTGCTTATTTCGAACCATATTATCTTAAAGATTTTGTTGCTGGACTCAAGAAAAACTTTTAGGACTTTCTTTTTTTCTTAGCTACTGCATTAAATCTCCCTTTAAAAGATAGGTCCCCTCCTTCTGAGATTTTACCTAAAGAAGATCTTCTGTTTTTTTTTGCATTTGACCTGTCTTTATTCCAGCTTTTATTCCCCTTTTTCTTCCTGTCTCCCGAAAGTTTTCTGTCTCTCCCATCACCTCTTGCTTTACTCTTTCTACTGAAATTTGAGGTCTTTGGAAGAGGTAATTGTGAGACTTCAACATTTACCTTATTATCATCCCAGTTTGCATTATTTAGTTTACTTAAGATGTCATCTGAAAATTCGGAAGGTATCTCAAAAAATGAGAATCTTCTCATAATATCAATTTTGCCAATTGGAATATTTCTATTTTTTGTATATTCATTAATTAGGCCAATTAGGTTGTGAGCTTGGAATTCTTTTTCTTTCCCAAGATTAATAAAAAATCTTGTATGACCCTTTTCAGCATGTCCTGTTTTCTCTCTTTTTTGATTGCTTTTTTTATCTTTTTTGTTGCTGTCATTATTTTTTCTTGCAGAGATATTTAGGTCAGGTGCATTTTTATAAAATGATAAGAATCTGTTAAATTCTGTAGAGATAAAGTGTTGGATTAATTGTTCTTTATCCAGATGAGCTAATTTTTCCTCAATCGATGGCAGGTAGTTTCCTATTTGATGATTTATTTCAGTAGCTACAACTTTATCTACTAGTTTCATTAATTGGATTTGACAGATTTCATCTCCATTAGGGACCTTTTTCAATACTAGATCTCGTTTAATCATCCTGCTAATGTCTTTTAATTTTCTCCCTTCACGACTATGCGCAATAATTATTGAAATCCCTTTTTTTCCTGCTCTCCCTGTTCTCCCTGATCTATGTACATAGACTTCATTATCATCAGGCAAGTTATAATTGATTACATGTGTTAAATCATTAATATCAATTCCTCTAGCAGCAACATCAGTAGCAACTAATATCTGCAGTTTCTTTTGTCTAAATCTCCCCATAACATGATCTCTTTGCGCTTGAGATAATTCTCCATGAATGGCATCAGCATTATAGCCGTCTTGCATCAATCTGTCGGCAATATTAGCAGTTTCTCTTCTAGTACGACAGAAGACAATTCCATAAATATCAGGATTTACATCGCAAATCCTTCTTAAGGCTTTATATCTGTCTTTAGCATTTACCATATAATAGTGATGGTCAACATTCTTAGCCCCCTCATTTCTACTTGCAACCTCAATTGTTCTAGGGTTCAACATATAGCTTTTACTAATTCTCATGACTTCTTTTGGCATAGTTGCTGAAAATAGGAGAGTCTGTTTTTCTTTAGACATTTCTGCTAGAATAGTGTCTAGATCATCCTTGAAGCCCATGTTTAGCATCTCATCAGCTTCATCCAAAATTACAAATTCAATATTTTGTAATCGCAACGCTTTCCTTTTGATTAAATCAATTACTCTCCCAGGCGTCCCTACAATAATATGTGTTCCAGATTTCAATAATTTGATTTGGGGGGCAATATTTGCCCCACCATATACAGGAGTTATTTTTAGCCTTTTAGTATATTTTGCATAAGAATTCATATCTTTTGAGATCTGAAGACATAATTCTCTAGTAGGACAGAGAATAATTGCTTGTGGCATTTTAGTGTCAGCTTTAATTTTATGCAATATAGGCAGTCCAAATGCAGCAGTTTTACCTGTTCCTGTCTGAGCAAGCGCAATAAGATCAGTTTCATTTTCCAATAAATATGGGATTGTTTCTTGTTGGATTGGAGTTAGGTCTATAAAACCTAAATCTGATATAGCTTCCTGAATGTCCTTATTTAATCTTATTTCGGAAAATTTCATACTGTAAATTTTTGCAAACATACTCTTATATAGAACAATATAAGGTTAATTATACATTTTATACAATATATAATCTATCAATGGATTTAAAACTAGTCATATTTTTTCTTTTAAATCTAATGAAAGTGTATTTTTGTAATCTTTAAAATGGACAATCAATGAGTATATATAATTTCTCTGATAGACATATTGGCCCAAGGAATGAAGAACTTAATGAGATGCTTGAAGTGGTAGAAGTATCATCAATTAGGCAACTAGTTGAAGAAACAATTCCTCACAAAATACATTTGAAAAAAGAAATGAATTTGCCATCTGCTTTTTCTGAAAGCAGGTTTATTGAACACATGAAGGGCATTGCTAGAAAAAATAAGAATTATCGATCTTATATTGGCATGGGATATTTTAATACTATATTGCCAGGAGTTATTCAAAGAAACATTTTAGAAAATCCGGGTTGGTATACCGCGTATACACCTTATCAAGCAGAAATTGCTCAAGGCAGATTAGAAGCCTTGTTAAATTTTCAAACTATGGTGATGGATTTAACAGCTATGGAACTAGCTAATGCATCATTACTTGATGAAGGCACAGCTGCAGCTGAGGCCATGGCAATGTTATTTAGCTGCAGATCTAGAGCGAGGCAAAAAGCAAATACTGTAAAGTTTTTTGTTTCAGAATTATGCTATCCTCAGTCAATAGAAATAATGAAAACAAGAGCGATTCCTTTAGGTATTAAGCTAGTTATTGGTAATCATAATGATATAAATTTAGATAATTCTTTCTTTGGTTGTATTTTACAATATCCTGCAAAGCATGGTGCCGTAATTGATTACTCTGATTTTGTAAAATTAGCAAAAGAAAATGAGGTTGGAGTAGTTGTAGCAGCTGACTTATTAAGTTTAACTCTTCTCGCCCCTCCTGGAGAGTGGGGTGCTGATGTGGTAGTAGGCACTACTCAGAGATTTGGCATACCAATGGGATATGGAGGGCCACATGCAGCATATTTTGCAACTTTTAATAAATATAAAAGAAGTATTCCTGGCAGGATTATTGGAGTCTCAGAGGATGTAGATGGCAATAGAGCATTAAGAATGGCTTTACAAACAAGGGAACAGCATATTAAAAGAGAGAATGCGACTTCTAACATTTGTACTGCTCAGGTCTTATTAGCAGTAATGGCGGGGATGTATGGTGTCTATCATGGCAAAGAAGGATTGCGATTAATTAGCAAAAAAATTCATTCTCTAACTGCTGCTTTATCAGAAGGTTTGACTCAGTTAGGCTACCATCAGTTGAATACTATTTATTTTGACACTCTAAAAATAGGAGTAGGTAATGTCTCCATGGAGAATATAAAAACTTATGCTGAGGATGCCAAGATTAATTTTAATTATATTGATGATACAACATTGTCAATTAGTATTGATGAAAAAGATGCTTTGGAGAATGTCAATGACATCTTAGAGATTTTTGCAAAAAGCTGTAATCATTCTGATTCCAGAGATTTAATAAATGAGGTTCTGAGTGGGGACTATACTCAAGCTACTGCTCGTATACCAGATATCTTATATAGAAGCTCTTCTTTTATGCAAAATGAGGTGTTCAGTAGCTATCATTCTGAAACAGATATGATGAGATATATAAAAAGTTTAGAGAATAAAGATTTATCGTTAACTCATTCTATGATACCATTAGGATCCTGTACTATGAAATTGAATGCAGCTTCAGAGTTGTTTCCTTTAAGTTGGTCAGAGTTTGGGAATTTGCATCCTTTTGCTCCATCCCATCAAGCAAGGGGATATCACATAATGTTTCATGAATTAGAAGAGATGCTCTGTGAGATTACAGGATTTGAGGCTATGAGTTTACAGCCAAATTCTGGTGCTCAAGGAGAGTTTGCCGGCCTTATGGTTATTAGAGCATATCATCAAAGTAGAGGAAACGAGCATAGAGATATTTGTTTAATTCCATCTTCGGCACATGGTACAAATCCTGCTTCTGCTGTAATGGCCGGAATGAAGGTTGTTGTCATTCCTTGCGATGAAAATGGCAATATTGATGTTATCGCTTTAAGAGACAAAGCATTAGAGCATGCTGAGCATCTATCATGTCTAATGATTACGTATCCTTCTACTCATGGGGTTTATGAGGAGGCAATCATGGATATCACAAAAATCATACATGATAATGGAGGGCAAGTATATATGGATGGGGCTAATATGAATGCTCAGGTTGGCATAACAAATCCTGCAATTATTGGAGCTGATGTATGTCATTTAAACTTACATAAAACTTTTGCTATTCCTCATGGGGGTGGCGGCCCAGGTATGGGGCCAATTGGAGTTGCTGAGCATTTGAAACCTTTTTTGCCAAACAATCCTTTAGTAAGAATGGGAGGTGATAATGGGATGTCTATCTCCTCTGCCCCATGGGGGAGTGCATTAGTGTTAACTATTTCTTATGCTTATATAAAAATGTTGGGAGCTGATGGATTAAGATCTTCTACAGAAATTGCAATCTTAAATGCAAATTATATTAAGCAGAAGTTAGAAAAACATTTTGAGATACTTTATCAAGGAAATCATAACAGGGTAGCTCATGAGATGATTGTAGATTTTAGAATGTTCAAAAAATATGGCATTGATGTTACTGACATTGCTAAAAGATTAATGGATTATGGATTTCACGCACCAACAATATCCTTTCCTGTTGCGGGAACTTTAATGATTGAACCAACTGAAAGTGAAAGTAAAGCCGAGTTAGATAGATTCTGTGAAGCAATGATTGCAATTCAACTAGAGATTGAAGAGGTTATACAGGGCAAAGTAAAAGTGGAAGAAAGTGTTCTAAAGAATGCCCCACATACAATGCAAATGGCAGTCAATGATGAATGGAGTTTCATATATTCAAGACAAAAAGCAGTCTATCCTCTTGAGTGGATACAAGAGAGTAAATTTTGGCCATCTGTTAGAAGGGTTAATGATGCTTATGGTGATAGAAATTTAATCTGTTCATGTGCACCTATTTCTGATTATGCTGAGTAGATAAAGTTTGATGTGATTAGTTTTGTTTTTTATGCTACTTGTTTTATATTTGCAATCAATAAAAAAACAAAACAATGAGAAAAATTTTACTATTTGCTTGTGTATTAACAATTTCCAATGCAACTATTGCTCAGCAAGCAAAAAATTTGCAAAATGATAATTTATTAAAGGACAACACGAGTATGTCAACTACTCCTAATGTTATCCCTGCTACAGCTTCAACAGCTCCTGCAAATCCTATTTGGTATGACGATTGCTCTGATGCTTCCAATTGGGTGTTTACAAATACTAGTACTCTAGGTATTGATTGGTATGTTGAGTATGATCCCCAGCTATATCCAGCTGCATCAGCTTCTGGTGTAATACCACTTGCTATGTCAACTGCTGCAAATGGGTTTTTATTTATCAGCTCTGATTTTAACAACACAGTTGATTTTGACGGGACCCCAATTATCGCAGAAGTTACGAATGCAACTCCGGTTGATCTAACTAATTTTCCTAATGTTCAATTAACATTTCAGTCTGCATTTAGATGGTGGCATGACACAAGGATTGTTAGAGTGTCACCAGACAATGGAGTAACTTGGATACAAGTTGATGAAATTTCAAATGAACTATCCTATACTTATCCAGCACAAACCTCTAATAACCCTCACCTGTCAACATATGATATTTCTGCTGAAGTAGGAGGTCAGTCAGAGGTTTTGGTTCAGTTTTATTATCACGATAATGATTATTGGGGCTGGTTTTGGCCAATTGATGATGTTGCTATTTCTGAGCTGCCTGACAATCTAGTTGTTTCTTCTGATGAAGCAATAGGTGGTTGGTGGATTAACTATCAAACAATTGGTGGTTTAGGACAAGATTATACTTCTTATCCTCTTACTCAAGCTACTGCAAATCCTTATGCTTTTGAGTCAGTATTGCGAAATGGGGGGGTTGCTACTCAAAGTGCTACTATGCATGCTCATGTATCAGGAGCAGGTAATTTTTCAACTACATCTAATGCTATAACATTAGCTCAAGGTCAGCAAGATACAGTAGCAGGAACAAGTATGTTTACCCCAACTAGTACAGGTCTTTACAATATTGATATATGGGCAGAAGCTGATTCTGCTGGTAATGGGACAGTATATACATATACAGATACAACAAGAAAAATGACTATGGTAACTGATTATATTTATGGGAAAGATAATGGCACAAATGATGGTGGTTATTGGAGATTAAATAGAGTTGCTCCTAATCCAGGAGGTTTTGAGGTTTCTTCAAGTTATGATATTTATGCTGATGCTACATTATATTCTGTAGATGTTAATATTGCTGATTGGTCAATTCCTGGCGCGGAGGTATATGTTGTATTATATGAAGAGGATCTTTCTGGAGGGGACCCTATCCCTTTATCTCAATCAGATAATTATACAATTACACAATCAGATCTGGGAGCTTGGATAAATATTCCTTTCTTAACTGCGCAATCATTAGTTTCTGCTACAAAGATGTATAGAATCGCGATTGGGGCAAACATTCATCCTACTGATAGTGTGGGGGTTAATGTAAGTAGCCCTGGAGATTATTACTCTTCTGATGGCTTATTTGATAAAGATGCTTTATTGACTAATTCAACTAACGGCCCAACATGGTATAATATTTCTGACATTCCTATGTTAAGAATGAATTTTGATCCTGCAACTATTGTAGATGTTTCTGATATACAAGAGACTATCTTTAGTGTATTTCCTAATCCAACAAATGGTGTTTTTACCATTGAGTTAGATGTAAAAACTGCAAAATATGATATTAATGTATATAATGTTTTAGGACAAACAGTTCTTTCTACAGTTACAAGCTCAATGAAGACTCCAATTGATCTATCAAGCTTTGATAAAGGTGTTTATACAGTTGAGTTAAAGCATAGAGAGACTATTTATACTGAGAAAGTTATAGTTGAGTAATTTTTTCAAGTGTTACAATACAAAAAGAGAGTCCGGTATTTCCGGACTTTTTTATATATTTACACACTTAATATTTTAAAATTTATATAATGAAAAAGATTTACATTTCGATTTTTACTTTAGCAATATCATTTAGTGCTATGGCACAATTATCTTTAGAGAGTTTGACTTTTGCTAAAGGGGAGAAATCTAATAGGTCCTCTTTAATGGATTCAGAGAAATCAGCAGCTATTTGGGAGGAGGATTTTGCAAATGGGATTCCTGTAGGGTGGACAAATTCTGCTGCTCCATGGGTATACAGAGGGCCAGGAACCACACCTAATCAAAATACAGGAACTCAAGGAGCATATGGAACAGCTTCCACTACTATTAGTTCTCCAACACAGGCTAACGGATTTATTATTTTTGATTCTGATTATTATGACAATAATGGTGCTCAAGGAAATTTTGGAAATGGGCCATACCCAGTTCCACATAATGGAGAACTAATGACAGATATGATCGACCTAACATCTTATTCGGATGTTACATTAATGGCTCATTCTTATTTTAGAACTTTTCAAGGGCAAGCCTTTGTTGCTTTTTACGTTAATGGCATTTATGATTCGCAGGTAGAGGTTCATTCTAATTTAGCTGTTAATGATGCTACTACTACTGATGCTACTGCTTTAATAAGACTTCCATTAAGTGTATGTGGCAATGCTAATGTTCAAATGCAGTTTATTTTTGATGGGACTAGTCAGTCAAATGTCAATGGTTCGGGGTATTATTTTTGGATGCTGGATGATTTAGAGTTAGTGGAAACACCAGCCTATTTAATGGATGTAGTTGATCAGAATCATGGTGGTTGGGATATTGGATATCTTGCAACTTCAGGTGTTGGAATGGATTACACCTTCAAACCAAAAGTTCAATCAGATGCTAACCCTTATATGTTTGAAATGACAATAGCAAATGTTGGAGCCCAGCCATTAAATGGCATACAAATGAATGTAGAGGTATTAAATAGCGCAGGTGTTTCAGTATTTAATTCTTCAAGTAGTCCAACAACACTAGCAGTATTAGATACAGCTTCTTATTTAGCCGATCAGACATATGCTCCATTATCGCAAGGGGTTTATGACATTAATTTCTGGGGAACTTCAGATAGTATTTTGTCTAGTGATACTTCAGAGATGACAGCTGTAATTACTGATTCAGTTTATGGAAGAGATAATGCTAATCCAGCTGGGGCCTGGAGAGTAGGTAGAGTTTGTGGGGGATTACAGTTAGCAAATAAGTTTGATGTTTATGTAGCAGATGAAGCTACATCTGTCTCTGCTTACGTTGCTGATTACTCGGTTGTAGGTGCGGAGATGTATGCAGTATTGTATGAAGTGGATACAACGGGAACTTCAACAGTTTATATTCCTTTAGATCAAACTGATGATTATACGATACAGCCTGCAGATAGAGATAATTGGGTAACTATTGGGTTTAATCAGGTAAATAATTTAATGCCAGGCATGTATATGGTTGCAATAGGGGGTTATGTTCACCCAACAGACACATTTGGAATTAATGTTTCTGGGTCAGCAGAACCTACTATGTCAATGATATATGATGATGGAAATGGCTGTAACCTGGGAAGTCAACCACCCCCATTTTGGTATTGGGTAACTGATTGTCCAATGATTAGATTAAATTTTGGGACTCCATTTACTACTAATATAGATGAGAATATATCTAATAATGCCTTTTTAATTTATCCTAATCCTTCGAAAGGGGTATTTACCATTGAATTAGATGAAGGTTATGATTTAACTATTAGTAATATTTTAGGACAACCTATTTATGTCTCCACTATTTATGGAACAGAAAAAACAATTGATTTATCAAGCTTTGATAAAGGTATTTATACAATTGAGTTAAGCAATATAAATAATACATTTACTAAGAAAGTTATTGTTGAATGATATGTTGTTAATGTATTTAAACCAAAAACCCACTCATTGAGTGGGTTTTTGGTTTAAAAGTGGTGCTACCAAGATTCGAACTAGGGACACATGGATTTTCAGTCCATTGCTCTACCAACTGAGCTATAGCACC
>MDTC01030121.1_pt1 | contig 14249 bp, 14 predicted proteins | sample 811181 | NCBI WGS metagenome assembly MDTC01 (sample SAMN05326644, study PRJNA326480) | marine metagenome | isolation source: seawater | place: Pacific Ocean: North | collected 2011 | reverse complement strand
TTTGAATACTGATAGCAAGCAAATTCAATTAATTGTTATTGATCTAAGAAGCTTCTTGCCTTGGGCTTCGTTTGAGAAGTAAGGATTTTTATATCTGCGGGAAAAAGTGCAGCCCCGAAATTAAATCGGACGAAATATTACTCCTATTGTAACTAAGACTGCTGTAGCGATCCAAAATCCTGGCACCACTATTTGCTCTGGTGTGCCGCCTAATTCGAAGTGATGGTGCAAAGGAGACATTCTGAATACTCGTCGACCGACACCATCAGGTCCTTTGGTGGCTTTAAAGACCCACACTTGAATGATGACGGACAAGGATTCAGCCAGAAATACACCTCCCATCACTAGAAGGGGCCAAAGGCTGTTGGTCAGCAAAGCAACTGCTGTTAGTGACGCTCCCATCGCCAGAGATCCAGTGTCACCCATGAAGATTTTTGCTGGATTCCGATTGTGTGCAAGAAAACCAATCCAGCATCCCGCCATAGCCATGCAGAACCCCGCCAGGCTGGGGTCTCCAGCATTGCCGCGAAGCATTAGCTGAAGTGCCATCCCGGTGAACACCAACGCCCCGCAGCCAGCAGCGAGACCATCCAATCCATCGGTAAGGTTGGTGGCATTGCTTTCAGCTAAAAAGACAAAGAGAGCAAGCGGCCAGATCAGCCAACTCAATGGAAGGTTGATATCAAAGGGCAACGAAACATCGCTACTGATCCAACCGCGCATACCGGCCCAGATCAGAAAAATTATGGCGGCCAAGGCTTGAAAACATAATTTCCCGCGAGGGGTCAGACCTGTATTGGTGTGTTTCGTAAGACTGCGCCAGTCATCAATGCCTCCCACCACCATGAAGGCCAAAGTGATGAAGGTGACGGCTAGGAGTTGTTCGGCTGGTTGTCCGTTCCAACTGATCAGGCTCCCAACGATCACGCCGATAGGAATCACAAGTAATCCCCCCATCGTGGGAGTACCTGATTTGTTGAGATGCGCCTTGGGTCCCTCCTCTCGGATGACCTGACCCAGCTTCAAAGCACGCAGCCTTGGTACGCCCCACCAGGTGACGATCGAGGCGATCAGTGTGGCAATTAATAAGGGCGGACTGAGCAGACTGTTGGGTATTAAACGGTCTGATGCGAAGGCTGCTGCGAATACAGCAAGCGCTAATACCACCGCAGAGACTTTTCCGTTGAGGGATGAAGAGGTCTCTGTTGTGTCGTTCACTTCCCTTTCCTGTGGCTCTTTGTAGGGCGGGGACCTTAAATCAATCTTCCCAATTCTCTTCGCTTTGCTCATCGGCAGCGTTGTACTCCTCTTTCTCGCCCATGAGAGCTGACAGCTCCTCCTCTTCCACAGTGCTTACTTCAGGGGAACTGGATTCCTCGTCCTCAACAAGGCGACCGCTTGTTTCAAGCCAACTCAGCAGATCTGGCTCTTCGCGCAGGGGCAACACCGGTGCGGGCTCTGTCCGCCCGTAACGCGTTAGAGCTGGGTTGATGTTGTCGAGGGTGCTCAGCTCTGACGACACTGTCCAGATCCATAATCGATCATCATAGGTGAATGCTTTCTCGAGGAAGTTTTGGGCAAGGCTTGGCTCCTTCTGATTGTGTGGGGTGGAGCATTGGTGATGAGTTTTGGCCTTTGGATGTGGGGGCGATTGCATCCCGATCCATTGGTGGCCACCACGATGCCGGTTCTCGCACTGTTGCTGACTCCTGCTCTGCTGATGACAATTTGGCTGTTTTGGATTGGTCGGTTGGCGTCACAACAGTCCCAGTGGTCCGGCGGGAGTGGAGAATCAGTGCAATCTGATTCAGAGCAGGAGTCCACCTGATGGGACGCGCAAGCAAGGTCGTTCTCGCCTATTCCGGTGGTGTGGATACCAGCGTCTGCATCCCCTACCTAAAGCAGGAATGGGGCGTGGAGGAGGTCATCACCTTCGCCGCTGATCTGGGACAAGGCGATGAACTAGAACCGATCCGACTCAAAGCGCTGGAGGCTGGAGCCAGTCAGTCCTTGGTTGGCGATCTAATTCAACCCTTCATCGAAGAATTCGCATTTCCTGCGATTCGTGCCAATGCTCTTTACGAGGGTCGCTACCCCCTCTCTACGGCCCTTGCGCGTCCCTTGATTGCTCGTCGTCTCGTGCAGGTGGCGAGAGAGGTGGGTGCTGATGCTGTGGCTCATGGCTGCACCGGCAAAGGGAACGATCAGGTGCGTTTCGACGTTGCGATTGCTGCACTAGCCCCTGACTTGAAGGTGTTGACGCCTGCTCGCGAGTGGGGCATGAGCAGGGAGGAAACAATTGCCTATGGCGAGCGTTGTGGCGTTCCGGCTCCGGTGAGCAAAAAGATGCCCTATTCGATCGATCTCAACCTGCTTGGTCGCAGCGTCGAAGCGGGCCCTTTGGAAGATCCGATGGTTGCGCCACCAGAGGAGGTCTTTGCAATGACTCAGTCGGTTGATCAGTCGCCTGATGATGCCGAGGAGATCGAGATCCATTTTGAAGCCGGCAATCCGATGTCCATCAATGGTCAAAAGTTGGATCCTGTTGCTTTGATCCGGGAAGCGAACCGCTTGGCAGGTACCCATGGCATTGGCCGCCTCGACATGATCGAGAACCGTGTGGTGGGGATTAAAAGTCGGGAGATTTACGAAACGCCTGGACTATTGATGTTGATCCAGGCTCATCAGGAACTTGAGAGCCTGACCCTGGCTGCCGATGTGTTGCGGAGCAAGCGTCAGCTTGAGATGCAGTGGGCCGATCTCGTCTATCAGGGCCTGTGGTTTAGTCCCTTGAAGGATGCTCTTGATGGTTTCATGGATCGCACCCAGGTCTATGTGAATGGGGTCGTACGCCTCAAGCTGCACAAGGGGAATGCCACGGTCACAGGGAGAGGCTCTGATAGCAGCAGTTTGTACGTGCCTGAGATGGCCTCCTACGGCAGTGAAGACAAGTTTGATCATCGAGCCGCTGAGGGTTTTATCTACGTTTGGGGCTTGCCATCACGGCTATGGGCAGCAAGGCATTGTCGTTAAGTTCAAGCTGCAATGTTGTGTTGCTGATTGTTTGAGTTTGCCCCCAAACTGAATGGAATGTTCCCTTCCCTGGACGGTGCAGGCATCAATTGCTGAGCATGTGCCAACAATCGATAGCGCTCAAGTAGTGGTTCAAGCCTTTGTTGGAACTTGCGTTCGAATAGATCAGGAAGCTCGCCGATCAGCGTTTCATAGTCTTTGATCTGTTGTTCGAGTTCATTCACCCTGGTACGAAGTGCATCAACCTCCCGGTGAGGAGGTTGAGCTGCTTTCCACGCAGGTGGGGGTGAGTGATAACTGGAATCCAAGTGCACCATAAATCGACGATATCGTCAGTCCATGGCTTGCACAATGGCTTTTAGGCAGGAGCGGTCTCAGCTTCGGCTGGTGCTTCTGTGCCTGGAGCTACGCGTGGGGCAGGCAATGGTCCCTCTTGCTTGACGGTGAGGTAGCGAATGACGTCTTCACTCAGACGCATCGCTTTTTCGATAACACCGACTTGCTGACCGTCTCCGTTGTGGCTCAGTTGTACGTAGATACCTTCTTTGTGTTTTGCAATCGGGTAAGCCAGTCGACGCTTGCCTCGCATTTGGTTGTCGAGAACTTCAGCACCCGATTCAGTCAGAATATCTTTGTACTTGTTTACATGAGATTCAACTTCTTCTTCCGGAATATCCGGGCGAAGAATGTACATGGTTTCGTAATAGGGCTGCTGGGTCATGAAGACAAATCCGACGAGGACTGAAGGCTCACGTAGTGAGCGACGGATTCACCATCTTATCGCTTGGCGTTATGAGACTCAGTACAGCTGCATGCGAACCGCCTGGCTTAAGCCGGGTAAGTCAGGCTCCCGTCCTCGAGAGCACTCGATGAGGGCGAAGATCACGACTGCCAGAACACCCACCACCAACGTGCTGGAAAGGGTGCGCATTAACAGCCCTCCTCCCACTGGCAGCAGGATGTTGAAGGCATAGCCAATGAGCACCACCACGATGTCAATCAACAGCGCTTGCAAGGTGTTGAAGCGGATGAAATAGGGAACATTTGGGTTCCGTACCACCGCCAAAAACAAGACAAAGAAGACCAAGAGATTCCCAAGACCGAAGGGAATTCCCCTTTCCAAAATGAAGAGGGGCAGTGCCGGTAGTGTCAGCCACTGCAATACAGGAAATTGAATCAGCAGATGTTGGCCGATTGGTATGGCATCGCTCCAAGGCAGCACATAAACCAACAAACCAAGCAGGCGCTGCCAGATGGGAATGGGCACAGTTTGAGGTTGGCAAATGAGTAGAGGCTAAGTGGCATTCAGAGATGACCCAGCTTTTTGAGTACCGCTTCTCGCATCACGTCCACCGGCACGTCGTCTAACAGGCTCCAACGTCGTAGTGCAGCGGCTCCTTGCTGCACCAGCATCTCGAGTCCGTCATAGGTGGGGCAGCCCAACGCTTCTCCGCGCTGCAGCCATGGGGTGGGACGTGGTGTGTAAATGAGGTCGTAAAGAACAGTGTGAGCGCTCAGGTTGTTCCAGATTTCTGCGCCAAGCGGCAGCAAGGGACCTTGCTCAGGCTTGTGACTGCTCATGCCAACAGGGGTGGTGTTCACCACCAAGTCAGCTTGTTGAATCCGGGTTTGTAATTGTGGGTCGTTGTTCAGGAGAGGTTGCAGTTGGTTTTTGCTTGTTGGCTTTCCTTGTTGAAGTGCATTGCAAAACGGTTGGAGCGTTTCAGCCCGACGCCCTACAACCGTGATTTGGCTTGGGCCTAAATCCTGTAAACCCGCCACAACAGCTCGGGCGCTGCCGCCACAACCAATCACCAGGACCTGCGTTTGGCTCCAATCAGAAAATTTCTCATGGAGCGGGGCCAGAAACCCCTCTACATCCGTGTTGTGCCCGTGCCAGCCACCATCGGGTAGTGGAGTCAGGGTGTTGACGGCGCCAAGCCGTTTGGCGAGTGGGCTTAGTTCTTCGCACAGTAGGGAGACCGCCTGTTTGTGGGGAATGGTGATGTTGAGTCCCCTGCAACCCACTTTGCGTAGTCCATTCACCACTGTGGCGAGATCATTTGCGCTGCAGGGCAGTGCTAAGAAACACCAGTCGAGCCCCATCGCCTTGAGGGCTGCGTTTTGCATCACTGGTGATAGCGAGTGGCTTACCGGTTGGCCTAACAGTCCGACGATTGCTGTCGTTCCGCTGATCATTCCTGTTCCTTTATTGAATACGCCTAAACAAGACTGCCGCGCCGACTGTTCGGGAACCACACCTCGCCTCCTGGTGATGTCTCTGCCGAAGATGCATGAGTTCTAGTCACATTTTTCGAGGAGTTGGAGGGCACTGATGGGCAAGGTTGTCGGCATTGATTTAGGTACCACAAATAGTTGCGTCTCGGTGATGGAGGGCGGTAAGCCCACTGTGATCGCCAATGCTGAGGGCTTCCGCACCACCCCATCGGTGGTGGCATACACCAAAAATCAGGATCAGCTGGTCGGTCAGATCGCGAAGCGTCAAGCGGTGATGAACACCGATAACACCTTTTATTCAGTTAAGCGTTTCATCGGACGTCGTGTTGATGAAGTGAACGAAGAATCCAAAGAGGTGAGTTATTCCGTCGAGAAGGCGGGCTCTAACGTCAAAGTTAAATGTCCTGTTCTGGATAAGCAGTTCGCTCCTGAAGAGGTGAGTGCTCAAGTGCTGCGCAAGCTTGCTGAAGATGCAGGTAAATATCTCGGAGAAAATGTTACCCAGGCGGTGATTACGGTTCCTGCCTACTTCAATGATTCTCAGCGCCAAGCTACAAAAGACGCTGGAAAGATTGCAGGCCTTGAGGTGCTTCGCATCATCAACGAGCCGACAGCGGCGGCTCTGGCCTACGGCCTCGACAAGAAGAGTAACGAACGCATTCTCGTATTTGACCTAGGTGGCGGCACCTTTGACGTCTCTGTACTTGAAGTAGGAGATGGTGTTTTTGAAGTTCTCTCCACATCTGGTGATACTCACCTTGGTGGTGATGACTTCGACAAAGTGATTGTTGACCACCTCGCAGACAGCTTCAAGTCCAATGAAGGCATCGATCTGCGTCAAGACAAGCAAGCCTTGCAACGCCTGACCGAAGCTGCTGAGAAAGCAAAGATCGAGCTGTCCAGCGCGACCCAGAGCGAAATCAATCTTCCTTTCATTACAGCGACCCCGGAGGGTCCAAAGCATCTCGATCTCACTCTTACTCGCGGGAAGTTTGAAGAGCTGGCGTCCACGCTCATTGATCGCTGCCGTATTCCTGTTGAGCAAGCTTTGAAAGATGCCAAGCTCTCGTCCAGTGAGCTTGATGAAATTGTGATGGTGGGTGGTTCCACCAGGATTCCGGCAGTGCTGGAGTTGGTGAAGCGCACCACTGGTAAGGATCCCAATCAAACCGTCAATCCCGATGAGGTTGTTGCGATTGGAGCCGCCATTCAGGGCGGTGTGTTGGCTGGTGAAGTCAAGGACATCCTGCTACTAGACGTCACTCCTCTCTCCCTGGGTGTGGAAACGCTCGGTGGTGTGATGACGAAAATGATTACCCGCAATACCACTGTTCCAACTAAAAAATCAGAGACTTACTCCACAGCAGTGGATGGCCAAACTAACGTTGAGATTCACGTGCTCCAGGGTGAGCGCGAGATGGCCTCTGATAACAAGAGTCTTGGGACCTTCCGTCTCGATGGCATCCCCGCTGCTCCGCGTGGTGTTCCTCAAATCGAAGTGACGTTCGATATTGACGCCAATGGGATCTTGAGTGTTACAGCTAAGGACAAAGGCAGCGGCAAAGAACAGTCAATCTCGATCACCGGAGCCTCCACTCTCTCTGACAATGAAGTTGAGAAGATGGTGAAGGATGCAGAAAGCAATGCCAGCGCTGATAAAGAGAAACGAGAGAAAATTGATCTGAAAAATCAGGCTGAAACTCTCGTGTACCAAGCTGAAAAGCAGCTCGGTGAACTTGGAGACAAGGTTGAAGCTGACGCCAAGGCAAAAGTCGAGGAGAAGGCCACCAAGCTCAAGGAAGCAGCTGAGAAAGAAGACTTCGACTCAATGAAAACTCTTTTAGAGGAACTTCAACAGGAGCTTTATACGGTTGGAGCTTCGGTGTATCAGCAAGCTGGAGCAGAAGCCGCTGCGACTGGCGCTGATGGTGAAGCTTCGGGAAATTCCAGCGGAGATTCCAGTAATGCTGGCGATGATGTGATTGATGCAGAATTTACTGAAACCAAGTAATTAGTTTCAATCAGTTTTCACTCAATTTAAATCAAAAAAGGGGGTAAAACCCCCTTTTTTATGGTTGGGCAGTTGAAGACTGCCAGTTATTCTTTGATCGTATTTGCTGCCGCTTTGGCTTGAGCAATCACGTCTGGTGGAAGCGAAACGTATCCCAGTTCGGGTGCTTTTGCTTGTGACTCCTCAGACAACATGTAATCGAATGTTGTTTTGAGCAGCGACGTGTTGTTGCCATTGCCGTTGGCGTAGGCAAGTACCCAGGAAAAGGTCACGATTGGATATCCATTCATGGGATTGGCATTGCTTCCGATCAGATCGGGGCCAAGGTCAATCGAACCAAGGGCTTCACTGGCGGTGGCATTAGTTGGTACCACTTGCTCACCAGATCCATTTTCAATAGCCGCCGCTTGCAGTCTCCCTTTGACGTAAGCAAGTTCGACATAACCAATGCCGCCATCGATCTGGGAGAGTTGTGCTGCTACACCTTCATTGCCTTTGGCTCCTACACCAGTGGGCCATTGCACAGATTTGTCAGCGCCAACGCTTTTGTTCCACTCTGGGCTAATGGCTGAGAGGTGTTTGGTGAAGTTGTAAGTGGTGCCGGAGCCATCGGAGCGATGCACCACCTTGATTCCTTTGGCTTCACAACCCAGCTCGCTGTAATTGCGAATGGTGCCAAGAAAGATCTCAGCCAGTTGCTTTTGAGTGAGCTTCAGCTCGCAGCCAGGGTTGTTGTACGCGACCGCGATAGCACCTGCCGTCATTGGGACTTGAACGACTCCGCGACTCACTTTGGCGATGGCTTCGGCTTTCATTGGTTTGTCGGAAGCCCCGAAGTCAACGGTGCCTGCGGTGAACTGCCTCACACCGGCCCCTGAACCAACAGATTGATAGTTGACCTGGATGCCCTTGGGTGCCAAATCCTGGAACCAACGTTGATAAATCGCAGCTGGGAAGGATGCACCAGCGGCAGATAGGCGGCCTCGTTGTTCGACATTGCCCTTGTCACTCGAGGTGCAGGCAGCAAGACCGATTGCAACACCTAAAGAGGCAAGGGCTGCGCAGGGGCTGGGCAAGAAGCGGCGACGCATGAGGTCGAATTGAAGATTTGCTTGCGTGTCATTTTTGTACTTTGTGTTGTAAATGACAACTGGAATTCATTTAAATCATTCTTGGAAAAGTGATGCTTTCAATATTGATTTGATGTTGCACCCATTCTGCTGTGGCAGGAGCCAGTAAAACGCCGTTTCGATAATGACCGCTCGCCAGAATCAGGCCTTGCTCCAGCACCTCAAGCAATGGAGCTGGTCGACCTGATGGTCTGGCTCTCAGCCCATGCCAATGATCTACTACTTCTGCTTGGAGTAACCAGTTCGGTGCCAGGCCACCCAAGCGGCGCATGATTAATGGCTCATGAGCAGAGGGCTGCTCTCCTTCTTCGAGGGTTGCTCCCAGCAAAAGCTGGTCCTTGCTGTGGCGGATCAGATTGACTCCTGCGCAAACCAGAACGGCTGGCCAGTGATCCCAGGAAGTTGCTGGGGCAGACACTTGTAGATCGAGTACCTGACCAAGAACTGCTGCCATTGGAAGGGAGTGTCCAAGAGGGTTCAGCAACAGGTTGCTGGCTAATGCAGTGCAAACCACAACGCAATGGCAGTGTGTGTTGTCGCCCGTATCCAGTTCAACTCGCCAGTGAGTGTCGTCACCATCATTCGGTCTATGGAGACTCTTCACTCGACTAGCCAGAAGAGAAACCTTTTTTCTTTCGAGGCTGCGTCTCAGCGCCCTTTGAAGTGCAAGGGGATCGACTCGGCCGTCGTTTTGTGAGCGCAACCCCCCATAACCAGGATTGGGCCAGGGGAGGTGTCTGGAACTTGTGTTTGCTGAGGTGAAGTATTCGAGTCCAAGTTCGATGCGTTGTTTCGCGAGACTCTGCATTCGCTCAGCTTCTTCAGGTCCTGAAGCCAGCTGGATGAGAGGGGTATCGAGATGTAGTGGCGTTTCGGGATGGTTCAGCTTCTCAACCCACTTCGGCCAGAGCTCCATGCTGCGTTGACGCAGCCTCCAAGCCCTACCACTTGATCGACGAAAAATGTGCCCCATCAAGACGCCAAGGGAAGCATCAGTTCCGTTAAGCGGTTCGTGATGACTGTTTTTGTGGTTGATTGACTCGGCCAGACAAGGGTCGATCAACGTGACCCTGTGTCCTTGACAAGCCAAATGCCACGCTGTGCCAGCGCCAACTGCACCGGCACCAATCACAGCGATCGATTTGGTCAGCTCAATGCTTGGGTAGGAATAACGCGAGCGTAGTTCGCAAAACCAGTTGCAACAGAGGTGTAAGCCTTCTGCAAACGCGTTCCGTCTTGAAGACGAGCAGCCTCATCCACATCAGCTAAAGCATCTTTGAGTTTTGTTGCCAATTTGTTGGCCTCTGCACGGTCGTTTGGAAGGAGGCGTTGATTGATGTAGAGCATTTCACGTCCAACCTCTTGCATGGGGCCGTGGATCAGGTTGCGAGTGAAAGTCCAGTCGCGTTCATTGACAAGGGCGGCTAAATCTGGAAGACGCTCCTGGGCTTGGCTGAATCCTTCAGCCTGCCTGCGAATGACAGCCATGTCCTCAGGGCTAATCGATGCGGGCTTGGCGTTGCCGTTACCGCTGCATGCGGCAAGGCTGAAGCAAAGGCACACGCAGAGGCAAAACGTAGCTAGGCGACGTAGGGCGCTCAGCATGGGAAAAATGAAAAATGGAGACTTTAAGTTTACCTGCGGTGTTCCGATAGCAGACCTTTAAGTACCAAGAGAGAATGATCTTGTGAATATCTTCTGAGCGTGGACGGGTCAACAGTCATTCTTCAACTGATCTGTCCAGATCGGTCTTCATTGGTGAGTGAGCTGGCTGGATGGGTTGCCGCCAATGGTGGCAATATTCGTCATGCCGATCATCACACCGATTCTGGGGCTGGATTGTTTTTGAGCCGGATTGAATGGGAGCTTGATGGCTTCGGTTTGCCTCGGCTTGCGATCAAGCCAGCGGTTTGTGCACTCGCTGAGCGTCTTGGTGGAGAGGTGCAACTTCATTTTTCAGATGAGGTGCCCCGGGTTGCGATCTTTGTGAGCAAGCAGAGTCATTGTTTGTTGGATCTGCTCTGGCGCTCCCGGAGTGGTGAATTGCCGATGGAGGTTCCTTTGGTGATTTCAAACCACCAGGATCTGGAATCACTTTGTGGTGATTTCGGTGGGCAGTTTGTTCACGTTCCGGTTTCCCCTGCCACTAAGCCTGACGCTGAAGCCCGCATTCTTGAACTCCTTGACGAGCACCGAATCGAGCTGGCTGTTTTGGCAAAATATATGCAGGTGCTCAGTGGCAACTTTTTAGATCGCTTCCCTCAGGTGATCAATATTCATCATTCGTTTTTACCCGCTTTTAAAGGCGCTCAGCCTTATCACCGAGCCTGGGACCGGGGCGTGAAGCTGATTGGTGCCACAGCTCATTACGTCACCGAAAATTTGGATGATGGTCCAATCATCGAGCAAGCCACGATGCATGTAAGCCACCGCGACGAGGTTGGTGATTTGATTCGAAAGGGTCGTGATACAGAGCGTTTGGCCTTGGCACGCGCGCTTAGATTGCATCTCTGCCGTCAGGTCATGGTGTACCGAGGAAGAACGGCAGTTTTCGCGTGACGGTGGTCCTAAGCAGCGTTTTGCGTCGAATCGATGCAGCAGGCCCGCTTTCTGCGTCTCGTTGGGGATGGCGATGTTTCCAAATAGGTTTGTTTGTACTGCCCTCCTCAGCCCTACTGGCGGCTTTGTTGTTGTTCCCTTCTCTGCTAGCGGGAAGTTGGCGTAGAGAGCGTTCGTTTTGGAGCGATCCCTGGAATGCGCCCCTGCTTCTGGCCTCTTTCTTGATGCTGATCGGGTGTTTGGGTGCTTATTCCGGATCACTCGCCTGGGTTGGCTTGGGGAACTGGTTGCCCTTCTTTTGGGCCTTTTGGGGGTTTCAGCCCTACGTCTGTACACATGAATCCCGCCGCCGATGTGCTCTCTGGTTGGTAGCCGGGAGTGTCCCTGTGCTGATCACGGGTTTGGGTCAGCTTTGGTGGAGTTGGCAAGGGCCTTGGCAACTCCTGGGAGGGATGATTATCTGGTTCGTAACGCCAGGTGGTGAACCTCAAGGTCGTCTGTCTGGATTGTTTGATTACGCCAACGTTGCGGCTGCCTGGTTGGCGCTCGTCTGGCCCTTAGCGCTTGCAGCTCTCATTCAACCTGGTCTGAGCAAGTTGAGCAGAACTGTGGTTCTTGGCTTGGTGGTTGCATTGGTGACGGCCCTTGTGCTCACGGAGTCGAGGAATGGATGGGGTGCACTTGTTCTGGCTCTTCCGATTGTGTTGGGTCCTGTTAGCTGGCCATGGCTCATACCGCTCCTTGTTGTAGCGATTGGGGTGGTGATTTTGTCTGTTGTCCCTGGAGCTCCGCCGTTCGTGCAGGACTCAGTAAGGATGTTGGTGCCTGAGACGATCTGGGGCCGGCTCAGTGATAGTCAGTACGCAGGCGAGCGGGTTCTTGCTTCGACCCGACTTGGCCAGTGGGACGTTGCGGTTCGGTTGATTGCTGAGCGGCCATGGCTGGGATGGGGAGCAGCAGCATTTTCTGTGATTTATCCCCTCCGCACCGGTCAGTGGCATGGCCATGCTCACAATCTTCCGCTCGAACTCGCCATTGCCCATGGAATCCCAGTGGCCACTTTGCTTGTTGCTTTGGTTCTTGGGCTTTTGATGGTGTCCTTAAGACGCGGGTTGTCACGTTTATTTGATCGGGCCTGGTGGGCAGCGGTTCTGATCTTGGTGGTGCTGCACGGCACCGATTTGCCTTTTTTTGACAGCCGACTCAACATCGCGGGCTGGATTTTATTGGCAGGATTGCGATGTTTACTCAGTCCAGTTCAGGATTGTTCTGCTGATGCAGGGCTTGCTGCTGATGCTTAAGGAGGGTGTTGCTCGGCAGTGGACCATCAAGATGGCACCAGGGGAGAATGCGATCGTTTGACCAGTTTTCATGCACAACCTCCTCCCAGGATGGTGGCCGCGGCAAGCTCACGCCTGCTGAGCACGCAGACGGTAGTTCCTCCGATCGTGCTGCTCGATAGGCCTTTTTCCAGCCTCCAAGACTTTCCTGAGACCCCCGCACAGCTGCGATCACTGGCGCGAGCCGACGGTCACTACGGGAGAGAAGGGCTTGGATCACGCTCCATCCATAACTCTCAGGTCGGAGCTCAACACCCTTGGGCTTAAGCCGTTTGGCGAGTCGTTTCAGTCGCTTGTCCGCTTCTGGCCTGACCCCTTGCCATTGAAATGGTGTGTGTGCTTTGGGAACGAAAGTGCTAACCCCCAAGGTGAAACGCAGACCTGGGGTGTGCTGTTTCAGATCCAGCAGTAGGTCTGCGGTTGCCTCGATGTCTTCGTCTTGCTCTGTGGGGAGTCCCACCATGCCGTACAACTTGAGGCTCTTCAGTCCGCCTTCTTTTGCAAAACGGGCTGCATCTTTGATTTCTTCACGGCTGAGTTTCTTGTTAACGACACGTCTCATTCGATCACTTCCGCTTTCGATGGCAATCGTCACCGACTTGCTACCGCGACGACTCAGGGTTCCCGCTAGCTGGGGGGTCACTGTGGCAGCTCGCACAGAACTCACGCTGACGCGTAGGTCATCAAAGCGCTCCTGATCCAGCCACTGAAGCAAATCTCCGAATTGGGGATGTTGGGTGACGGAGGCACCAAGCAGACCAAGCCGACGGGTTGCCTTAAGACCTCTTTCCACCGCAGGAATTAGGCCGTCTTCAAGAGACGGGGTTCGAAAGGGCAATGTGAGATAACTCGCCAAGCAAAAGCGGCAAAGTTCAGGGCAGCTGCGGACCACCTCCACCATGTGAATGTCTGGCCATGCGGCCTCAGGGGTAATCACGGTGGAGTGGCTAAGGCTGTTCCCTCTCCAGGTTTGTTTTGCGATTCGTTCAGGAAGACCAATCTCTCTTGGCTTCACTCCCAGAAAGGCACCGTCGGTACTGAATTGCGGGGCATGGAGATCCGGTACGTAGATCCCCGGTATTTGGGCCAAATGGTGAAGGCGGTGTTCGCGGGATTCGTCCCGCAGCTGCTGAAGAGCATCGATGAAGGTGGGCAGCAGCTCTTCGCCGTCCCCGAGGAGCACTACATCGAAAAATGGGGCCAGAGGTTCGGGGTTGGCTGTCAGTACGGGTCCGCCACCGAACACGATTGGATCCTGATCACCACGCTCATGGCTCCAGAGGGGAATCCGTTGCTGTTCAAGGAGGTCTAAGAGAACGGGTCCATCAAGTTCCCAGCTCAGGGACAGCCCAAAAAGATCACATCGACGGTGTGGCGGATCCCCTTGATCAGTGAACAGTCGCCTCACATCCAGATCGGATCGCATGGCCAGGCTGGCCCATACGAGTTGGTAGCCAAGGCTCGTGATGCCAACGGTGTAAGTGCTGGGGAAGGCCAGCACAGTTTTTAGGGCACCTACCTCAGGAGCGGCAGGGTCGAATAGGAGGGTTTCTTGGTTCAGCAGCGCCCATGCATCACTGCTTCATCCTGCAGGATCAAAGGTTTCACCTCCACAATCGCTCTAATCAAGGGAACACATGACTGAAGGGACTACAACATTTCTATGGAGCTTTGCTGCCCTTGTCGTTCGGTTCGTTTTTTTCTGATTGAGGACTAGGCGGTTGAAAGGCTCGGCGTCGGATCGAACCATCCCATTCATGGTGAATTCCTCCCCGATGTTCATTTTTGGCTTGGAGGTGATCTTCCTCCAGCAGCTCAAGCCCCATCTGTCGTTCGTAGATCGAGCGGTGATCAAAGAGGCGTGCGATCAGAAAACTCGCTAAGCAGGCCACCAAAATTGGCTTTAAGACCAGCAAATCCTTGGTCAAAGCGAAGGCC
>MDTC01005802.1_pt1 | contig 14252 bp, 14 predicted proteins | sample 811181 | NCBI WGS metagenome assembly MDTC01 (sample SAMN05326644, study PRJNA326480) | marine metagenome | isolation source: seawater | place: Pacific Ocean: North | collected 2011 | reverse complement strand
TACCAATTAGAAAGTTTTTGTCTATTGGTTTGCTTATTGTCTTTCTTTTTATTCTTTTCCAAGTTTATATCTATTAATTGGTTTTTAGCCAATTTTGAAAAAACTTGCATTAGTATATTTATTTATATTATATTTATATTTGTTTTTACTTATAAAGCTTTTTAAAATTTAATATTGTATGAAAATAATAATTATTAACTGCAAAATATGATGTTTTTTAAATATTTTAAAATTTATTTTATAAAAAATTGAAATAAAGAATACTTGTAAGTAAATGTATCATAATAGTCATATAGTTTATTATGTCAGATACAGCTCAAAAGTCTCCGCAAATCTTACAAGTTGCCGAATGGGAATCATCTTCTCTAAAGTTTATGCCATACAAGAAAAATGAGAGAGGTGGTGGTGCAGTAAATATTATTAGCAGTCAAATTAATAAAGCATTAAGAATCGAAACTCCATTAATGATGACCTTTGGAGTCAGCGATTACGTTGATGAAAAGACAGGTGAATCAGATGGAAGATTCAATCTGACATTGAACTTTCCTAATGAGGAATATTCAAGTGAAGATACAACAATGTTATTAGAAAAAATGAAAAAATTTGAAGAGTATTTATTAGATTCTGCAGTATCAAATTCAGAAAGTTGGTTTGGAAAGAAACTCACTAGAGAATTAGCAGAAGATAGATTCTTTTCAGTAATTAAGTATAGAAAAAATAAAGAAACCGGTGGTCCAGATTATGAAAAGCCACCAGCAATTAAGATTCGAGTACCTTGTTATGAAGGTAATTGGAATATTAAGTTGTATGATACAAATGCACAATGTGTTTATCCATCAAGTGATTCAGATGTGAGTCCTTTGGATTTGGTTCCAAAGTATAGTCAGATTGCTTGTGTTGTTCAATGTGGTGGATTGTGGTTTGGTGGAAAGGGATGGGGTGTAACTTGGAGATTGAATCAAGCAGTTGTAAAGCCAAGAGGTAATTCAGGATTTGATAACGATGTGTGTCACTTGAAGTTATCTGATGAGGACAAGACAAAGATTAATTCTTATGAAGCACCAGAAACAGAGGAAGTAGTAGTAGATGATAAGGTAGAAAAGGAAGAGGAAGTAGTAGAGGATAGTGATGAAGAAGATAAGGAAGAGGAAGTAGTTGCAAAGAAGGTAGTAAAGAAAGTAAGTAAGCCTGTAGAAGAGGAAGAAGTAGTTCCAAAGAAAAAGAAGGTTTTAAAAAAGAAGGCATAAATAAAAAATAAAAAAGATTTGAAAGTAAATAATAAATATAATATTAGGTAAAATTTGCTTAATATTATATTTTTTTAATGTATAATGTCAAGTTATTATGTGTGTAACAAAGATGGAAATGATGAAAATGTAGGAAGTGAAATAAGTCCATTTAAGACAATAAATAAAGCATCTTTTTTGGCAAAACCAGGAGATACAATTATAGTAAAGCCAGGTATTTATAGAGAGAGAGTAATACCAAATAAAAGTGGTTATCGAAGTAATCCAATAACTTACAAATCTTTAGAGAAACATAAAGCAATTATTCGAGGTTCAATTGAATGGAAACCAGAAAAAGAAGAAAATAATTTATTGATTGGACCTTTAGATTCATCAGTATTTACTGATGATTCTCATTACGATGGTGCTAATCCTTTTTTAATTAAATGCTGTGTAACCCCATTTAAGAGAGAAGGAGCACCAGAAACAAAAATAAAAGAAATAAGAAATAGTGATCCAAATATGTTTTATTGTTTAGGTCAAGTGTTTGTTGATGATGAGATGTATTTACAATGTCCTTATAAAGATGAAATGGAAAAAAAAGAAAAATCTTGGTTTTATGACTCTTCACAAAATTTATTGTATGTAAATGGTGCAAATAAATCACAAAATATAGAAATAACAAATCAGAGAAGATTGTTTGCTCCTCATCGACGTGGATTGAAACATATTATAGTAGATGGATTTATAATTGAGAGATGTGGAAATCAATATCCTAATCGATTTTGGGTAATGAAGTCTCATCAACAATCCGGTGCTATTGGTGTAAGAAGTGGTAAATATTGGCAAATAAGAAATAATATAATAAGATATGCAAACACTATAGGAATTGATTGGGGTAATGAGGGAAAATCATCTCAAGATTTAGAGAAAGGTTTTAATGGAAAAGCAATAGGATCTTATGGACATTTGATAGAGAACAATATAATATGTGACAATGGTGGAGCAGGCACTGCTGCCTATATGTCAAACAAATTTATATTTAGAAATAATATTGTAGAGAGAAATAATAATTTAAGATTTTTTGGTAAACAAAGGTGGGAATCAGCAGGTGTGAAAGTACATAGGCCTAAAAATTCTATATTTTCAAATAACATAGTAAGAAATAATTATAGTCATGGTTTTTGGTCTGATCAAGGAGCAGGAGTAAATAGTTTGTTTGAAAAGAATATAATTTTAAATAATGAAAAAAGTGGCGTAGAGTTTGAGATAGGTAGAAATGAAGCAGGTAAAGTTGTAAATAATATATTTGAAGGTAATGATTATGGTGTAAGATTTGCTACATCAGGTGGCGTATTAGTTTCAAATAATTTATTTTTAAATTCTAAAACAAGTGATGTTAAAATGGTTATTTTTAAGAGACCAGATAAATGGGATTCTCTTAATGTTGAAGTATTTTATAATATGTTTTTAAATTCACCTCAATTTTTGCAAATAACACCACCTGATGATACACCTAAATTTTTAGCTTCTAGATATTTTAATTATAATACTTATGTTATGCATCCAAAAGATAAAAAATTTCATATAAAATTTGATTATAAAACAAAAATAAATACTGCGTTTCTCTCTTGGCAAGATATGATAAGTGATTTAAATAATGATGTTGACTGCGATGATAAGAGTGTAATTCAACAAAATATAAAATCACAATTATATTTAGATGATAATGTTTATAAATTAAATATGAATATTTCTACAGATTTAATTAAATTTCCAATAACTAATAAAATGGGAAGTAAAAAAGATTATTTCAATAAAGAATGGAAATTAGATAATGTTATAAGTGGTCCATTTAGAGATTTAACATTAGGTGAAAATAAATTTGTATTGTAAATATATATGTCAAGTTATAAACAATTACCATTTTTTTCAGAAAATTTACCTAATTATTTTAAAATTGATAAAAAAACTACACTTAAAAGAGAGGAAAAACTACACTTATTTTTTAATACAATTATGAGATATTCTGAAAATGAATTTAAAAAAATAATGAATTTAAAAAAAAAATTTGACAAAGATATTATTAAAAAAGAAATTAATAATGATTCAAATACATATAAATTAGCCTTGAATCAAAGCATTATCAATCAATACATTTCTGAAGATAAAGATAAAGGTATAAATAATTATCAACAAGATATTCAAAAAATAATAGTAACATTACATCAATTAATGACATTTGTTATAACTAATTTTAATGAAGAGGATATTAAAAATTCAATTGAATTATTAATGAAAACTAAAAATAAAAAAGAAAACTTATATTGGTTTTTTGAGATAAATGAAATTTTGTTAATTTTACCATATGATTTCGAAATACATATACCTCTAAATATTTACTCCAATAAAACTCCTTATTATTTTGATTTTTATAATGTTTTTGTTAAATATATAGATTTATTTATTAAAAGTACTATTATGTATTATTTTGAATATTCAAAAGGGAAATATAATGATTTTCAAAAAGAAACAATCACCTTCTTTATAAAAATCCATATTTTTTATTTATATACATTTTGTACATTTTTAAAAAATGCCAAAGGATATGCAGATATATCAGTTATTAAACCACAAGTATTGGCAGCTTATAGTAAAACACATAATAAAATGATTAAATTTATTAATGTAAATTCATCAGCTTTTTTAAATGAAGGTAAAATAAAAAGTGATCTTTTATATAATATAAATATACCAATTGATGTAAGTGATTTAGATTGTTTACCTTTAATGACTACACAAGAAAGTATACCAAAAATGGTAGATGGTGACCCATCTGATGAGGATGAAGAAAAAGAATCAATAAGAAAAAAAAATGATATTGATGAAAAAAGAAAGTTTGTAAAAAAATATAGAAGAAGAGTTGCTCCACCTCAAAGTGCAGTATTAAATGCAGAGTTACGAAGTGATGTAGGAAGAAGAAGAATGCGCGAAGAGTTAATTAATGAAAATCCTGGTTTAATTGATAATGTAGATGAACCTTTATCAACATCTGATACTGGAGTATTTGATCCTGGAATGTTTGATAGAAAAGCACATGAAATAAATAAAACAATTCAAAAAAAATCACCACCGCAATTACCACCAAATTACGAATTTGCCACTCCTCCAAAAAACTCTGATAATAAAAAGAAGAAAATGAATCCACCTGATCCTACACTAAGAGGTGGAAAAACTAAATCAAAATCAAAATCAAAAAGAAAAACAAAAAAAAATAAATATTAATTATATAATGAATGATCCTACACATTCTGCATATGAGATATCTACTGATATAAATAGTACAGACAAGACTAGACACTTAGAACCAGAAACTAGATTTTGGTATCATCACCCAAATGGCATAATGTTTACTCCTTTAGGCTTTGTTGAACTTGATTCTTTAGGTTATCCAAAAATAAGAAAAAACGAAAATGATAGACTATATATAACTTTTATTGATATGAAAGGAAATAAAACCATTGCATATTTAGATATTCATACTCCTAGTTTTAGTGTAATAGATCATGATGATTTTCACTATTTATATGAAGATGTAGAACCTAAAGATGGTGGTAAAAGAAAAACAAAATCAAAAAGAAAAACTAAATCAAAATCAAAAAGAAAAAACAAATCAAAGAGAAAGAGAAAAACAAAATCAAAGTAAATGTTCATAAATAAATAAACTTGTTATGAATATCAATAAATATGTTAATAGTTTGTACAACATTTTCTCACTAATATAATCATAAGTAACTAATAATGATCCTAATAAAATACCAATTAAACTTCCAAAAATCACAGCAAATGATGCATAATATTGCATATGACCTTTATAATGATAAAGCATAACACCTGGTAAACTTTGAGGTAATAATTGCATAAGTAGAGAGCAACCAACAGCATTATGAATATTCATTCCACTATAAACTAATAATGGAACAGTAATAATACCAGCTCCCATTCCAATCATTCCCATAAAAAAGCCAGCTAATGCACCAATGAGAATGTAAATAATATATAAATATGCCATTATATATTATTCTTATATTTCTAATTCTAATAAAATAATTATATTGGATTTCTTTGAAACATCATAAATATTGTTTGTATTAATCTTAGAGATTCCTTGATTAAATAATGAAATATATTGTTTTTTTAATAGTTTTACTAGAGATTTACTGAATGAAAATTCTCTGGATCCAATGTAGAAAATAATCTCATCATTATCCCAAATATTTGTAATTTTTTCATTTAATTTTATTATAATATTATTATTCTCATCAATAGATACATTTGAATCCATTTCAGGAATAATATTAATAACTAAATCATATGATTCATTGTCATATACTAATTCATTGTGCCATAAAGGAATTATATATTCCTTGTCTTCCCAACTTAATTTGAAAACATTATCTTCAAATATATCAGAGATTTTAGGTTTTAAAACAACTTCTTTTTTGGGTTTATGAATATATTCTTTAAAAGATTTATAAATGTTATTTATTTTATATTTTCTTAAAAAATCATACAAATGTCGAAATTTTTCGTTGTTGTTCTCACTATTGTTGAAAATAGGATAGAGAGATGAATCATAAATATTCTCAATATGGTCAATAATAAATTTAGTTAGCCAGTGACAAACTTTATCATTCTTAATATCAAAAGTATATTTTAAAAATTCAAATAATAAATCATAAAAAGAAAAGTCTTGAGATGGCTTGTTGTTCATTAAATAATTATATGCTTCATTTACTTTTTGAAATTCTTCACAAGCATTGTGAGATTTGTTTTTATCTGGATGTAAAATAAGTGCTTTTAATCTATATTTTTTTTTAATAATCTCATTAAACTCATTTTTATCTTTAAAAGCAGGATCAATGTCAAGGATTTGTAATGCATCCTCAAAGTTCATTGTTAAAATTATCTATAATATATAAAAGTATATTCTCTAAATGATAAATGGGTCTATAATTATTATTGAAATAAAGGAGAGAATTATTTAAATGAGATAAAATATTACTAATATTTTGAGATTTTAAATAATTATTTTCAATAAAATATGATAAAATGTACCAAATGCAAGCAATAGAATCTAAATTATAAATAAATACATCATATAAATTCTCACGAAAATCATTCAAATCCATTTTTTTACTTTTCATATTTTGAATAATACTATTACAAATAATATTAAAATAATTGATGGTTGGCTCATTATTAAAATAATTAAAATTTTTTATTTTCTTCAAATTGTCTATATTTTCAATGATTTTTTCATCTTCATAAAGCTTGTTTTCATTCTTAATATTAACTATATTGGATATATATTTCTTATACATCTCTTGCAAATTAGTTTCAGTTATTTTAATTGGCTTATTTTTATTATTAATTTTAATTAATCCATTTATATTTTTTTTATTTGGTTTCTCTATATTTATAACAATAGAGGATTGAATAATATTATTTGGTAAAAAACTAATATTCTCTGTAATAATTATAAAATACAATTTAATTATAGAATTACTATTCGCATAATGTTGCATATAACTATAAAATATTTCTAAAAGCTCATTGTGTATATAATGAAAATTTTTACATACAATAAATCCAAATTTGTTGTTTTTTGTAATAATAATATCAATAATCTGTAAAAAAATCTCGTGCCATAATAACTTTGAATGACATCCTAATAATTCCATATCAATCTCATAATGAATATCGCTAATATGATATTTATAATTCTGTTTCTCTGTAAAAGTTGTAACTTTTTTATCATATTTAAGATTTGATGGACTATATTTTCTCAATAAGTTTAAAACTTGAGTGTATTTACCACTGCCAGAAGGACCATAAAAAATAAAATTAGATAGATCATTCACATTATTTGGAAAATTTTGAATCATTTTATTCACATTTGGATGCAAATTAAATTTATTTGAACTATTTAAATATTCTTCAAATGATGTTTCGTAATACTTCATAAAATATAAATATATATTATGAAATGTATTTATATGTTAAATTTATTCAATAGTTTTTTGTCTATTAGGATCAAAAATACGTTTTGTAATATTATGTATAGATACTGAAGTTCCAAGTGTATAAGAAGAAGTGAAATATGTACCAAATAATAAAAAGAAATTAAAATATTGTAAATTTAATTCATTTATATTAATACCTGTTAATAATTCATTAATATCTTTTGATAATATATTGAACGATAAACTACTAATTAGAAGAGAAATAGATGCAACAAGGAAATGTCTGTATTCATCTATGTATTGTTTTGTTCTAGATGATAAATTGTCTTTAAAATCATAAAAAATTCTAAAATAAATATCATCACTTTTTAATATATCCTCTCTTCTATTTCTTTTCTCTTGAATGTATTTTGATTTATTCCTTTTATCATAATAATATTTTTTAACTACCATATTCAAAATAAGACAAAGAGAAATAAATATCATAACAATTGGAATACCAAATATTAAATAATTCGGTATATTTTTTGCTTCAATACTATATGAACCAATAAAAGCAACAAATAAAATAATAAATGTTATTAATGCTTTTTCATCCATACTACCTTTAAAGTATAAATATGCAGATAAAAAGAAACCAAAAATAAAAGCAATATAGGTAATAGGATTTTTGTATACTTTACCTATTAAATTATCTTCTTTTAAAATATTTTTAATAACTGAACTACCATCAAAAGTAGAATTACTTTGATATAAATCCAAAATAACTTTAAATCCTGTTAATGTAAAAAATCCACCAAAAATTATAAACAACAACCCTAATATATTATCTCCTTTTTTGTTTAATGGTGATAAAAAAGTAAAAAACATAATATAAGCAGCTAAAACTATAGTGTAAAATATTAACTTAAATTCCATAATATTGATATATACATAGTATAGATATTATGTTTCAAGAGGAACACCATATGTTGTATTTAACCATTCTAAAAATACATCTTTGTCACAATATGTAAATCCCTCTTTAAATTTTTTAATATTGTAGAATTCAGGTTTTTCCATATCTTTTCTTTTATAATAAACATATGCACCATATTTACCTTTTCTTATACTCACATTTTCATTAATCTCTCTCAATATGTTTTTTGATGGATCGTTTTGTAATACTTCAATTACTTCATTTAATGTAATTTTATCCAAAGGTTTTTTAATAGTATTTAATGCTTTCTTGTTCTCTCCCCACATAGCATATTTACCATATTTTCCATTTTTTACATATAGATCTTGATCCTCGTATTTACCTAAGCATATATCTTTTGCCTCAATCAATTCCTCTAAACTATATTCATTGTTTTTTAATTTTTCAATATCTAATTTAATATTTGATTTAATATTTCTAAGTTCATATTCATCATCTCTAATTTTCTGCCTAATTAATGGACCATTTTTAGTCCATATTAAATCGTGATTATCATCTATTTTGTATATCTCTTTTTCTAAATTTTTAAGAGGTTTTGCTAGAGTTTTTATTTTTGATTCACAATCTTTACAAATAATGGTCCAGTCTTCTAAAATACCTTTGTATATAGAATCTAATTCCTTTTCCATATTTTTTGTATAGTCATATGAAAAAAGCTCTTCAAAATGTTTTATTAAAAACTCTATGATTAACAATCCAATTGGTTGTAAAACCAATTTGTTGTTTTCATTTCCCATAGTTTTTTCCTTTTTATTTTTACTTATTTTTCCACTCTCTAATACATAATCATATGCATCATATTTCTCACCTTCTACATTCTGTTTTTTAACATAACCTCTATTTATTATAGTATCTACAAATATTGCATATGTTGAAGGTCTACCTATCTCTAAATCTTCTAATTTCTTTATTAATCCTGATTCGTTATAGTGACTATGTTTCCAATTAATAACTTCATTAATATTGATTTTATTATATTTTATTGTTGTTTTCTCTTTACTTAATGTATCCAAAAAGAAAATAATACCATTTGTCTTTGTTAGTTCTTCATTAAATGATTCATTGTCTTGAGATACTATTTTAAATCCTAAAAATATGGGCTTTTCTACTGAGATTTTATAATGTGTCTCTAAAGGAGCTTCTATTTCATAAGAATTAGAATCGTATAATGCACTCATCATACAACTTTGTATTGTATTCTTCCATATAAAATGATACAATGTATGGATTCTAGAATTATTTTTAAATAAATCTTTAGAGAGATAACTTAATTCAATATTTGTTACTCTTATAGCTTCGTGAGGATTACTAGTATCTTTATTTTCAATATCATCTGTATATCCTAAATATTTATCATTGTATTTTTTAATAATATAATCTTTGGCTTTTTGAATAAAATCAGTAGAATATTTCTTGTTCTCTGTTCTCATATAAGTAATGTATCCACCTTGATATAAATTTTGACATAAAGACATAGTATCTCCAGGTGAATAATGGAGAATAGAACTAGCTGTTTGTAAGAGACGTGATGTATTAAAAGGAAGAGGAGGTTGCTGATATGAATCTTTTTTTGATTTCTTAGAGATTGAATATTTAAAATCAATAGATTTATTAAGAAAATCATTAACAATTTTCTCCTGGTCAAATGTTTTATTTAAATGAAATTCAAGATTTTTTGAAGTAAAATAACCAGAGATTTTATAAATATGTTCTTTAGAATTCTCTAATTTTTTCATATGATTGTCATAAATTAATCTCAAAGCAGGTGTTTGACATCTACCAGCAGATAAACTATTATCCTTGTTATTATATGCATATTTCCATAAAAAAGGAGAGATTTTAAAACCAACAATAACATCTAATACTTGTCTAGCTTGTTGACTCTTTACTAAACTCATACTAATAGTTTTGGGGTTTTCAATTGATTCTTTAATGGCAGATCTTGTTATTTCATTAAATGTGATTCTTTTTGTAGTTTCAACTGGTAAATTAAAAATATCACAAATATGCCAAGCAATAGCTTCACCTTCTCTGTCATCATCTGTTGCTAATATAACATTATCTTTTTCATATAAATTAATTATACTTTGCATCTGTTTTATGTGAGATTCTTTATCATCCATAAATTTGTAAATTAATTCATATTTTTTATAAGTATCTAATTGTCTTAAATGACCTTTTGATGCAATACATTTATAATACATACCAAGATAAGATTCTATTTTTTCACATTTTGAAGGAGATTCAACTATTACAAGATAGATAGATTTGTCTTTATTGAATTCTTGTTTTTCATAATTTTTTCTGAATTTCTTATATTTAAATGACTTCATTAATTATAAATATTAATTATTTTTATATACATTATAATCGTGAATTATTATTAAATATGGCATTATGTATTTCAATAATTTGTCTGAATTTATTATCTTCTTCCAATTTCTTTTGTTGTAATTCTAATTCTCTTTTTTCAAAGAAATATTCTTTGTCTTTTACTATTTTCTCAATAGTATTTTCATAACGCAATTCTTCGGGTAGATTTTCTTGATATATTTTATAATTAATAATATCTTTTTTGTGTTGTTTAATAAGAGATTTATGATGTGTAGGATCGATGTTTGTTAAGTCCAAATCCATAATACCTTTATAACCTTTAATTACGTTGTTCATCTTTATTGATATAATTATGTTTATATAATTATATCAATTTTATACCTTTCGTGTCTTTCTTTTTGAATTTTTTCTATTATGTTTTGTTTTTTTACCACCAAATGTTAAACCTTTTTTCTTAGCTTTTTCGAATCTTTTGATATCTTTTTCTTGTTGTATTACTTTTTGTATATCTAGATATGGTCTTTGATTTAAATGTTCATCTTTTGGTTCTTCTTTTTTTGTACTTTCATAATATTTTTTACCTATTTTATATGCGTCACTATTATCAGGAAAACTTTTTTCAACTTTTGTATTTAAAGTATTTACTTTATTTATTCCTTCTATAATTGATGCATTCACTTTTATTGATTCTGGATCTAATTTTGTTTTAATATTATTTTCTAATGTATGTCTCTTATTTTCTAGTGTTTTTATCTTATTCTCTATTTTTTTGTGAATATCATTATCAAAATTTATTCTTTTATAAAGCTTTAAATCTGATTTTGTTTTTTTTATTTCATTATCTATATCGTCTAATTCATTTAATTTTTTAAAATATTTTTTTATTTCTTTTGCTATTTTTTTTGACATATATATTTATATTATATTAAATAATTCATTTTCTTGATTTTCTTTCCTACAATATGGACATTTATTGTTATTTTTTTCGTAATGTTTTTCTAAACAATCCAAACAATACATATGTCTACAAGATGTGATTACTTGAACATTTTTATCGTAACATATTAAACAAGTTTTCTGTTTCTTTTCATAATGTAGTTTTTTATTTTTTTTAATCACAAGAGTGCTCATAATATCATAATGAACAATCCTATCCTCAAAAATACTAATATAATAAGCTTCAGGACGAATACTTACAAATAATTCCGCAAATTCAATATCGTTATTTTGACAAGAATTCAAAAACATCGAGTCATTATTATGATTCACAATGATATTAGGATAATGATAATACAATTTTTTACATATTTCTATATAATTATTATTATATGCTAATGAAAATAATAAATCATAATTAACATAAGGCATTGGTTGTGGTGCATTATCAAATAATATATTCAAAATTTCTAAATATCCTTCTTCTGATACAAATATTAATAAATGATAAAAATATTTTTCTAAATTTAAATTCTTATTATATTTAACAATCCATTTAACTAGTTCTAATTGATTATTTTCACAAGCTATACAAAATGGTAATTCACTATGAATTGATAAATTAATTGATGTATCAAAATATAAAATCCATTTAACTAATTCAATATTACCAAACCTACAAGCTATAAATAAATAATATTCATTTGTTGGGAAATCATCGTGTTTTGATTTTATAATTTCAAGATATTCATCATAAATACTTTCAAAGGACATACATATTTTATAAATATATAATTAAATTGTTGGAAAACTTGGATTCATTGCAATCCCACAAATACCTTCATCGTTTTCAGAATCTGACCTTGCTATCTTAACGTATCCGTTATCACCCCAACTTGTTCCCCAAGAGTTTTTAACCAACCAATATTTTTCATTGTTTTCTTCTCCATATCCTACAACTAATACTCCGTGATTTAATTCTGTTCCACATTTTGATGAATCTAATATTCCAGATGAATAAGATTGAAAATAAAATGAATCAGCCTGTATAGCTACTGAAACAGGTTGTCTAAAAACTGCATTTTTCAATGATATTTGATTATTTGGTTCTACATCATAACAATCATTAATATACACAATTGCATCACACGTATTACAAAAATCATCTGCTGATTTTGTATCTCCTGAAACATATGGATATTCACTATTACTACATTGACCATTTTCAATAACAAACTTAAATGCACCTTCCATTTGACCACCATTACATCCACGTGAACCATATTTAAAACCTGTAGCACAATCAACTAGTTCTTGTTCAGATAGATCAATCAATCTATTTTGTTTAATAGATAAAATACCTTCAACTGCACCAGTTGATGAAAATGCCCAACAAGAACCACATTGACCTTGATTTTTAACACTAGTTACTGCATTATCTTTAACCCAATCTTTGGAATCAGATGAATTATTTGAATTATCTTGAAATGTTTTACAATTAAATTTTCCATAATCTTTATTTAGACCAACAAGAAACTTAGATTTAAATTCTTCTGTAGTGAAATCTGTAAATTGATTAATTTTCAATGAAAAGTTTTGATTTAGATCTAAATTATGATCAATGATATTTCTTATATTTTGACAAAAAATACTAAATCTACTATCTTCTTCGCCATCGGAATCATATTTTTTATTAAATTTTTTTTTAAATAAATCAAATCTTCTCCAATCATTTTCATTATCATAATCAACAATATCAGTTAAAAATATATCGTAATCTTCATTTTTAGTTGTAAAGAATCCAAATATTTCAAAACAATGAATAAATTTGAAACACAATACATAGTTAACTAGTAATAATAAATTCATATTATAAATATCTATAGTAGTAAATTTTTATATTATTTTATATAACATATAGTATAGATGAGATTTATATATTTATTATTTTTGTTTTTGTTATCATATTCGAATGCAAATAGAGTTGTTTCAATAAGAGCTGGTGGATTAAAGGGATTTTATATGTTTGGAATTTGTAAATATATTAAAGAGAATCATAATTTAGATAATGTATCTTTTTTTGGAGCAAGTGCTGGAGCTTGGAATTCATTATTTTTATCAGAAAAAAAGAATAATGAGAAATTATATAATTATTTAACAAACATAAAAGTTAATAATTTTAAAAATATGTATGAAATAGAATTATTATTAAAGAAATTTATTTTAAATAACTATAAAGATGATGATTTTGATCTAACTAAGTTAAATGTATGTGTAGCTGTATTGAAAGGTTGTAGAATAAAGAGAAAGACATTTTCAGATTTTATTACACTTGAAGATACATTGAATTGTTGTTTAGCTAGTTCTCATATTCCATACATTACAAATAGGAGTGCAACATATACTTATAGAAATAATAATTGTGTAGATGGAGGATTTTTTAGAGATCCTCATAATAAATTAATAAAGCCCAATTTACTAATTTATCCTGATATGTGGGATAATCAAATAATAAATGAATATAATAATATTGATAATCTGAATATAAATAATTTAATATTTAATGGTTATAGAGATGCATATATAAACAGAGAAGAATTGAAAAAAAAATTGCTTTTATAATATATTAGATTTTTATATTTTTTTATTCGTGAAACAAAATATAAATAAAAGAGAGAATGCGTAGGTGTGTGGAGAGTGTGTGTGTAGAGTGTGTGTATTAATGAAAGATAAGTGAAAGGTTTTGTAAGG
>MDTC01070314.1_pt1 | contig 14257 bp, 11 predicted proteins | sample 811181 | NCBI WGS metagenome assembly MDTC01 (sample SAMN05326644, study PRJNA326480) | marine metagenome | isolation source: seawater | place: Pacific Ocean: North | collected 2011 | reverse complement strand
TCATCAGCAGGAAATCCAATTTGTCCTGAAAACTTTGGAAAAGATGTTAGGGCTGATATAGATCATATTATATTTACAACAAACTCTAGCTTATTAGATCAATAATGAAGTTAACTTCTCATATATTATTAATATTTTTTATTTTTTGTACTTTCTCTTGTGGATATATGAACGAAGTTAGTATGTATGAACCTTCAAAATCTTTTTCAGCGTATGAACAATTTCCTTATAAAAAACTTTTTACCAATTCTAAAGAAAATGGGTTGTGGGGTGTGAAAAATAATAATTGTAAGCAAGTATCCTTTAGTAAAACTAATAGCTATATCGGTAATGATCATCTTCATATAAAGTGGGACGCATCAAAATGTAATTATGTAGGAATAGGTTTCAAATGGGGAAATTATAAAGGTAAAAACCTTACCCCTATCTTAGAAACTACTGCTATAGAGCTCCGTGTTCGTATTGATACAGGTCAGCTATCTACTGTGCCAATGTTTTTTATTCTCGTTGATTACGCTGGAAAACAATGTAGAGCAAATATAAATTATTTGAACCTTGAAGAAGGAAAAATTGATACTCAATGGAGAAGAATTCGTATTCCTTTAAGTGCATTCAACTATAAAAAGCGAAATGTCAACATGAGCAATATTAAAGAAATGCGTCTTGAATTTCAAAGAAAAGGAGATTTACATATTGATAACATTATAATTGTACCACACGAACATAATTACAAAAAAACTAATGATACCTTTATCAAGGTATTCAAATCTCATCCAATCTCAGTTGGAATAGGAAAAGAACATTGGTGGGGTATAAATAACCGATATTCATATACTCTAAAATTTGGAGAATCATTTAAAAATGAAAGCGTAGTGGTTGATTTAAATAAATCAGAATTAAAGCCATGGAATGTTTTTGGTTTTTCACCTCACAAGTGGATGCGTGTTGATATATCATCTATTTATTCTACATCGGCTTTAACATTTAAATTAAAAGCAAAGGAGTTACCTACACTTCAAACTTTTTTATTTGCATATAAAGGAGATAAAAGAAGATTACAAAAAACATTAAATGAAACTAATTTTATTAACAGAGGAAATGGAGTTTTTGAAGCTATTCTTCCTTTTAAATCATTAGTTGGACATAGCGAATTTAGATGGGATGAACTAAAGGAAATTAGATTTAAAGTAATAGAAGGAAAACAATTTGAAATAGGTGACTTTCAGATCATTGAATTTCGTGGAAATCCAAAAAAACCAACCAAATGGAAAGGAATATAAGTTTATTGTGCTCTTTGTTGCTTACTATGCTTTTAGTTTACAAAGTATATCCACAAGCAAGCAAGGTAGATCTAGTAATTAATGAATCAGGTAATTTTGAATTACAAAGAAATGGTAAACCATACTACATAAAAGGAGCGGGTGCTAAAGATCATTTTGATTTACTAGTTCAATCTGGAGCTAACTCAATTAGAGTTTGGAGTACAAACAACAAGGCATACTTAGATTCCGCTCATCATCATGGTCTAACAGTAACACTTGGATTACATGTAAGACCTGAAAGAAGTGGTATGGACTATAATGACGATTATGCTGTTAAAGGTCAAATTGAATATCTTAAGAACGAGGTTTTAAAATATAAGGATCACCCAGCACTGCTAGTGTGGGGTATTGGTAATGAAGTTGACCTAAGATATAGTAATTTTAAAGTTTGGGAAACTATAGAGATTATTGCTAAATTCATTAAGGAAGTGGATCCAAATCATCCTACAATGACTGTTATTGCTGGTGTAGACCCATCAAAAGCATTTTATATTAAAAAATATTGTCCTAGTATTGATATTTTGGGTTTAAATGTTTATGGTTCAATTGAGAATGCTGGAGCCAATTTAAGAAAGTTTAATTGGGACAAGCCTTATATTGTCTCCGAATGGGGCGTAAATGGACCATTTGAGGCTAAAAAAACTTCATGGAGAGCTAAAGTAGAACCACCAAACGGACTAAAAGCTGATCAGCGATTAAGAAGATATAAAGACCTAATTGAAAAAGACAAGGAGCGTTGTTTAGGAAGTTACTGTTTCCTATGGGGACAAAAGCAAGAATCAACAGCTACCTGGCATGGAATGTTTCTAAGTAATGGTAATCCAACAGAAGCTGTTGATATCATGCAATTTTGTTGGACAGGAGAATGGCCTGATACGAGAGCCCCATCAATAAGAGATATTTCATTAGAAGATATTGGATGGAGAAAAGACCATATTTTAACCCCTTCGACAAAAGCAACTCTAAAAATAGATATTCGTAAATACGACAACCAAAAAGTAATAGTAGAATACATTTTGTATCCAGAAGCTTTCAGTACCAAAATCGGTGGAGATAAACAATTATCACCTGAGCCAATAAAGCTTGAAATAGTTAAGCAAAATAATGATGAACTTGTTTTTATAAGTCCAAAGAAAAAAGGAGCTTACCGAATATTTGCCTTTGTCAAAAATGAAAAAGGACAAAGCTCTGTTGCTAATATTCCTTTTCTAGTTGAATAAAAATAGTTTAATTAATTTTTAAAGCTATTTATAAAAATCTCATAGCCTGGTTGAAAGAGCAAAATTTCAAAGTTTTTTTTAGGATAAATTATTTGATTTTCAGTATATATTTTCCAAACTGTTTCATTTTCATTTCGCCATCCTACTGATGAATTTAAGTTATTTGATTCAATAATATATCCTGAATTACTAGTAACAAGTTTTGGTGTATTTAGTTTTGGAACAGACATCGAGGTTGAAAACATTGATTCTAGCATAGTAATCTCGCTCATATTACCAAAATCAGAATCTTTAATCCATTCTAACAAATAATATTTGAGTGTTTTGTAAACATGATCGTATTTTGGATTATTAATTAGATTATTTGTTTCAAAGTAATCAACTGTTACTTCGTATAACTCAAAACGATTTTTATTTTTACCGAACCAGTCTGCAAAACAAGTGTTTAGCTTTTTTTCTTGATTAAGATAATCTAAAACTTTCATGGTTTTCATTTGTTGACGGTAATCAACTTTTCGATATATTGGAGTTGTAGTATCACCATTATAAATCAGTTTAAAATTTCCACCTCTAATACTTCTGCGCATATCTATATTTGCATCAAATCGATCTGTAGCTGAGTAAGCATATTTTCTTTGATTTTTTTTAAAGAAAGAAACACCTTCAAATGAAAATTTTGCTTTCATATTTGCTGCATCAATTATGGTAGGAGCAAAATCAACAAAACTAATGAGTTGAGATATGTTGCCCCTACAACTATCGTTTATCCATTTTGCAATCATTGGAACACGAATACCTGTTTCGTAAATAGATCGTTTATATCTTGGAAATGGACCTCCATTATCACTGAAGAAAAATATAATAGTATTTTCATATAGACTGTCCTCTTTGAGCTGATTTATGATTACACCTATTTGTTTATCTAATTTTTCAATATTTTTATAGTTGGTTAGAATATCCCTTTTAATTGACAAATGATCGGGAAATATATTTGGAACTAAAACACTTTCTAACTCATTTTTGGAATATAAACCCTCATTCATCCAAACATTAGATTCATGAGTTACATTAAAATTAAAGACAGAAAAAAAGGGTTGCCCAACTTGTTTATTTCTCCAATGTGCTGTTTTACTACTTTCGTCCCATGCTAATGGAGACGTTATCATGTTGTAGTCCTCTTTGGCGTTGTTGGTGCAGTAATACCCATTTTCTCTTAGTATTTCAGTAAAAAATTGAACTGGTTTTTTGGGCTTGGAGCTATAATAAGGAAGCAAATTATGCATATTAATTGATTTATTTTTTGTTGTTTTTTTATAGGCTCTCATTTGATGTGTGCCTAGTGTCGTGGGATACATCCCTGTTATTAAACTACTTCGACTAGGGGCACAAACTGGAGATGGGGTATAGCAATTTTGATAAACAACTCCATCATTAGCTAGCTGATCTAAATTTGGCGTATGTGCACTAGAATCTCCGTACATTGAGAAAAATAAGGACTGATCTTCGCAGATAAGCCATAAAAAATTTGGTGAGTCTTGTGCTGTAGAATGTATACACAATAAAAAAAATAAATAACAGATATATATTTTCAAGTTTTATATTTTTATTATTGACAACTTAATTTAATTATTTAATTTAGTGGTTTTAATAACCTAAAAGTACTTTTTTTTTAAAAGTAATTATTTTTATGCTTTTAGATTATAGTACTACAAAATAATTATTAATAAATAATTTAAATATGAAATTTTATAGTTTTTTAAAAGGACCAAGAATACTCCAAATGAATATTTCATTTCTAATACTATTATTACTGAGTACACTCAATAATGATAAAAAACCAGATAATAACTCGATTAAATCACAAGAAGATAAGCCTTTAAATATTATATATATTATGGCTGATGATCATGCTTATCAAGCAATTAGTGCATATGGATCTGAGGTAAGTGAACGTGCACCTACTCCAAATATAGACAGAATAGCCAAAGAAGGAGCTAGAATGGATGCAGTTTACTGTACAAATTCTATATGTGGCCCAAGTAGAGCATCAATATTGACTGGTAAATTTTCACACGTTAATGGGTTTTATAAGAATGTTGACGGAGGTGACTTTAATGGAGAGCAGCTTACATTTCCAAAAGTTTTTCAAAAAAATGGTTATCAAACTGCAGTTATAGGAAAATGGCATTTAGGCACAACTCCGACAGGTTTCGATTACTCAAAAGTTTTAATAAATTGGGGCGGACAAGGTACTTATTACAAGCCTCAGTTTTGTATTAATGGAACAGATACTGTAGTGGAAAATAAGCTTCACGTAACACAAGCAATAGAGAATGATTGTTTAGATTGGTTATCTAAGCGTGACACTACAAAGCCTTTTATGTTGTTGTATCAGTTCAAGGCACCACATAGAGACTGGAGACCAGACTCCATGTACCATGAACTTTTTGCTGATTTTGACTTTCCACTTCCTGAGACTTTTAATGATGATTATGAGGGACGACTTGCAGCAAGTGAAAATATGATGGAAATTGGTAGACATCTCAATAGAAGAGACATGAAACAAGTACCTCCTCCAGGTCTATCAAGAAAAGATTCTTTGCGTTGGCTCGCTTTTGGAGATAAAGGTCAGTATTGGTCACCTAGTGATACATTAACAGGAGATGCTCTTAAATATTGGAAATTCCAAACTTACATAAAAGATTATTTGAGATGTGTTGCTGGTATTGACAGAGCAGTTGGTAGTGTTTTAGATTATTTAGAAGAAAATGGATTGAGTGAAAATACTATTGTAGTGTACACTTCTGATCAAGGGTTTTATCTTGGAGAACACGGATGGTTCGATAAAAGATGGATGTACGAAGAATCTTTTAGAATGCCTTTTGTAATTAAAAACCCAAGAACTATTGATCCAGGTACTGTTTCGGATGCTATGGTAATGAACGTCGATTTTGCTCCTACGCTGCTAGATATGGCTGGTATTGACGTTCCTTCTGAGATGCAAGGCAAAAGTTTTAAAGGAGTGTTTGAGGGAGATAAAGAAAATCAAAGAAAATCTGTTTACTATCACTATTATGAGTGGCCAATATGGCACAAAGTTCAACCTCACTATGGAATTAAAACGGACAGATATAAGCTTATGCATTTCTACTACTCAATGGATGAATGGGAATTGTATGATTTAAAAACAGATCCAAATGAAATGAATAATATTTACTCAGAAGCATCACCTGAACTTATTGAAGATTTAAAAAAACAGCTTCAAGAACTTAGAGTAGAGTACAAAGATGATGGTTCTATTGAAGAAATGAAAAAAATGACTGATGTTGTTATTAAAAGAGTTTATAATGAACCCAAGATTTATAAAGAATCTAACAAGAATCAAAAATAATCTTAAGATATCTAATAATCTAATTATTTAAAATGACCAAAAATCCAATGTTTAAAAAATTTAAGATATTTTTTTTATTTGTATGTACAATCATTTCTTTTAATGTATTTACTCAAAATTCTTCATTAATAAGTGATTGCGATGATTTTGTTTCAGGTCCAACAGCTTGGCCACATGTCCTTATAGCTACAACTATTGATTCTGGAGCAGCTAGCCAAGCCGCACAGACATTTACGATGAATATTACATCATTACCTTCAGGAGGAGCTAATGTAAGGGTTTATAAAACTGTAGCTAATGGTAATGCATTCTTTGGAAATCCAGTGGCATTGACATTAGGACCAAATAGTATAACTGTTGCTGCTGTTACATTTGATAGAGCGGTTAAATTTCAGTTTTCAAATGGAGATGTAGAGTTTGATGTATTAAGTTTGAATGGGGATAATTCAGCCTGTGTCATTACATCACCACCACCTTCTTCATCCTTAATTAGTGATTGTGATGATTTTATTATGGGATCTAATGCAAACTGGCAACATGTACTTGTGGCCACAACTTTGGCTGATGGAGCAGCTAGTCAAGCTGCACAGACATTTACGATGAATGTAACATCATTACCAGTTGGAGGAGCTAATGTAAGGGTATATAAAACTGTAGCTAATGGTAATGCATTCTTTGGAAATCCAGTGGCATTGACACTAGGTTCAAATAGTATAACTGTTGCTGCTGTTACATTTGATAGAGCGGTTAAATTTCAGTTTTCAAGTGGAGATGTAGAGTTTGACGCTTTAATTTTGAATGGAGATGATTCAGATTGTGTATGTAATACAAATTATAGTACTGATATAGTTAATTCCTGTGATAGTTATACATGGACTGATGGAAACACATATATATCTTCTAATAATATAGCTACAGACACATTTGTTAATGTTACTGGATGTGATAGTATTATTAATCTTGACTTAACGGTTAATTTTTCATCTTTTTTTACAGATTTTGTGAATGTTTGTGATAATTACACTTGGATTGATGGAAATACATATACATCATCAAATAATTCAGCAACATATACATTAACAAATGCAGTTGGTTGTGATAGTATTGTTAGTCTTGATTTAACAATTACTAATCTAGATGCTGATATTCTTGTAGTTGATGACTCAACTTTGATGGCTCAATCAGTCGGAACAGGAACAATGTACCAATGGTTAGACTGCAACAATAATTTTGCTCCAATTGTTTCTGAAAACAATGCTATTTTTACAACACAAAATTCTGGTTATTATGCTGTTGAATTAACATTTAATGATTGCTCAGTAATATCAGATTGCTTTACAATTAATAGTACATTAAATGCTGAAAATTTATTTTCACAATATGGGATACAATTATTTCCTAATCCAACTTCTAATGATTTTTATATTTTGTTAGAAGGGACTAAAGTTGAGGATATTTTAATATTTGATGTTAATGGTAGAGTAGTACTACAAAAGTCAGATTTGTTTAACTATGATAAGATAAGCATTTCTTCTTTTGAGCCAGGAACTTATTTTGTTAAAATAATTAATTTAAACGAAACTAAAGATTTTAAAATCATTAAACAGTAATTTATTATATAGCCGCTTACTATTTTTTAAAATCAATTCGCATTATTTCTGTTGCATCATTAATAATTCAGCAAGATCTATAAGTCTTTTTGAGTAAGCCGATTCATTGTCGTACCAAATAAGCAATTTGATAATTTTTTCATTAACACTTGTTAGAGCTGAATCAACAATAGCTGATTCTGTTGTTCCAATAATGTCGGAAGACACAATAGGTTCATTACAAACAGCCACTATATTAGAAAGATTATTTTTAATTATATATTCCTCAATAACATTGTTTACTTCTTTAGCTGTCGTTGAGATTTTAACCTCACACACAAAATCAACGATTGATCCACAACTAACAGGTACTCTTAAAGAAATACCATCTAATTTTCTATTTAAATTGGGTAGTACTTTCCCAACTGCTATTGCTGCGCCAGTCTTGGTTGGTATAATTGCATTAGTTGCTGAACGAGCTCTTCTTAAATCTTTATGAGGGGAATCTTGAAGTCTTTGATCAGCCGTAAAAGCATGAGTAGTAGTCATATATCCTCTAACAATATTGAATTGCTGATCGATTATTTTTGCTATTGGTGCTAGACAATTTGTTGTACAACTAGCATTAGAAACTACATGGTCTTCATTATTTAATATTTCTTCATTTACTCCTAAAACAACGGTTTTTGCATCTGGAGATGGAGCTGAAATTATAACTTTTTTAGCCCCTCCATCTATATGAGCGAGAGCATCCTCTTTTTTTGTAAATCTTCCGGTTGACTCAATTACAATGTCAACATCTAGATCTTTCCAAGGGATTTCTTTTGGGTTAGATTCTGAAAAAATTTCAATACTTTTTTTATTGACAATAAGTTTCGAATTTTGAACACAAATGTCTGCATCTAAAACTCCATGTGTAGAGTCATATTTTAGTAAGTGAGCTAATGTTGGGGGGTCGGTTAAATCGTTGATCGCAACAATTGTTATATTTTTGTTATCTAAAAGCTGTCTAAAAACAGATCTCCCAATTCTTCCAAAGCCGTTAATTCCTAGTTTTAATTTCATTATCTTGATATTATTTTGTTTAATCTATACAAGTCACTACTGAGTTGGTTTGTTGCATTTATAACTTCTGAGATTGGTGAATTAATCAAGGAGTTATTGACTAACCCAACTAGAGTGTTGTATTTTTTTAGTTTTAATGATTCTATTGCTGCCATACCTAGTTGACTTGCTAGTATTCTATCAAAAGAAGTAGGTTTTCCTCCTCTTTGAATATGTCCAAGTATAGTCACTTTTGACTCATATGCTGAATAAACTTTACTCAAATCTTCTGCTATCTTATATGATGGGCCATAGTTATTTCCTTCTGCTACAATTACAATACTTGACTCTTTATTTCTTTTTTTATTATCTTCCAAACGTTTTACTAAATCGATTAGTTCAAATTTCTTTTCAGGAAGAATTACAAAACATGCGCCAGAAGCAAGGCTAGCATTAAGAGCTAAATTTCCTGATTTTCTTCCCATTACTTCAATAAAAAAAAGTCTATTGTGAGAGTTGGCAGTATCTCTAATTTTGTCTACTGATTCAACGATAGTTTCTAGCGCTGTATTATATCCGATTGAGTAGTCTGTACCAAAAACGTCGTTATCTATAGAAGCAGGTATTCCAATTACTGGTATATTAAACTCATGCGAAAAAACGCTTGCTCCAGTTAGGGAACCATTACCCCCAATCACAATTAAAGCATTTATATTATGTTTTTGTAATTGTTTGTGAGCGATAATACGGTTTTTTTTATCTAAAAATTCAGGTGATCTGGCAGAGCGTAAAAAAGTACCTCCATAACCTAGTATGTTACTAACTGAGCGTATCTCTAATTGCTCGAAACAACCTTCGATTAACCCTTGAAAACCTCTTTGTACACCAACAACATTAAAATTATTAAATTCTGCTGATCTTACAAGTGACCTTATAGCTGCGTTCATGCCAGGAGAATCTCCTCCAGAAGTAAGAACACCTATTTTAGAAATTTCATTCATATTCTGCAAATATACAAAGTTATAAGTGTAATTGTAACACTTAGTATTAAGGTTTTGTAAATTTAACACTAAAAATATTCACTTAATTAGTAATGAATCTAATATTTTAAATATTTCACTTTATTGTCAATAATTTAATAAATTTTTACTTTACAATATTTAGTTATTTAATTTTGCTTTTAATTTTAGTAATATTTATAATAAATTATAAAATGAGAATATTTTTATTTTGTTTCTGTGTGCTAACCTCTTCATGTTATGCTCAGAAAATTACAACACCATATTTAGACAGCAATTTATCAGTAAATAAAAGAGTTGACGATTTAATGAGTAGGATGACACTTTATGAAAAAGCATGTCAACTGAATCAATTTGTTGGAATTGAACATATGAAAAAAGCCGAAAACAAATTATCATCTGATGATGTTAAAAAAAGTGATGCTAAAGGTTTTTATAAAGAAACATCTTCAGAAGACGTCAAGAAGATGATTGTAAATGGAGAAATAGGTTCTTTTTTACATGTAGTTACGTCTGAGGAAGCTAATTATTTACAAGAATTAGGTCATTTGTCTAAATTTAAAATACCATTACTAATTGGAATTGATGCAATACACGGAAATGCTCTATACAGAGGAGCAACTGTTTATCCTTCACCAATTACGATTGCATCAACCTGGGATGAAACTAATGCATATAATGTTGGGGTGCAGACAGCATCTGAGATGAGGTCTTCTGGATCACATTGGGCATTTACTCCAAACATTGATGTTATGAGAGATGCAAGATGGGGTAGAGTAGGTGAAACTTTTGGAGAAGATCCATTTCTTGTTAGTCAAATGGGAGTATCAATGATTAATGGTCTTCAACAAAATGATTTTACAGGAAATGCTAAAGTAATTGCATGTGCAAAACATCTCATAGCTGGAGCGAGCCCATGAACGGATTAAACTTTTCACCTATGGATATTTCACAAAGAACATTAAATGAGATCTATCTACCACCTTTTAAGAGCGCTGTTGATGCTGGGGTATTTTCAATCATGGCTGCACACAACGAGGTAAATGGTATACCGTCTCATTCAAACAAAAAACTTATGTCTGATCTAATCAGAGATGAATGGGGTTTTGATGGTTTTTATGTTAGCGATTGGCTAGATATAGAAAGATTAGAAACTATTCATAAAGTCGCTAAAAATTTTAAAGAAGCTGTTTATCTTGCTGTAGATGCTGGAATTGATATACATATGCATGGGCCAAACTTTCCTGAAATATTGGTAGAACTTGTTAATGAAGGCAAATTATCAGAAGAAAGAATTAATTATGCATGTTCCAAAATATTAGAGGCAAAATTTAAATTAGGATTATTTGAAAACAGATATGTTGATGAAGAGAAGGTTAGTGATAAAATATTTAATAAATCTCATACAGATACAGCTTTAAAATTGGCAAGAGAGGGAATAGTTTTGTTAAAAAATAATGATGTTTTACCGATAAAAAAGTCAAAAACATTAAAAAATAAAATACTAGTCACAGGACCCAACTCTAACAACCAATCGATTCTTGGCGATTGGCACAATCCTCAGCCTGATAAAAATGTTTATACCATATATGAAGGGATTAGTCAGATTGGAACTGAAATGGGTTATGAAGTTGATTATCATGATTCTAACGAAGACATAAAGCAAATTTCAAATAAAGACATAGATAAAACAATTGAAATTGCAAATCAATATGATATTATATTTGTTGTAGTTGGAGATAATTCCATGAGGTATAAGTGGAATCAAAAAACAGCAGGTGAAAATACAGCGCGAAGTGAACTTAATTTAGCTGGTAAACAATTAGACTTAGTAAAAAGATTAAAAGCTACTGGAAAAAATGTGATTGTTATATACGTTAATGGAAGACCGATTTCAGAACCTTGGATTTCTGAAAATATAGATGCAATTATTGAAGCATGGGAGCCTGGTAGTTTTGGTGGTTTAGCCACAGCTGAAATTATTTTTGGAAAGATAAATCCAAGCGGAAAACTTCCTTTGACTATTCCAAGGTCGGTTGGACAATTGAAAATGTTTTATAATCACAAACATTCTATGTACTTTAGAGAGTATGTAATGCAAACAAATAAGCCATTATATCATTTTGGATTTGGACTAAGTTATACGCAATTTGAAATTAGTGAACCAAAAATTAAAAGCTCAATATTTAAAAATGATACTCTGTATGTTTCAGTTAATATTAAAAATGTTGGATCAATGTCAGGTGATGAAGTTGTACAGCTATATATCTCAGATAGATATGCTAGCATTACTCGACCGGTTAAAGAACTAAAAGCATATAAAAGAATTAGTTTAGATCCAGGAGAATCAAAAGAAATTATATTTCAATTAGATAAATCTGCATTTGCTTTCTATGATTCACATATGGAATATATTGTAGAAGCAGGAGATTTTGATATACATATTGGCAATTCATCAAAAGAAGAAGACTTAAAAAGTATTAGTATTGATATTGAAAAAACAATATATATCAGCAAGTAAATTAATCTATATGCTTTGACATTATATCATTTGTATTAGTTTTTTTAAATAAATAAAAAAACAAATGAATTTGTTGATGTATAATTATTATGAAAACCAAATATGACTTCCAAATTGGTTTTTTTTGACTTTTTGTTTTGTTTTAATATGATATATTAAACCTTTTCCTATTTTGCTGAGATAATTATAAAGTATGGGCTTAACAAATAAGTAAAATGGAAGAAAGTTAATAAATTTATTTTTTGTGTTAAACAAATAAGGATATATTGTTATTGTTAGTATACTATTGCCATTGTCTTTTTTTATTCTCCATTTTACAAGAGAGTTATTAGATTTTTTTTTTGAAATATATAAGTCATAGCCAATATTTTCAATCCAGTTAATAAATTCTCTTGTATAAATATCACCATTGTAATAATGTATCTCGTCCACAGAATTAACTCCTGGCCATTTAACAGGAATGTTTTTTTTACAGAACGGATGATATAATTCTAAATTTCTTTTTGACGAAATAATTGTCCACAACTTGTCTGCTTTGATTGAAAGTTTTATAGAAAAAGATACATTAAAATTAAATCTTTTGTTTGTCATAATTATGTAACTGTTTAATCAGCTTTTTTTAATTAAAATTTAGTAAATCATGTAATTTTTATAAAATTTTACGAAACATAAATAATTAAAAGAGTTTTTGTACAAATATCCTCAGCTTATTTCGTTTTTAGGAATTATTTATAGGTTTCATAAGACACATTTAATGGAGAAGACAAAATGAATAATTTGCTCTCACTAACAATTTTAATTGATATTTTTTCAATGTTTGAAATTTTAATAAAATCATGACATGTTATTTCTTTGTTATTTATTAATAAATCTCCAGCCAAAACATAAATAGAATAATATTTTTTTGTACTAAGATCTAATTTAACATCTTCATCTAGCTTTAATTCAAATATCTCAATATTTTCGGTATCTATTTTTATTGAGGAATCTTCACCAATAAATATTTTCTTTTTATTTGTGCTTTTAAAAAAAATTGATTTATAATCCTTGTATTCGGGAGACTTATATACGCTTTTATAAACATTAGGGTCAAGCCAAATTTGAAATATTGAACTGTTTTTCTTTAAAAATTCTGAATGAGAGATTCCCGATCCAGCTTTTATAATTTGTACGTCACCTGTATTTAGTTTTATCCATTTATTAATTAACGTGTCATAGTGTTTTATACTTCCTTCTAAAACAAATGTTATAATTTCAAATCCTTTATGTGGGTGAATTCCTATTGTGCTGTCTTCTTTTGCTTCAGCGTAAGCCCAGTAAAATATATTTGAATATGGTAAAAGTGGCCCATTGTCAGTTGGAAATCCAATTGGTTTATTTTCAATTATCTCTCCGTTATTAAACTCACCGTGTGCTTGATCTTTTTTATTAAAAATTTCTATCATAATGCAAAAATAGTTGATAAAATAAAAGTAATAATATTAATTAAAAAATAAAATGATATCTCTTTGAAATTGACTAGTTTTTTATAGTATCTTTTATTAATAGTCTCAATATTTTTGTTGAATTCTCTAATAATATGTACATATTTTCTAAATTTATATATTTGTATTATAACCAAAGACATAAACTATGAAAAATTTTTTGCTTAGTATTATTTTATTAATTTTTAATTTTAATCTATTATTTTCTCAATCAGTAGATGTGACTTTCATGGTTGATATGCAGTATCAATCTGTTTCTACTGATGGTGTACATATTGCAGGTTCAATGCAAGGATGGATTCCTTCTGCTACACCATTGTCTGATGCAGATGGTGATAATGTATGGGAAATAACTCTTACTCTTGATGCAAACTCATATTATGAATATAAGTTTGTAAATGGAAATAATTGGGGTTCTGATGAGATTTTAGAATGGTGGGAGAGTTGTTCTAATGGAGGCGGAAATAGGGTTTTAAATACATCATCGAATAATGAAATCTTACCTGCATATCTTTTTGGTTCATGTCAGGTACTTGTGTTTTATGGATGTACAGATCCTTCGGCAACCAATTACAATTCATCAGCAACAAATGATGATGGGAGTTGCACTTTTTCATCCGTTAGTGGATGTACTGATAGTTTAGCTTGTAATTATAACTCACTTGCG
>MDTC01178675.1_pt1 | contig 14258 bp, 13 predicted proteins | sample 811181 | NCBI WGS metagenome assembly MDTC01 (sample SAMN05326644, study PRJNA326480) | marine metagenome | isolation source: seawater | place: Pacific Ocean: North | collected 2011 | reverse complement strand
CCTTCATCATCAATAAGTATCACGGTTGATGTATCTGAGCTCTCTGAGAGGCAAATTTCAGTAGACTATCAGTTAACAGGTTCAGCGACTGGGTCTGGTGTTGACCATGATATGGAGGATGGCACTTTAACAATAAATGCTGGTGAAAATGCTGGCATCATAACAATTCCCAATATTATTGATGATGACCTCGCAGAGGGCGATGAAACGATTATCATTACATTATCTAATCCAACTAATACAATAATTGGTGATGACAATATTTATACTCATACAATATTAGCAAACGACGATGATAAAAGACCATTTTTAATAGCAACCAGTCCTCAAGATGACACCACAAGGGTGCCGGTAGATAGTGATATCGTTCTAACTTTTAATAAGCCTGTAAATTGTGTATCTGGCAATATCAATATTGAATCATTAGATAACTCATCATCTTTTGCTGTCAGTTTACCAAATGAAATTGTGACAGGATGTGGCACAGAGATTATTACTATCGATCTCCCCACAGATCTTGAGTATGAGACGGAATATTATGTATTAATTGAAGATACTGTATTTGAGGACAATATAGGTAATTCTTACAAAGGTATTATTGATAAGAAAGAATTAAATTTTAAGACACCTATTGTATTAACTGATCCAACTTTAAAACAGCCTGTGATTGATAACGCAAGGGCCATGACACAAATTGCAACAAGATGGGTTGATAAAAATATTGATGTAATCTCCAAACGGATGAAGACAACATCGCGACAAGGCTTGAGAGTTAATTTTAATAATAAAATTATTGATTCAATTAAAACTATTGGTGTTAGTGAGGGTATTGAAAATTTTGATGACGAGCCAATTGTTGAGTTTTGTACAATTAATTCTAGTGGTTCCAAAACCGATTCATCTCTAATGATAAAAGTTCATTTATCTAAAATCTCTTCTGAAAATATCGTTGTAGATTTTAATGTTACTGGCTCATCAGGCGAAGAAAACTTCTCATATGGGGAGGGGGTATTAAATATAGATGCTGGACTTAAATCAACTATTCTAACTATTGATGATATTCCACAAGATAGATTTGGTTTTATTCAGGGCGACAGAAAGATAATAGTTACCCTTTTAGAATCTTCTAATTCAATATTAGGTGACAATTTGGTTTATACTCATACGTTAACAGATGACCAAAAAACATGGACAGATCCAAATGTTAATTACTTTTGTTTATCAAATTTTGAAAATTCAAAATCATTAGAACCTGCTGTTGCAAAGAAAACATCTAATTCCAATAATGGACTTCTTAAACCTCAAATGAATACTTCAGATTCAGGCTTAGAGGGCAATAATTCTCAAATTAATGACTCAAATATAGTCCTTTCAGAGATAGATACTGAAATTAATGCTTTTAATACAAACGATGACATAGAACAAGCTGATAATACTCAAAATTTAGAGGAATTTAAATCCACTATTAAAGCTTGGGCATCTGATCCTGTAAAAGTCACCGCTGATGGTGAACTTAAAGAAGTGATTGGAGATTGGTCAGTATGGATTGATGGTGAATTTGGAGAATTTACCTTGGGTAAAACTAAACCTAATCCAAGAATTCTTGATGAAAAATCTTTTCATATAGGAACTGATAAGTTAATGAGTGATGATGGGGATTTATTTGGTTTTGCATTGGGTTTTGGAGAAACTAAGCCAATAGATAGAAATCATGAATCTCATGTAGAGTCTAGGAACTATAGTCTTTCTTCATATGGTAAATTTGATAATAGTAGTAATGCCTTACAATATATTTTTGGAATTAGTAAGTTAGAATTTAATACGGATCGATTAGATAAAGAAGAACTTTTGAAAGGCGAAAGAGAGGCAAATCAGCTTTATGGATCCCTTGCATTCATTCGTTCTTTTAGTAATGAGAATAGTAATTGGCAATTTTCTCCCTATCTTAGGATTGATGGCTCCTACACTGAGTTTGATAAATATAGCGAAATAGGTGGCGAGACAGCACTTACTTTTGACGAACTAACACTATCAAATGCCAAAGCATCAATTGGAACAGACATCAGCTATCTATTTACTGGTTCAAAATATAAAGTAATACCATATATCAATCTTGAATATGGTTTAGATTATTCGAAAACTTCCAGTCAGAATATGTATTACACTGTAGAAGGTGCTAGTAGAAATTATATATTAGAGTTGGATGATGGAATGAAAGCTCATAATTGGGAGGTTGATGTAGGCTTGATACTTGAAATTTTTAATAACATGAATACAAATATCGGTTGCAGAAGACAAGGCAGATCTAGCTACCTCTCTGATTCCTCAAGCGTTACCAACAATGATCTCTCTTCATCAGATGTTTGTTTTCTTGAACTAATGTGGAGTTTTTAATCATACACTTTTAGAATACGGAAATTAAAATAAAATCTCTTCCAATTTTTCTATAAAAATATTATTCTCATTTCTATTTCCAATTGAAACCCTGATATATGTTGGCATTTCGTAAATATCAATAGGCCTTACAATTACACCTTTTTTTAGTAAAGATTCAAATACATTTTTACCAGTTATTTTTGTATTTATACAAATAAAGTTTCCTTGCGACGGAATATATTCTACTCCTATGCTACTTAGTGATTCGCAAAGGTATAGTCTTTCTTTAGTATTTTGACTGATACTCTCTTCTATGTAATTTTTATCTGATAAAGATTCAATTGCAGCTTTCTGGGCTAAAGCATTTACATTAAATGGCTGCCTTACTCTATTCATTATTTCAATTAGAGATTTATTTCCAAACCCATAACCAATTCTTAGAGCTGAAAGACCATGAATTTTTGAAAAAGACTTAGTAAATAATACATTGTTAAATTTATTTAAAATTTCACTTGTTTTAACGTAATCATTAGCAGTCACATATTCAAAGTATGCTAAATCAATCACAACCAAAACTTGTTTTGGTACCTTATTTAAAAAGTCTATTATATTTTCATGTGACAAATATGTGCCAGTTGGATTATTTGGATTTGCAATGAAAATTAATCTTGTTTTATCATTTATTTTTTCAAGAAATTTATCTAAATCATGTCCCCAATCACAAGTATCAATTTCATGAAACTTTGAACCACACACTTTTGATACCAGTTTATAAACAATAAAGGCATGTTTTGAAAATATTGATTCAGTATTTGATGATAAAAAAGTTTTAGAAATTATTTCTAAAATTTCATTTGATCCATTACCTATAATAATTTGATCAGAATCAATATTTTCAACTTCTGATATTTTAGTTTTTAATTTAATGGCATCTCCATCTGGATAAATATGGAGATCTTTAAAATATTTAATTACCTTTAATGCTCTAGGTGAGGGACCTGAGTTATTTTCATTACTTGCAAGTTTTACTATATCCTCTAGATTATATTTTTCCATCACTTCTTCAATTGATTTTCCAGCCTCATATGGATTTATGGATTCGATTCCAGGATTGATGTATTTTAAGAAATCCATGATGTTTATTTATTTCTTTTTGATAAAGCTTGCTCTAAATCATTTAATGAAAGATCATTTGCAACAAGTAACACTTGAAGATGGTACATAAGATCAGCAGCTTCATCTAATAATCTTCCATCATTAGAAACAACAGAAATAGCCAATTCATTAGCCTCTTCAGCAATTTTTTTTACTATTTCTTTATTACCTTCATTTAATAGATAACTAGTATATGAACTATTAGTTTTTTGTTCCTTTCTGTCATTAATTATTGTCTGCAGTTTATAAAAACTAAAAATCTCATCACCAAAACAAGAATATTTTTCAAGATGACAAGTTGGCCCCTTATTAATAGCTTGAATTAGAAGTGTATCATTGTCGCAATCTATTTCACTTGAGACATAATTTAAATAATTTCCTGATGTTTCACCTTTTGTCCAAAGACATTGCCTTGATCTGCTAAAAAAAGTGACTTTTTTTGTTTCAATGGTTTTTAAATAAGATTCTTTTGTCATATACCCAAGCATCAAAATGTTTTTGTTATTAGCATCTTGAATTATGGCAGGTACTAAGTTGTTTTCGTTTTTCCATACTTTATCTAAATTCATATCCTTACCTCTATTTTTTTATCATTAAGATAATTCTTTAAATCTGTGATATTCATAGCATTGTCATGAAAGACTGATGCAGCTAGGGCACCATCAACATTACATGATTCAAATACGTTCTTAAAATCCTCCATTTTTCCTGCTCCACCTGATGCAATTAAAGGTACTTTGCATACTTCTCTAGATAAGAAAAGTTGTTCTAAATCATATCCATTTTGAACACCATCTTGATTCATACAATTTAAAACTATTTCTCCAGCACCACGATCTTGAACTTCTTGTATCCATTGTAAAGTTTTTTTTCCTGTGCAATACCTAGACTTTGTTGATCCTGTTCTTGAATAAACAATAAAATTTTTACCGTCAAAAAAACTATCTATTCCTATTACGATGCACTGCGACCCAAATATTTTAGCTAACTCTGAGATTAAATTTGGATTTTCAATAGCTGGTGTATTTATTGATATTTTATCTGCGCCCATATTTAAAACTTCTTTTGCTTTTGTAATATCTTTTATACCTCCTGCAACACAAAACGGAATATTAATATTTTGAGCTATCTCATTTACCCAATTAATTGATACAGATTCAGATTCAACACTTGAATAGATATCATAAAATACCAGCTCATCAGCCTGATCATTTGAATATTTTTTAGCTAATTTAATTGGATCTCCAATTAATCTATGATTGTTAAATTTAACACCTTTTACCACTTTTCCCTTTTTAACATCCAGACAGGGAATTATTCGCTTAGTTAACACTTGATAATTCCTTCATAGATAATTTTTTCTCATAAATAGCTTTACCTATTACACATTCACGAATACCAATTTTTTTTAGATCATTAATATCATCCATTGATGTAATACCACCAGATCCAATAATGTTTACACTTGATGATATATTTTTAATGTCGTTATAGATGTCTAAGTTCGGGCCAGACAATAGACCATCTTTATCAATATCGGTTGCCAAAACATTTACAAAATTATGAATTTTTATAAATTCACAAAGATTTATACTTGTTTGGCTAGTCCAACCATTTGTTGCTATCAAGGGAATATTTTTTTCAATCCTAAAATCTAAAGCAAATGTAATCCTATTATTGTCAAACTTTGAAAGTACCTCTAATAAAAATTCATTGTTTTCTACTATTGCTGTTCCTAAAATTACTCGCTCAACACCTAAATTTAATAAATTTTTGATATCTAAGATTGTTCTTATTCCACCTCCAATTTGTAATTTAATGTCCATGTCAACAATTTGATTAATGATTTTGGTATTAATTCTTTTACCCTCGAGAGCTCCATCAAGATCAATGATATGAATAAAATTAAAACCGTTTTCTTTAAAGAGCTTTGCTTGATCCAAAGGTGAATCACTATAAACATCGATTTTATCAAAATTACCTTTTTGCAACCTCACACATTGGCCATTTTTAATATCAATTGCTGGTAAGATTTTCATAAATTATTAAAGAAATTTTTTAAAAATGTTAAACCATTTGTTGAAGATTTTTCAGGATGAAATTGAACTCCATAAAAGTTATCTTTATTTACGAATGAGCAAAATTCTTTACCATATTTCGTTTTAGCTAGAGTATTTTTATCTATCTCAGCATAGAAACTATTTGCAAAATAGTAATAACCGTTGCAGTCAGCATATTTTTCATTCTCAAAAGTTACTTTATTCCATCCCATATGAGGAATTACTAAATCTGAATTAGCAAATTTTTTTACTTTACCTGGAAGTATTCCTAAACATTTTGTATTTTCCTCTTCAGAGTACTCATAAAAAATTTGCATCCCCACACAAATTCCTAAAACAGGATTAGAATAGTCTCTTATAGCATCTACAAGATCTTGATCACATAAATTCTGCATTACATTTTTTGCAGCACCAACTCCAGGTAAGATAATTGCACTTGAATTTTTTATATCATTTTTGTTTTTACAAATTTTATAGTTAACTTTTAATCCATCAATAGCGTAAATTACTGACTGAAGGTTTGCTCCTCCACAATCGATAATAGAAATCATAGTATTCCTTTAGTTGAAGTTGCTATTTTTGAATTGATTTCAATACTCTCTTTAAATGCTTTACCAAAACACTTAAATAATACTTCTATAAGGTGATGACTATTAGAACCAGTAACATTTATATGACATGTAAATTTTGCATTTTTAACAAAAGTATCGAAGAAGTGATTTATCATTTCTGTTGGAAAATCTCCTACAAAATTATTTAGCTTTGGAATTTTGAGATTTAGATTAGTTCTTGAACATAAATCAATATCTACTTTTGCACTAGATTCATCCATGACAATTGTTTGTGATGAGTATCTATTAATACTTTCTCTATCAGCTAGACTGTCTGAAATAAGCTGTCCTAGAACTATTGCAGTATCTTCAATGGTATGATGAAGATCGATATTTAAATCACCAGTTGCTTTTAAATATAAATTTACATTCGAATTTTTTGTAAATTGTTCGAGCATATGATCTAAAAAGTTAATTCCTGTATCAATCTCATATAAACCTTGACCATCTAAATCAATTGATGCATAAATAGAAGTCTCTTTTGTTTCTCTTCTCAAAAAAGAGGATCTTAAATTAATATTGCTATTTGTTTTTCTCATTTTTACAGAAAGCCCATGAGCATCTAGGTTTTCAAGTTCACTAAGTTTTATTACCTTGTCAGATAGATAATTAAAGGCATCATTATTAGACTTTTGAAATGTCAATTTTTTCATGAAATCATTTACAGATAAACCAGAATTAGTTTTAGCCCATCCTGAAGTTGGTAAAACATGATTTGAACCTGATGCATAGTCACCAAATGCAACTGGTGACATATTTCCGCAGAAAACAGAACCAGCATTATTAATAGAATTAATATATTTTGGAAAATCCTCATCTAGCAGAACAAGATGTTCTGGAGCACAATCATTTACCATATTTATAACGTCGTTATCTGACTTACATTTGATCAAAATAATATTGTCCATAGCAGAATTTATAAGACTTTCTCTAGATAGTTTTTCAGAAAGAACTTTTATCTCTTTCTTCACTTTATTTAAGATTTTTTTTGATTTTGATAAAACAAAAGCACATGAATCTGATCCATGCTCTAATTGTGATAAAGCATCTATTGCTGCAATCGAAGTATTTTTTTCACTATTAGTAACAACCATCACTTCGCTGGGCCCAGCGTATAGATCAATCGCAACTTTGCTACTAACATATTTTTTTGCCTCAGCTACGTATGAATTTCCAGGACCAAAAATCTTATCTACTTTTGGTAGGTCTAAGTATCCGTTTGCTAAGGAAAGTATTGCTTGAGCACCTCCAATTTTATATATATTGGTTACATTTAATTGATTTGCTAACCATAGAATAGCAGGATGGATCTTTCCATTTTTTGATGGAGGAGTGCATACGTTTATGTCTGGACAATTTGCGGTTAGCGCAGGTATGACTTGCATCAAAAATGATGACACTAAAGGTGCAGTCCCCCCAGGCACATATAGCCCTACACTCGAAATAGGTACATATTTGTCCCATATACTTAAACCATTAATAGGCTCAATACTCTTACTTGAGGAATTTAACTGCGATTTACAAACAAATGAAATATTTTTAATTGCCTCATATAGTGAAAACTTTTCATCATCAGACAAATAATTTGAACATTCTTCAAATTCTTTTTTCGAAACTTTTAATTTGCGAAAATTTTTTAAATTTAGACGGCTGTTAATTTTTTTTAATCCATTAAACGACTCATTACTTAATAGTTCATCAAATTCCTTGATGACATTTTGGATTTCAACATTTGATTTAATGTTTCTCCAATTAATGTTAGGTTTAGATTCAATAATTTTCATTTAATTTGCTAGCTTTTCAATTGGAAGTACCAATATTGAACTCGCACCAGCTGATTTAAGAGATTCAATTGTTTTCCAAAAAATATCTTCTCTGCAAACTGAGTGAATAGCTACCTTTGCTTTATCTGCAAGCGGAATAACTGTAGGAGACTCAGCCGCTGGAAGCATTTGAATAAGACCTTCTACGTCTTTTGCATCTGCGTTAAACATTATATATTTGCTATCTTTTGCTTCAATTACAGAACTGATTCGAGAAATTATTTTTTCTATCCACTGATATTTTTCATTTGAAGTGTTTCTTGAGGATATTAATATTGCCTCTGATTCCATTACATTATCAAATTCAACTAGATTATTAGATTCTAATGTAGCCCCTGTTGAAACTAAATCGACAATAATATCTGAAATATTAACGAATGGTGTCAGTTCAACTGATCCATGAATTTCAATAATTTCAGCATTTATATTTTTAGTGACTAAATAGTCTTTAACAATCTCTGGGTAGGATGTTGCTATCTTCAGATTATTAATATCATCTAACTCAAATCCTTTTGGTTTGGCAAAAGATAGTCTACATTTAGAAAATCCAAGTTTTAATTTTTGATTAATTTCTAATTCTTTGTCAGAAAGTTGTTTCTCCAACACGACATTTTCACCAACAATTCCCAAATCTGCTATTTTTTGACTGACAAGTCGAGGAATATCATCATCTCTTACCATTAATAGATCTACGGGCATATTAGTAGATTTAATGAATAACATATTTTTTGATTCCGTGAACTCAACTCCACATTTTTTTAAAAGTGACAGAGAGTCAGAAGACAAGCGACCATTTTTTTGAATTGCTATTTTTATTCTATCTTTCATATTTTTTTATAACACTTTTATAGCCATTATTTTTTTCATTAAAAAGAAATCTAGCTACTCTAGTAACAGTGGTTGTTGAAGCGCCAATTTTTTCAGCAATTTCTCTGTAAGTATATTTTTTTGATGATAGGAGCTTTGCAACTTCCCATCTCTCTTCCAGAGCTTCTATCTCTTTAGGAGTGCATAAATCCCTCATAAAGGCATTCGCTTGTGACTCTGACTTTAAATTAGTTATTACTTTAAATAAATTCATATTTAAATTATAATTGTTTTAGTGTAGTAATACAATAATATAATGACGATAAAAAAAATAGCAATATTCGATTTAGACAACACTATTTTAGAAATGGATTCAGATTATGAAATGGTAAATTATTTAATTGATAATAAATATCTTGAAAGTAAATTCCGTAAGATAAATGAAGATTATTTTAATTCATATGAAAATGGATCACTGGATATAGAGGAGTTTTCGAAATTTTCTTTAAAACCATTTATAGGAATGGATATGCTTGAGATTGAAAATATATTAGATGATTTTTATGAACAGATATTATCATCAAAGTTTAATTTTCGAATGTTAGACATTATTGATAATCACAAACTAAAAGGAGATTTAATCTTATTGGCAAGTGCTACTAATAGTCTCATTGTTTCTTATATTGCTAATAAGCTTTCAATCAAAAATTTTATCTCATCCGAAGTATTATTTAAAAACTATGTTTGTACTGGAAAGGTGAGAAAGCCTTTTGCTCTGGGTTGTGGAAAGTTAGAATTAGTTAAATACTTTATGAATAAAAATAACTTTAATTTTAAAGATGCGTATTTTTATTCTGACTCTATTAATGATGAACCGTTACTAAGCAAAGTAGGGCATCCAATAGCAGTAAATCCTGATCTATTTCTTGAAAAGAAATGCTTAATTATGAATTGGAAAATTTTAAAAACATAATTATTTATAAAATTTTAAATTTGAATCATTAATTGACATAAATCTTACAGCAAATATATCTTTTAAATAGTTTTGATAATTTTGCCATGGAGCTTTATTGCCTTGCTTTGGCATCATATGTAGACCTCTTTGAAAATATCCAGATGTAAAGTCAATAAGCTTATCGTCACCATGAGCATCTTTGTTAGCAGTTGGCATACAACTTCTTGATCCTTTTTGACTCATTAAATTTATCAGCCTACATACATATTCACTTGTTAAATCTGCTCTAAGTGTCCATGAAGCGTTAACATACCCAAATGTATAAGCAAAATTAGGCACTCCACTTAACATCATCCCTTTATAGGTTAATCTGTCATTGGCATTAACCTTTTCTTTATCAATAGTTACATTTATATCATTAAATGAATTAAGTTGAATACCTGTAGCAGTGATAATTATATCTGCAGAAATTTCTTTTCCTGAATTTAGCAAAATACCATTTGATTTAAATTCTTTAATCGTATCTGTGGCAATAGATACCTTGTTCTCTTTAATAGCTTTAAATAGATCACTATCTGGAACAAGGCACATTCTCTGATCCCATGGTTTGTATGATGGAGTGAAATGTTTCTTTACATCATAGTCTGACCCAAGTTCATCTTCTAATCTTTGTAAAATTGAATTTTTAATTCTATTTGGAAATGTTCTTGCTATAAAGAATGTATAACTTTGCCAAATAATATTTTTCCATCTAACTAAAAAGTATGTAAGCTTTTTGGGTAATATTTTTCTTAAAAATTTATTTATTCTGTCTACACTTGGCATTGAAATTACATAGCTAGGAGACCGCTGAATCATGACAACATGTTTAGCTTTTTCCGATAAAGCTGGAACAATAGTAATTGCTGTAGCGCCACTTCCAATTACAGCAATTTTTTTATCAAGATAGTTAATGTCACTACTCCAAAACTGTGGATGAATTATTTTTCCTTCAAAATTCTCTTGATTCTTGAAGTAAGGCATATGTGGCTCAGTGTAACTGTAATAGCCTCCACAAAGAAACAGAAAATTACATGTCATTTTTTTTACAATATTATTCTCAAGTATCTCTAATTCCCAGATTGAATCATTTGAATTCCAGTTAGCTGAATTAACTTTATGATTGAGTAAAATATTTTTACTTAATTCATATTCGTCAATAGTTTCATATAAATAATTAAGAATCGATGGTCCATCAGCAATAGATTTATCATGAAGCCATGGTTTAAATCTAAAACCTAAAGTATGCATGTCAGAATCAGATCTTATACCGGGATACTGAAATAAATCCCATGTCCCACCTATACTGTCTCTACCTTCAAGAATACAAAAGGATTTATCTGAACAACTTTTTTTTAAGTTATATCCTGCTGCAATGCCTGAAATACCTGCTCCAATAACAATAATATCTTTATACATGTTTAAAAAAATTGAGTATCCTTAAATTATAATGATAGGTTAAAATCTTAGTATGAAGTTATTTCTACTATCAATATTTTTATTCTCCAACATCTTATTGTCTTTAGAGCCTACAATCAAAGGTTTAGAGAACAAAAAACCAGAAAAATTATTATATATTGGAAATAGTTATCTTTACTATAACGATAGTCTTCATAACCATGTTAGAAGAATGTTAGAGGAACTATACTCAAAGGAAATCGATACTACTAATTATAAGTCAGTGACAATCAGTGGATCTAGATTACCAGACCACAATATTGATTACCCGCTTAATAATAAAAATATTGGTGCAGCATATCCTTTTGAACTTGTAATCCTTCAAGGTGGAAGTGGAGAAGCAGGCACGCCTGATGAGAGAAAAATTTTTGCTTCTAAAGTGAAATCTATGGTAAAAAAAATACGTGATGCTGGTGCTGAAGCTGCTTTATACATGATACATGCTTATGTTGAGCCTCATGAAAAAACAAATCCACAAATGATTATTGATATTGAAGATATGTATATTAAAGCAGCCAATGAGAATAAAATACTTGTCATGCCTGTGGGAATTGCTTTTGAAAATGCCTACAAGAAAAAACCTAATTTTAATTTACATAAAGATTACGATGGCACACATCCTAATCTTTTTGGGACATATCTTGCATCTTGCATAGTGTTTTCGAGCATAACTCAAAAATCACCATTATTAGTTGAATATGATTATTTTGGAAAGATTAGTATTGAAGATAGGACATTCTTGCAAAATATTGCACATGAAACTATTGAGGATTTTTTTGGAATTAAACTATAGGTTGTCAGCGTAGTTGTGATTAGTTTCGCTATGGTGTTCTTCATCAGCTCTTACGCATCTTATAAGATCTGAAAGTTTGGCATTAGTCCCAAGTTTATAATATTGAATTGCAAGATCAGGTGCATCTATATTTGGAACCTTACCTGACTCAACAAGCTCAAGGTATTCTGTGTAACTTTTCACTGCTTCATCTTCAAAGTAACCTATCATTCTGTGAGCAGTTCTTGTAAAAAAAATGTACATAAACAAATAAAATAACCCAAATATAATTTGTGCAGAAGTTACAAGAAGTCTTTCAAAAATATTAGGTTTTGCAATTTCAATAAAGAACATCAGATGCATTCTTTCGTTTTCAGCCTCTGCTAACATCTCTCTAATTTGTTCACCGTAGCCAGCTTTCATAGCTCTCAAGCTTTTAAAGTGCATCCATACTCCAGCAACCATGCCAGGTACACCTGCGACAGTTTCAAGAACAACTGCTCTATGACCATATCGTTTTGCAAAAAAGGTGTCAGCAGTAAATCTAAAAAACTTTGTCATTGAAAGAGCAAAGGCATCTGAAATGTTTTGTCTGTTTAATTTATCTAGTATTTGCATATTTATATTATTTATAATGTATTATATAGATAATTTATATCTTATTCAAGTTATTCACATATATGTGATGAATGTTCTATAAAGATAAATATGAACATATAATTTATTAATGGTTAGTACTTATAATCTCATAGCATGAAGTTTGATGTTTACTTTGTAGATGCTTTTACAGATAGAGTATTTTCTGGCAATCCTGCTGCAGTAATTTTCACTGACATGGACGATGAGAAATTAATGCAAAAAATTGCATCAGAAAATAATTTATCCGAGACTGCCTTTGTTAATATTTCAAATGATATTAATTCCATCAGATGGTTTTCACCTTTAAAAGAAGTTGATTTGTGTGGACATGCAACACTTGCATCAGGATTTGTTTATTTTAATTTTATAAACAAGGATGAAAATGAAATCAATTTTATGTCAGCAAGTGGTGAACTTTCTGTCCGAAAAACTGATGACCTATATGAGTTAAATTTTCCAAAAGATAACATAAAAAAAATTAACCTAGTTGATGAAGTAGAGGAATCTATTGGAATAAAACCAATTGAGACTTATATCGGTGATATCAATCTTTTTGCTTTAATAGATAGTGAGGATGATCTAAGAACTTTAACTCCAAATTTTAATAAGTTAATTAATCTAGATGGTCAAGGACTAATAGTCTCATCTAGAAGTAAAAAATATGATTTTGTCTCAAGATACTTTTGTCCAAAATACGGTATCAATGAGGATCCTGTTACTGGATCGGCTCATACAACATTAATACCGTTTTGGTCAGAAAAACTTAACTCTTCAAAATTAGTTGCTAAACAAGTATCTAAAAGAGGTGGCGTGCTTTACTGCAAAAACGCAGACAATAGAGTTCTAATTGCAGGAAAGGCAACCTTATACATGAAAGGTAAAATTGAAGTTAGTTAAACTTCAATAATCTGCTTACCAAAGTTTCTCCCAGTTAAAACATCTCTTAATGCTTGAGGTGCATTTTCAAACCCTTTTGTAATTGTTTCTCTATATTTCATCATGTCGTTTTCAACTAATTCAAGAATTTCTTTCGTAGCTTGCTCCCATTCGTTCATCCATTCAGTAACTACAAAAAACCTGTGTTCAGGTTTTGGGTCGAGTGCTCCAAAAACATGAAAGGGTGTTTCAACACTCATCATATCTTTCTCGTTATATTGCGAAATAAACCCACATATAGGGACTCTTGAACCAGTATTTAATAAAGGAGCTACTGCCTTTGAAACAGACCCACCTACATTTTCAAAATAGATATCAATACCATTTTGGCAGACATTTTTAAGATCAGAACTTAAATTACCAGCTTTGTAATCTATACAATCATCAAATTGAAGCACATTCTTAACATATTCACATTTCTCAGGCCCTCCTGCTATACCTATGACATTACATCCATATATTTTCCCCAATTGACCCACTACAGTTCCAACAGCTCCAGATGCTGCAGACACGACAATAGTTTCACCAGATTTTGGTTTACCAACTCTGTTAAGGCCAAAATATGCAGTTCTTCCTGGCATACCAAGAGTCCCTAAAAAAGAGGATAAACCAATATTAGACTCAGGT
>MDTC01162492.1_pt1 | contig 14258 bp, 23 predicted proteins | sample 811181 | NCBI WGS metagenome assembly MDTC01 (sample SAMN05326644, study PRJNA326480) | marine metagenome | isolation source: seawater | place: Pacific Ocean: North | collected 2011 | reverse complement strand
GGCAGTGGAGAATCAAAAAAGTAAATGCAAACGATAACTTTGCTCCTGAGATGCGCCTAGCGGCATAATCTCTGGGCCCGCCGGAGCCTCGAAACAGAATCCGGCAACTTATTTAAGGAGAGCTATATGGCACCGAGAAATCATAAGAAGTGGTTAGAATCCCCGAATATAGAATATATCTCTAGTGAATGTTATAACGATCATAGCATCTATCTACGCGAACAAGAAGAAATCTTTTCAAAAGTGTGGGTACCTATGTGTCACAAATCTGAGCTTCCAGAAGCAGGTAACTTTAGGACAACTCAGATTGCTGGACAAAACGTTATAGCAATTAATAACGGCGACAATATTAAAACATACTTGAATCCTGGGAAGTTTAGTACTCCGTCTGGATCAATGACAAGAGTTCAATTCTTAATGGATGACTATACTCCTCTGCACACTGAAGTCAGACATGGTGGAATGGTATGGACAACATTGAATTCTAATCCTACACAAAGTGTAGATGAATGGACAGCAGGTGCATTTGATTGTATCGCTGATGCTATTGATACAGAAGAAATGGAAGTCTTTCACTATCACAAAGCTGTGATTGATACTAACTATAAATTGTGGCATGATACTAACAGTGAATTCTATCACGACTTCATGCACTACTTTAATAGAGTGAGTGGATTTAATGATGAATATTTCGCTAGAAAAAATATTGCTTTTGATAATGGCCACGTTAACGTGTCTAGCTTTACTGTTAACTATGAAGAGTATGACGGATTTGAAGATCGTGGGGAACTATCTTTTCCCAATCTGCCGCCCAACCAGTGGTACATGGTTGACCTCTTCCCCGGTTTCAATTTCAACTTACGGGGTTCCGCCTATCGCTCAGATGCGGTAACACCATTAGGACCAAACAAAGTTCTGATTGAATTCCGTGGATACGGATTAATGAAAGACACACCTGAAGAAAGACAAACTCGCATTAAGCACCATAATTCTATTTGGGGTCCGTTTGGTCGGAACCTGCACGAAGACTTGATTGGAGTTGCAGGCCAAGGTACTACAATGAGAGAAGGCACTGAGTCTCGAAATATTTTACATGGACGTCATGAAAATTCTACAATTCATGATGAAGTTGGAATGAGACACTACTACGCAGAGTGGGGACAATACATGGATCTAGATCCAGAAATGAGTAAGGCGGCATGATATGTATGATGTTATATGGCACATTCTTCTGACGGTATGTTTAAATGGCGATTGCGCAACACAAGACGTGCAATGGTTTGATACCAAAGAGTCTTGTCACGAATGGTTGATTAAATACAAACAAATTCCACGAGATGGCGAGTGGGATACTATTGAATGGATATGTAAGCCGAAAGGCTCTGAGGAGGTTTAATGGCTGAAGATGAATTAAGCCAAAGGTTGTCAGTGGTACTGGCAGAGATTGGCGACTTGATGCAACAGCGTAAAGAACAGGTTGAACAATTACGCGATCAAATAACTTTGATTGAAAATCAGAATGAAGATTTGGAAAAGCAGATTCAGGAGATCATGAATGGATTTGGCTAAGCACATTACTTGGAAAGTTGAACAGGTAACGTGGGGAGATATATTTCCTCTTTGGCAAAACGAGTTATGGCCTGAACGACCATGGATCAGATCATTTACTACTATGATCAATAACGAAGATATTGATATGAGTATTCAAAGAAAAGCTCAAGGTAACTTTGCATTCTACAACGGTGTATTTTTCGGTATCAAAACAACCGATACGGGTAAAGTTGTCGCTGTCAATTCAGGCCACCAATGTAGCAATACTCTTTTCAGATCTCGTGGACTCTTTGTCTATCCTGAATTTACCGGCAAAGGTATGGCTCATTCGTTATTAGCCTATACCGCTAAGTTTGCTCAAGACAACGGGTTTGAAAAGATATGGTCATTGCCTACCGAGAAGGCACTCCCGATCTATAACCAAGTTGGATATGAAACTATGAGTCCAGTGGAAGATTGGGAGTCATATAAAAAAGCAGATGGTGAAATGGTAATGCGGCGTAATGCTTATGCAGAAATGCAATTAATTTGAAAAAAGTGAGCAGTCAGCTCATTTTGTTGTTTACGAATCATATAAAATAGTATATAATATACTTATAAAATGAAAACATAAGGATGTTATATTATGATGAATACTTCGGAAATGATTGCACTGCAGAACTTCTTTGACAAAGCCACTGACGATCAGATGCGCGAAATTGCTCAAATGTTTAACGAGTCTCGTAGCCTATCAGCCTCACGTGCTGCTAGGGCTTTTGCTGTTGGTCAGAAAGTTAGCTGGGTCGGAAGACGTGGTCAAATGGAAGGAACTGTAGTAAAGGTTCTTAAAAAGAATGTTCGTGTTAAAACTGAAGCAGATGGCGTTTGGAACGTTACCGCTTCAATGCTAAAAGCTGCTTAAGGAGATATGTAATGGCACATATGGTAGAAACAATGGCGTATGCCGGTCAAGTTCCGTGGCATGGATTAGGTGTTCCGGTCTCTAACGATCTTACACCAAACCAAATGATGGTTAAAGCTGGAGTGGACTGGAAAGTCCAAGAGGTTGATACCTTCGTACGATTCAACAACCAAGAAATGGCTACTGGCCAAAAAGCTTTGGTTCGCGAAACAGATGGTCGTATTCTAACGACTGTTGGTGAAAACTGGAATCCAGTACAAAATGAAGATGCATTCAACTTCTTCTCTGAGTATTGTATGTCTGGTGATATGGAGATGCATACTGCTGGATCGTTGAAAGATGGTCAAATGGTATGGGCACTTGCCAAAGTCAAAGATTCATTTGAGATTTTTGGTGGCGATCGTGTTGATTCATATCTTCTCTTCTCAAACCCACATCAATATGGTAAGGCAATCGATGTTCGATTTACTCCAATCCGTGTGGTTTGCAATAACACTTTGTCTCTTTCACTTGAGACTAAGTCTGAAAAGTCTGTCAAGGTTGGACACCGTGTACAGTTCGATGCTTATCAAGTTAAGAAAGCATTAGGAATTGCTTCACAAAAGCTTGACACTTACAAAGAAATGGCTGAGTTCCTTGGTTCAAAGAAATGTTCTCCGGACTCATACATTGAGTATCTCAATACAGTCTTCCCACGTACTGCTGACAAGCGTGTACAAGGAATGGCTATGAGTAAAGATACTCTATCACGCAATGCTCGTCAATCGTTTGACGTTCTACAATCTCAGCCGGGTGCTCAATTTGCCGAAGGTTCTTGGTGGCAGGCATTTAATTCTGTCACGTACATTACTGATCATGTTCAAGGTCGTAATGAAGACAATCGTTTGTACTCTTCTTGGTTTGGTGGAAACCAGCTACGTAAGAAGAATGCACTCCAATCTGCTATTAAATTCGCTGAAGCTGCTTAAGGAAAGAGAAAATGAAAAGCACTTATTACACTATGGGGCTAGTCCTAATTGGAGGATTGGCATTGACTGGATGCGGTATGGCATCTAAAACAAAAATGATAGAGATCATTCAGGCTGAAAAAGCATCAGAGATTCCTGAATGGTATGTTGATTTGCCTAAAGACGAAGAGAATTCGATACACGGTGCTGGCACTGGACTATCTTCTGATCTTCAGTTCTCAATGGACAAAGCAATGCATCAAGCCAAAGTTACTCTAGGCGACAAGATCAACAACAAAGTTTCCATGGAAATGAAAACATACATTGCTGATAATTCTGCCACTGGCTTTGGTATGGCTGTTGAAGAGACTCAAAAGGTTTCTAAGTCAGGCTTCAAAGGAGTTGATGTTTCAGAGTACGTGGTGATTGACAAAGCCGTACGGCTTGAAGGCATGAGCTACAGAACTTATGTTCTATTGGCTGTTGATCCGAGTGGTCGTAAGAATACACAGCCACAGGTATCTCAAGCAGATATCGATAAGGCTCAGCAGTCTGCACGTGAATCATTGAATGCTCTTGACTAATGGCACAGTTAGCTATAATCTTAGCATTCATTTGGTTCGGTATGAGTTGGTTGGTTAATAGTGTACCACCTTCTCAGCAGGCTCAGTGCCAATGTGAAACGTTACCAGAAAACTATACTGTCATTGAAACAGACGAGACAGTAACTTGTATTAACAACGAACGTGATAGAGAAATCACACGTGTCATTAGAACATCACAGGTGGAAAGATGAAAAAAACATTAGTAGGATCAATCTTATTTCTCGCCAGTTGCAGTCCTGCAATTGCCGAAACAACTCAAGATCACTATAAAGAAGTGATTCTTAAAAAGCCATATACGGTTGAAGTGTGTATGGATACAGGAGGTGGTGGTAACGGTAAGTCCGAAATCCAAAACTTTCTTGAAGGTGCCGTCATTGGCGGAGCCCTTGGTAATAACATTCCGGGTGAACAAGGAGGCGGAGCTATTGGTGCGTTTCTTGGTGGTGTGCTAAACACAGAGAGAAACAAAGCACCAGCTGGACCACGTTGCAAGACTGAAACTCGGTATGAAGAACAACGCCAAACAATCTATTCCCATTCAACTGTAACCTTCATGCATGAAGGTGTTCAACGCACATTGAGGTTTAACAAATGAAAGCACATCGTTCAGACATTTTAGGTGAGTGGGCTCGTGAGAACGGGTTTGAAAACATTGCTCGTAACCACCATCCACAAGAAGTAGAACGTCGACGTCAACAAGCAATTAAAAATAGTAATGCTAAAAGACGTGAGTATGATAACAAAGGAAAGCACCGCTAGGGTGCTTTTCTAGTATAAATAGCTTTACTAACTTATTTAGGGATTCGATTATGTTTCGTTTCAAAGAATACTTAGAGGAAGCTATGGAACCAAGAGACCTTAGTATCTCTGACCTTCGTAAAGATGAAGGTCGAGTCAGCATGTTTATCAACAAAGTTCGTGATGGTGAAAAGTTTGCAACTAAGAAAGCTGGGTTTGAAGTAATTATTGATAAAGATCAACTTGATTCAGTTACAGCTTTTATGAAAGCTGACAATGGATTTCCTGCTGTACGCACTAAACTTACAGTTAAAACAAACAAAGGCGATCTTACTGTACCAAATGACTTTCTTAAGACTGGTGAGTTTGGTGGTAGAGGAAAAGGCTCAGGTGTTGCTGCTGAAACTCTAGCTATGAATGATTTTAATGTTAAGCTAAATGCTGTCCTTAAGAAAGAACGTGATAACTATATCAATTTGCTTATTAACGGAAGAGTTGTAAAAGTTGCTGAGATGCAAAAGACTGAAGGTAGTTACAAAGGTAAAGAACCAAAGTCTGACATGTCTTTAGTTGATCCTGCAGGAAAGCCAGTAGCGTTTATTTCGCACAAAGCTGGAAGAACTGCAAAAGACTATCAGCAATACGGTGGAATTTCTGATAAGGCTTTACCACAAAAGTTTAAAAACAACAAAGAAATTAAAAAGTTTATGCAAGATGTTATTTCTCAAAGGCCAGATGGTTTGCAGTCAGGCGACTCTTTCTATCGTCCAATTAGAGACAAAGCTCTCGTTGGCATGTCAATGTATGGACCTGAATATGGTAGTAGGCCAAGCATTAGTAATGTTGATGAGTTTCACTTAGGTAACATGGATCTTAAAAAAGCAGGTGATAATTATAAAATTACGTCAGTTCACAAAGGATCTAATGGTGATATGCCAACCGGTCAATTTACAGCAGTATTGTTTGCTCGGTTTCAAAATAAAAGAGGCGATGCTAAAGCAGCAGGCGAAGTTCTTAAGAATGCTCGAGTTGGAATATTTCCAATGGCAAAAACATCTAGTACGTCAAAGAAAATCTAATGCTACAATTTGATTCATTTATTACTGAACAGAAGAATACACACATGACTCATATCGAAGACAAGGTTGTCTACGGTGGTGTCAATGGTGCGCGTGAAGCTATCATGGCTCTTAGATCTCTTCGTGATATGTTGTCAGGCGAAAAAGATGGTAACGTATCTTTGAAATGGGATGGAGCACCAGCAATCTTTGCTGGCATGGATCCATCTGATGGTAAGTTCTTTGTGGCTAAGAAAGGTATCTTCAATAAGAACCCGATGGTCTATAAGACACCAAAGGAAGTTGACGCTGATACAAAGGGTGATCTCAATAAAAAGCTAAAGCTGGCACTTAAATACTTGCCTGAGCTTGGTATCAAAGGAGTAATTCAAGGTGATTTCGTGTTTGGCCCGGGCGATGTTAAAACATCTAGAATCAAAGGAAAGTCCTATACTACGTTTCACCCCAATACGATTGTTTATGCAATACCGGCTGGCACGGAAATGGCCAAGCAAGTTAAGGCAGCAAAGATTGGAATTGTATGGCATACGAGCTACTCAGGACGATCATTCGAAACAATGAGAGCATCATATAACTACGATGCAAGTAAACTGAAATCGTCTAGAAATGTATGGTACCAAGACGCTAAACTGAAAGACGCCACTGCAGCTACAATGTCAGCCGACGAAACAAAAGAAGTTAATAACCATTTAAGCGATGCTGGACGTACTTTCAATAAGATTGCTGGTAGTGCTTTACGCCAACTAGAATCAAATGCAATGTTGGCTCAACATATTGAAACACACGCTAATTCATTTGTAAGAGCAGGTCAATTACCACCTGATCCAGCTAAACGTGTTGCTGATTTGATCGGATGGATTGAGAATAAATACAAAAAGGAAATAGATAAGCGTTCATCTGATAAAGGTAAAGCAACTCAACAAAAGAAATTAGATGACATTCTAGAATTCTTTTCAAAAGAAAATAAAACAAGTCTAGAAATGATATTCGAATTGCAAAGATCGATCGTTTTAGCGAAACTAAAACTTATAAATAGATTAAACAAAATATCAAATATTGGTTCATTTTTGAAAACAAAGAAAGGTTATCGTACAACAGGACAGGAAGGTTATGTTGCAATCGATAAACTAGGCGGTGATGCAGTGAAAATTGTTGATCGTATGGAATTCTCATACGCCAACTTTTCACCCGATATATTAAAAGGATGGGACACGCCCGGGAGAAGTTAAATGGCACTATTGTCATTCAAAGATCTGTTAGCTAACCCTGATGCATATGCAGGGTACGACGATCAATTGAAGTATCGTAAACAAAAGAATAAACGGATGGGCTACGAAGCAGTAGAACCAGCCGAAGAAGAACTCTCTATCTCAGGTCGGCGCAAACTCGCAAGAGGAATGAAGCGTCGCAAATCCATGTTAAAAAGATCTCGCAAGCGTGCGATGAAACGTATGGCCACTAAGGACGTACTACAAAAACGTGCACGTCGTTCTGCTCGAGCTGCTGCTGCAAAGGTACTTACTAAAGGTAAGGATAAAGGTAGTTTATCAGTCGCACAGAAGAAATCAGTTGAAAAGCGATTAGGCCAATCCGGTTGGCAACAAAGGATTAAGGTGTTGAATAAGAGGTTGATGCCTCAGAAGCGCCGTGATGAGATATCGAGAAAAAGATGATTCCAAGTTTTAAGAATTTCTTAGTTGAAGAAGAAAAGGTTGTTTATTTTACGTTTGGTAGAATGAATCCACCTACAATTGGTCATGAGAAAGTTTTAAATAAGCTATCATCTGCGTCTAAATCTAATCCATATAGAGTCTATTTGTCACAATCACAAGATGCTAAAAAGAATCCACTATCATATAATTCAAAAGTGAAGCACTCTCGAAAGATGTTTCCAAAGCATGCTCGTTCAATTATGCTTGATAAGAAACTTAAGAATGTATTTGACATAGCAACTAAGCTATATGATGAAGGATTTAAGAAAATAGTAATGGTTGCTGGCTCTGATAGAGTTAACGAATTTGATATACTATTGAACAAGTATAATGGTAAGAAGGGTAAACATGGATTCTATAACTTCCAGAACGTGGATGTTGTATCTGCTGGCGAACGTGACCCAGATGCAGACGGTGCATCCGGTATGTCTGCCACTAAAATGCGTAAAGCTGCCAGCGACAACGACTTCCCTATGTTTGCACAAGGTTTACCCAAAGCAATAAAGAATAATGACGCTAAATCTATATACAACGATGTCCGTAAAGGCATGGGCCTTAAAGAACAAAAAGAATTTAAGAACCACGTTCAACTTGATTCTGTTTCAGACGTACGAGAAAGCTTTGTAGAAGGCATGTTCCAAGCTGGCGATCAGGTTGTTATTAAAGAAACAGACATGATTGCCACGGTAGTACGTCGTGGATCTAATTACTTGATTGTAGAGTCTAATGGCCAGCAAATGCGTAAGTGGCTTGAGGCTGTCGAAATGATTGAAGCTCGTCAAGATCCAGATATTAAAGATCGTAAGGGTGCTCAGCCTGCTGGATACCATACTGGTCTATCTAAATCAACTAAAGTAAAACGTGATGCTCACTTTAAGAAATATGGCAAGAAGCCTGATGATCAAGATTCAGCTTATAAGCCAGCCCCGGGTGATGCTACAGCTAAGACAAAACCAAGTAAACATACCAAGAAATTTAAAGCAATGTTCGGAGACGACTAATGGCAAAGTATAGAGTTGAAGTTGATGGGGAAGGCGTACAAACTGTTGATGCCCGTACCGAAAAAGAAGCAAAGGCTAAAGCTTTTCGTAAGCTAGGCATTAAGTCTATGCTCAAAGTCAAGACTTTAGCACCTAAAACTAAAATCACAAGAGAAGCAATGAAATTTAAAGACTATGTTTCAATTGATGAGAATGCCACAGCTGGCTTGAAGAAGAAAGCTGAAAAGTCTGGCATGCCATTAGGTGTTCTTCGTAAAGTTTATAATCGTGGAGTGGCCGCATGGAAAACAGGCCACAGACCAGGGACAACACCACAACAATGGGGTTTTGCTCGAGTCAATTCATTTGTAACAAAATCATCAGGTACATGGGGCAAGGCTGATAAAGACCTTGCTGCAAAGGTAAGAGGAAGTTAAGATGCCATTATCAGTTAAAGACGGTATGGGCGCATGGATAGACGATTTTGCAAAGTCCGATGCTCCACAGTTCAAAGGTAAGAATAAAGAAGAGCGCCGTGATATGGCGATCGCTGCTTATCTTACAGCAAAGCGTGGACCTGAAAAAGAAGAAAAGGTTCGTGTTGAAGCGCAGACTGCTAAGCAAAAAGCTGATATGGCTCGAGCCATGGCCGCATTTAAGAAGCGTGGTGGTAAAGTCAAAAAGGTAGCTCCGGGTAGAGCTCAAGGTGCTCATGGTAAAGACGATCTTGGTACTGGCATGATGGGTATGCTTAATAAAGGCGATACCAGCAGATTTAAGACTCGTAAGAAAGTCCGGTCTATGGAAAGCGTTATCTACGAAGCCATTGATCCAAAGATGCGTAAAGTAAAACAATTAGGCACCCTTGGTCTTGTAGGTAAGGCTGATGTAAATAAGCTGATGATGGCCATGAAATCTATGGACGCTGGTAAAGAAGTTCCAAAGAACCAGCGTAAAATTATCTTTGATGCGTTTGGTAGCTTGATTGACTTGGTAACAGGTGATACCGCTGTATTTCAAAAGGCTAAAAAGTCTGTAAAAGAAGATATTCAAGAAGATGGCCACACTGATGTAGCATCTGCAATGACTAATGTAAAAGTTGCAATGGCTGCTCTCAGCAAAATGTCTGGTGAACTTGCTAAACTTAAGCCAGAAGATTCACTTCCTTCATGGTGGACTAATAAAGTTGCAATTGCTGTTGATAAACTAGATGGCATGGCTGATTACCTTGATACGAAGGTAGAGCAAAATGAAGAAATGAAGATTGACTTTGGTACGCCTGAGTCAACCAAAGCTTATAAGAAAGCAACTCCCGGTCAGCATGAAGCAAGGGCAGTCGATACAAAAGCTATGTCGGCATACATGAAATACGCTAAGGCTAAAAAGGTAGATGATGATAGCATCCGCATGGCATTTGACAATCCTAATCATCCGGAATCAAAGCGCATGATGAAGAATAAGAGTTTTGCAACAGCATTTAAAATGTACAAGGCATCAATCAAATGAAAAAATTCAAAGAATTCGAAGAAGGTTCAGAGACTTGGGCAAAAGGATTTAAGCGACGCGTCGTAAAAACCACAAAACCTGAGCATAAAGAAAAAGGTTTTAAGTGGAGGATCAAAGGTAAAGACAGGCCTGAGATCTCTATTAAGTTGTATAAATCCAAACCTAATCAAGCCGAATTTAATAAGCAAATGAAAAGGGTTGCTGGCCATGAGTTTGGATAAATTCAAACAATACAGGGAGGACTGTATCGATAATATATGCGAAAGCATGTATGACGATATCGTCATTGAAGAGTCTGAATATAAAGGTCGTAAAGTAAAGCTGAACGATCCTATTCGTACTTCAGAGAATCCTGATAAAAAATTCAAGGTTTATGTAAAAAATGCAAAGGGTAAAGTTGTAGTCGTAAGATTCGGCGATCCTAACATGGGTATTAATCGTGATGATGCTAAAGCAAGAAAGTCATTTCGTGCTAGGCACAACTGTGATCAGAAAAAAGATAAGACAACAGCAGGTTATTGGTCATGTTATCAATGGCGAGCTGGTGCAAAAGTAGACAGTTGAAAGTAGAGCAAAGAGTCACGATGGCAACTACACAGCAGCGGCTTGACCGCATTGAAGAGAAGATTGATAAGCTTGCAGAAGCAATGATCTCTTTAGCCCGGGCTGAAGAGAAGATAGCAGCAATTGCTGACATGCATGGCCATCAAACTGAGAGATTAAATAAATTATCGGGTAAGATAGACGATATTGCGGCACAGGCCGCGGACAATACTAGGACGGTCCAATTAATAAACAAACTGTTCTGGGTAGTAGTGGCGGCATGTAGTGCTGCTGTTGCTAGTAACATCTGGATGTAGGAGTAAAACAGATGAACAATAAAATGATAGATGGTGTCCGGGCCGCACTAGACGAAATGGCCGTAGCTAAATCAATGATTCAACACGAACTTGAAGCTGCTCAAGAAGAAGCACGTAATGCTGCAGCAGCAGGTCATGCCGAAGGTTACTATAAAGATAAAGAAATCAAAAAGCAAGATAAGAAGCTGGGTAATACCAAAGAAGATGACTTCAAGCCTCATATGATGTATGATCCTAAGACTGGAAAAGGTTATAAGGCAGACACTATGGATGATCATCTAAGAATGAAGAAGATGGGTTATACTCACGAAAAGCCAGACCTTGACGAAGGAATGAAGCTATTCAGAGTTTCTTCAGGTAGAATGCAAGGTAATGTCCATGCAAAAGATGAAAAAGAAGCAGAAAAGATCTTCAGAAAAAAAGGTGCAAAAGGAAAGATTAGCATTACCGACAGAGGGCCAGTCCCTAAGAGGCAACCTCGATTAACGGATGACGTAGATGAAGCTATGGATCCAGTAGATCCTAAAGCTTCAAAGAAGAAGTTTGCTGATCGCAAAGATAAAGATATTGACAACGATGGCGACGTTGACGATTCTGATAAATTTTTACACAAACGCCGGAAAGCAATTGGTAAGACTATGCAAAAAGAAGGTACCGTTCGCGAACGCTTAATGTCTATCTGGGAAGATGCAGCTGGTGCAAAGCGCACTGCAGGTGCAACTGAAGCTGAGCCAATGACTAAGGGCGACGAAGATAAGAAAATGAAAGCCGGACATCCGGCGGCTAAAGCACCTTTCTCAGATAATTCTGACGCAGCTGAGAAAGCTACTAAGCCAGCAGCTATGCGTGGCAACGACAATAAGCAGGCTGAAAAGAATATCAAGCCGTCAGCCACAAAAGACACAGCAAACAAAGTCAAGGAAGAAACAATGAAGAAAACCGGTAAAGAATCAATTGATGATATTGCTGCAGCATATGCTTCAATGTACGCGAAAGATGAAGACGACATTCAAGAAGCAGAAAAGCTTGATGAATTAAGCCCAGATCTTTTGCATAGAGCAGCAGATAAGCAAAGCAAGAGAACTACTCGCATTGGTTCACTCGCTTCACGGCAAACTGCAGCTGGTCGATCAAATAAGAAGACCGATTCAATGTATGACAGGTCAAAAGCAAGACAAGATCGTCTAAGAAAAGGTGCTAGCGCAGCAGGCGATCGTGATGCAGAAAAAAGATACCAATCAAGTATAAAGAAACCACGCGTGTAAGGAAATATTGATATGGCTAATAATAAAATTGGTGGAGTAACTGGTCCAAAAGGATCTATGCCAACTCCGACAGGTTGGGTTGATCCTAAGACCGGTCACCTTTTGAAGGGACAGCGTATTACTCAAGAGCAACTTGATAAGTACAATGGAGTTCAAATGATTGCTGAGCCGGTTTACCATCCGGCTATGGATCCAGCTCCTGTCGAAGCATTTGAAGACGAGGCAGAAGAACTTATTGAAGCTCCTGCTGCAGCTCCAAAAGCCAAGAAGAAGTCGAAGAAGGCATCAAAGAAGTTTAGCCTGTTCGGATAGGAATATTATTTCGTTATGAGTTTTTGTCCTTACCCGTTTGTCAGCTTTTCGCTGCAATACGGTCAGAATGTCAGACCTTGTTGTTTCTATAAGTCTGATGATGATATTTCTGCTAAAGATTTCGTAAAGAACCCGACCCATCACCTTGAGGATGGCGGGTTCTCCGGAATCAGAGAAAAGATGTTGAAAGGTGAAAAACTACCAGGGTGTTCTACATGTTACCAAGCCGAAGAAACAATTGGCTTTAGTAAAAGAACAACTGGTTTAAAGAAATGGCCTGACATTGAACGTGTAAATAAGTTTGATAAGTTACGCCATATCGAGATTATGATTGACAACCTGTGTAACTTTGAATGCAGAATGTGTAATAGTCATTTAGGTTCTAAGTTATACAAACGGGACAAGTTTCTTGGCCTAAACGCAAAGAAATATAGTCCAGCTGATATATCGTTTTTACGCCTAATGGACTTAAGCGAATTGACAAGGTTACAAATACAGGGTGGTGAAACATTCATCTCACCTAACTTGCCAACCTTATTAGATATTGTTGATGAGCAAATTGATGCTAGTGAGATTATATTATATTTGACTACCAATGCATCTGTCTTACCAGACGATGCTATGATTGAAAGGTTGAAGAAATATAAGCATATTGATATGAGCGTAAGTATTGACTCATCTCATAAAGTAAATGATTACATTCGCTTTAGAAGTAATATTGATGATGTATATCGTAACGCAAAAGAATTTGATAACTGGCCAAACACAAAGGTCAATATCACAACAAATGTAAGTTTATATAATGCTGACACAATGCCTGATACTGAAAAGAAATTTACAGATATGGGGTACGAACATTATTGGAATTGGACTACAGGTGTTAATTCAGTTTGTGACTATGCTCCAATTGAATACCAAGATTGGGTATGTGATAGAGTAAAAGGTTCAAAGTTTGAATCAGCATATCGAGACTTCTGGAAAGAACACAAGTACGACGAGGATAAGTGGAACGAATTCATCGATGAGACTAAGAAATTAGATAAATTTTATAATGTATCGTTATATGATTATCACCCAGAACTGGCTAAGTTCTTAAATATATAGTTACATGATGATATTCAATGAGTTAACTGAAGAGAACCTGATGTTGTATGCCGCTAAGGTATATTACAAACCACAGTTCTCAGATATTGAAGAGTTCTATGAGGACTTAAAGCGTTTTAAGTATATTAAGCGATTGGTTAATAGGTACCTTGAGCATGAGGAGTTGGCAGACAGATTAATATTAAATCATTTAATAGTGATCTTCAACTCTTTTGGTATCGAACCATCTCTTAATATCTTGAAATTAAAATTAGACGATAGGCATTGGCCAATTGTCAAACCTTTCTTGATATATCTTAAGTATATTGAGAATGACAAAGTTACTGGATTTGCAATGGATCCATATGTTGTAGATAGGTTAAGACAGATATGAGTATTCTAAAGCGCGGCGCTGATATGGTTTACACTTTCCGGTTTATCCGGATGCTTGTCATGTCATGGACAAGCTGGGATGCTTACAAAGAAGGTCTTATAGACAAAAATGGTAAGCGCCTTAAAGATGTAAAGATTGAGACCGATGCTCAAAAGAATTCATACACTCCTTTTATTCGTCTTGCTGCTAATGTTAAGCGGTTGCTCAATAAAGTCCCGGGACTTGGAACTAGCCTCGGATCATTTGCTGCAGGGTTGTTTCTTATCAAAGAAAAATATGGATTGAATGATAATCATCTTACTAAGATAATTAGAGAGGTTGGCAT
>MDTC01213991.1_pt1 | contig 14259 bp, 15 predicted proteins | sample 811181 | NCBI WGS metagenome assembly MDTC01 (sample SAMN05326644, study PRJNA326480) | marine metagenome | isolation source: seawater | place: Pacific Ocean: North | collected 2011 | reverse complement strand
GGCAGAGTGGTCGAATGCGGTGGTCTTGAAAACCATTGTGCCGAAAGGTACCGGGGGTTCGAATCCCTCACTCTCCGCTAATTTAAATAAACCTCGTTTGTCGAGGTTTTTTTATTTATTCTTTGTTGTCTTTATTTATTTCAAAGTAATTAAATTTATATTTTTAATCTTTTATGAATAAACCGTCAGTTCCAAAAGGTACCCGTGATTTTCCACCCGAAGAGGTAGTTAAAAGAAACTATATTTTTAATATTATTAAGCAAGTTTTTCAAAATCACTTTTTTTTACCAATTGAAACCCCTTCGTTGGAAAAATTAAATACTCTTAATGGAAAGTATGGTGAGGAAGGTGATCAGCTTTTATTTAAAATTTTAATGAGAGGTGAAAAGTTTAACAAGGCACTTAAAAATTCTATAGTTAAGCAGTCTAATAATGACAATGATTTTTCAGAGGAAGCATTAAGATATGACTTGACTGTTCCTTTTGCTAGGTATATAGTACAACATCAAAACGATATCAGCTTTCCATTTAGAAGATATCAAATACAACCAGTTTGGAGAGCAGATAGACCTCAAAAGGGAAGATATAGAGAGTTTTATCAATGCGATGCTGACATTGTAGGTTCTGACTCTCTTAATTCAGAGGTTGAATTAATTACAATAATTACTGAGGTTCTAAATAACTTAAGCTTAAATAATCATACTATATTTTTAAACAACAGAAAAGTGTTATTTGCCCTAATAGATTCTTGTGGAGCAAAAAAGTATTTTAGAAAAATTACAATAATAATCGATAAACTTGACAAGGTAGGAAGTGAAAAAGTAACTGAAGAGCTCCAAAAAACTATTCCAGTAAAAGACTGTTCAATTTTATTCAATGAGCTTTTTAAGTTAAAGAGTTCTGAAAATATTTTAATTAAGTGGTTAGAAAGTAAAATTGGTCATACAGCCGATGGAAAATTAGGAATAGAAGAATTAAATTATGTTGTCAATTTAAGCAAAAAGCTAGGAATAACTAATATTAAGATTAATTTATCTCTGGCTAGAGGATTAGATTATTACACGGGATCTATATTTGAAGTAGTTTTAAATGACTATAAGATGGGAAGCATTGTAGGAGGAGGTAGATATGACAATTTAACTCAAGTTTTCGGACAAAAAGACTTATCAGGAGTTGGGATTTCTTTTGGTGCAGAAAGGATATATGATGTAATGAACGATTTAAAATTATTTCCTAGGGATATTATGATTTCTCCTAAATTTATGGTTATCAATCAAACCAGTTCCTACGAAAATGGATTTAAGCTTTGTTCTTACTTGAGAAGTTTAGGCCATTCCTGTTTTATTTATTTAGATCAACATAAATTAAAGAAGCAACTCAAATATGCAAATGATAATAAAGTTGATACTATAGTATTTATAAATGATGATTTTAATGAGCAAATGTCTTTAGAAGTTAAAAATATGAGTAGCGGAGATCAAAAAAAGCTCAAACTAAAAGATTTATGAAATGAGTAATGATAATTCTACATATGTATTTAACACAAATAACTTAACATTAAAAGATGTAGAAATAATAATTAATCTTAGCCTTAAAATTGAGCTTTCTGAAACTGTAAAAGAAAATATTCTTTCTAACAGATCATTTTTAGAAAGCAAAATAAAAAACAACGATCATTTATATTATGGAATTAATACTGGATTTGGATCATTATGTAATCATGCTATTTCAAAAGATGAATTAAAAAAATTACAATTAAATTTAGTTAGATCACATGCTTGTGGTGCATCTAATGAAACAGAGCTAATCATAGTTAAATTAATGTTGCTATTAAAAGTAAATGCATTAACCAAAGGATTTTCTGGAGTAAATTTAGTAACTGTCGAAAGGCTAATTTTTTTATTCAATAATGATATTTTACCAGTTGTTTATGAATCAGGATCATTGGGTGCGTCAGGAGATTTGGCTCCTTTAGCGCATGTCTCACTTGCTTTAATTGGTGAGGGATATGTTAATTATCAAGGCAAAAGGTGGAGAACAAAAGACCTATATGAAAAACTCAACTTAAAACCCATAGAACTTGGTCCAAAAGAAGGTCTAGCTCTTTTAAATGGAACACAATTTATGAGTGCACATGGAACCTATGCAGTTTTAAAAATGGATAATATATTTAATTGGATAAATAAGATTGCATCACTTTCTTTAGATGCTTATAATTGCAAATTGGAGCCTTTTAATGAGCAAATCCACAAAGTAAGACCGTATGAAGGTCAATTAAGTACTGCAAAATCAATTTTAGAAACACTCCAAAATAGTGATTTAACAGATGTTAAAGACAAAGAAGTTCAGGATCCATATTCATTTAGATGTATTCCGCAAGTTCATGGCGCTTCTTTTGATGTGTTGTCAAATTTTAAAAAAACACTTGCAATAGAAATAAATTCGGTAACAGATAATCCAATTATTTTTGAGTCTAGTAATGAAATTATTTCTGCCGGAAATTTCCATGGTCAGCCTTTAGCACTTTCAATGGATTTTATGACAATCGCAGTCGCTGAAATTGGTTGTATTTCGGAAAGAAGAACATATAAGCTAATTTCAGGAACAAGAGGACTTCCACCTTTTTTAATCAAAAATCCTGGACTAAACTCTGGATTTATGATCCCTCAGTATACTTCTGCTAGTATAGTTAGTAAAAATAAAGTGTTGTCTCATCCTGCAACTGTTGATAGTATAGATTCCTCAAACGGACAAGAAGACCATGTTAGTATGGGGTCAATTGCAGGTGTTAAATTATTGGAAGTAATTAAAAATGTGGAGAGAATAATAAGCATTGAACTTCTTGTAGCTGCTCAAGCTTTCGAGTTTAGAAGACCTAGAAAGAGTTCATTACCTATTGAGCAAATGATTGATGAATATAGAAAAGTTGTTCCATTTATAGAAGAAGATGAAATACTACACGACTTGATGGAAAGATCATTAGTTTTTATAAGTTAGTGTTAATTTTTTTTTCGACTTTACCATTATTTTTATAGTGAATCCACTTTCCAAATTTGTTATAGATATTTAAATCCCCATCGTATTTTAATTGTCCTTTTGTTTTTGTTGAACCCTGCACAAAATATTCGATAAATGAATAAGTTTTTTTCTTCTCATTATTTAATATTAGTTCCTCTTTTTTATTGCCGTTATCATAATATTTAATCCTTCTCTCTAAAGAAACTAAGTCTTTGTTAAATTTTTCATGATATTTTATCTTCCCATCCACATTGTAGCAAATTTTTTCTACTGCAAAATTATTTATGTAATATGACAATCTTTTTATTTCACCTGAGGGATAATTTAGAATTTCTTTCGATTTATAAGTTTCATAATTTTTAAAAGATCTTTCGAGATTTCCATTAGGGTAATAATTTTTATAAACCTTTAATTGTCCGTCTAAATAATAGCCTCTATGAAGAAGTTGTCCGTTACTATAATGATCTTCTTTCCAACCGTTTACAGCATAGCCTTCTTCAATTCTAGTAGAGTCTGATCTAAGGTAAATATTAAGTGGTTCATAGATGTTTATTCCATGAATTGTATCAACAATTTCTTCGGTGTAGATTTTTTGGAATATTTGATTTTCAAATTCAAATTGAGTAATTGCTTCTTCGAAAATGATGATAATCAAAAATGTAAATAAATACTTAACCATTAGTTTTTTTCAATTTCGCTGTAGAAAATTTTTTTCTTGAAAAAAAATTCCCATATAAATAAAGTTCTTAAAACACCTTCCATTAAATTAAGAGTTGATTTTTTAATATTTTTTCTTTTTTTCTGAGCTTTTTTTATTTGACAAAAGTAATGTAAATGGGCTCTTTGAATTTCTAGTATATTTTTAAATTTACCTTCAAAAATAAATCTTACACCTGAAATTTGGTCCAAAATTATTCTTAGGAAAATAATTAACCATAAAGGTGATTTCCCTAGGTAATTTTTGTGGATCATTAACAAGTTATTTCTATAATTAAGATATATTTTTCGTGGAGAGTTATAGTTTAATGTTCCACCTCCGACGTGATAAACTTTTGATTCATGACAAAACATAATTTTTTTACCTTGATTTTTTAGTCTCCAACATAAATCGATTTCTTCCATGTGAGCAAAAAAATCAAAATCGAATCCATTTACTAAATTAAAATCTTGAGCTCTAATAGCCATACATGCCCCAGAAGCCCAAAATATTTCTAAATTATTATTGTATTGGGATCTGTCATGTTCTACTTTATAGAACAATCTACCTCTGCAACATGTATATCCTAAAAGATCAATAAAACCTCCTGCTGCACCAGCGTATTCGAACTCCTCTTTTTTATTGTAATTTAAAATTTTAGGTTGTACTGCAGCAATATCACTATTTTTTTTCAAAAGTTCAATAATAGGAGGGATCCAGTTCTCTGTAACTTCTATATCAGAGTTAACAATAATAAAGTATTCATGATTTAATTTTCTTAATCCTTCATTATAACCACCTGCAAATCCTAAGTTTTCTTCATGGGTAACTAATTTGATTTTAGTAAAATTTTCTTTGATTAGTCGAATTGAATTATCATTAGATCCGTTGTCAATAACAACAATATCAGCGTCATTTTCAGAATATTTAATGAATTTTGGTAAAAATTTTTTTAACCATTTTTCACCATTGAAGTTTAATATTACAACTGCTACTTTAATTTTTTTGAAATTAAGGATTTATGAAAAATACATTGCTGTTACTTCCCCATTGGTCATCATTTGGATTTTGGTCGTTATCAACACTTCTTCCGGGTGTATTTCTTCTATGAAGATCAACTTTCCAATTATTATTAAAGTATTCTCCTTGAAGATTTGAATGAAGAATAGTATATTCATTCGACCCTAAATCGGGCATATAAAAAATAAACCTTTTGTTATTAAATTTACCAATCTTGTAATAGTGCCAAATTTGATAAGGATATGCACTTGGTTCATTGGGTCTGTCTGTAACTGTATTTGGAGGTCCGTATTTTAAATATATTCTTCCTCTGTCAGTTTCATAACCTCTTCTGACTTTTGTGGCAAAAAGTTGGTCAGATTTTTTTACTTCTGCCTTATACTTGCCCCATTCCAATGCTGGATTATTTGGGTTTCTGTTATACCAAAAACTGAACATAAATTGTCGCTTTAGTGTATCACTGAGTTGATTGACTTTATTATCAATGATATTTCTTTCTAAATTAGTGGCAATGGGCGACAAACATTCTAAAAAATATAAAAGTGAATCTTGATTTATATAAGCAGCAAAGGTATTATTAATATGTACAGCATTTAACCTATCAATTTTCATATTATTAGAAAGATTTGTTCTTTGAAAGGGAAGCAAACTAATTGCAATAGTCTGATTTTTAGTATTTACCAATTCTAGTTTAAGTTCATAGTTACCGGTAGGTAGATTAGATAAATCAAATGAGTTTAAAATGGGTTGGATAGAATTCGTTGGTATTTTTTTTATTTTGTTGTATTGACCAGCTATTTGGTTAGTACCACTTATAATTATTGATTGTCTTAGTAATAAATGATTTGTATTTTGGATACTATTCATTCCATATATTTCAAAATAATAAGCCAATTTGTCAAATTCTGGACCAAAATAATTTGTAACAAGCGGAATCATATGAAAACCAGATTTTGTTAATTCATTTTCAGTGCTTTCTTCATTACTATTTTTCCAATAACTATCTAAAAGTTCTATGTCTGAAAAATTGATTTGTTTATTAAAATTTATTTCAAAATCTTGTTCGTATTTTTCAGTATTAGATGAGTCGTTTAAATCAGTTAATTCTAGAAAAATTTTGAATCTACCAGTTTGAACGCTAAAGCGTTGCAGATCCATTATACCTTTAGACTCAACATAGTCAGTTTCATCTTTGATAATATACTTTTTGTGTGCAATAATTTTATTGTCTGTGTTCTCAATGTATTGTAAGATTTCAACCCCTTTATTATTTTGATTGGTATCTTTATTTTGTTTTAGTGAATTACCGTATATATAAAGATATGTTTCTATGTAGTTGCCATCATTTGATTTAAATCTTTTTAAGTCAAAGATGGCCTCTATTTGAGCATTGAGAAAATTGAGATTAAGAAAAAATAATATTGTTAATTGAAGTTTCACTAAGCAAAGTTAATGTTTAATTGAGTTAAAATATCTTAAAATATATAATTTGGAATAGTTTATGTCTAATATTTACCTATTTTTTTATTATGAAATATTTATTCTTTCTTTTAATCTTGTTCTTTAATTTTTTTTCATTGGCTCAAGAGATTGAAGAACCCATGAAAGTTAAGAAAAAAGACATCGAATTCTTTAAAAGCTTTTTACCAGATTTTGAAATTAATGCCTCTGATGACCAATACTTAAGAAAATGGAGGCGCACAAAATATTTTGTGAAAAGTGTTTACGATTATGCTATGATTTCTTCAGCAATGTTAACTTCTTTTGAAGATACTTTGAGTACTATTTCATCAAAAAAAGAAAGAAAAAAATACTTGAAGAATGCTAATAAAATGCTTAAAAGTGAGTTTGGTTATGAAATTAAAAACATGTCAATTACCAGAGGGAGTTTTTTAATGAAATTAATATATAGAAATACAGGACTTTCAGCATATGAAATTGTAAAAAAATACAGAGGATCAGGAAGTGCATTTTGGTTTCAATCTTTATGTCTTTTAAATGGACAAGATTTAAAAAAGACTTACGACCCAGAAAATGAGGACTATTTGATCGAAAAGGCCGCTAGACTCATCGAAACTGGTGATATGAGCTTCTTAAAAAGAGTTCCAATGACCAAAGCTGCTCAAAAAGCCATGCAAAAAGAGAAAAAGAGAAAAAGAAAAAAAACGAAAAGAGAAAAATAAGCAATTTGATGATGATTGTGTAATTGGAGAAAAGTTTAGTTTAATCATGAGATCTCGTTTCAATCAGCTTATTTTCAGATTTTGGATTCTCAATTTTATTTATTTCATCAAGATTAATAACATTTGATTTGGTAGAATAGATTCCTGTTAAATTTGGTTGTCCTGCATTTATCCATGCAGTATACCAATAGGAGCCAATAGATTTTATGGATGCTCTAATTCTTTTTTCTTGCATCCCATCAAGCATATTGCTGTATGTTTTGCTAAAATCTCTACTGTATACTTTCATTGTAATACGACCTCTTTTTTCATAGGCATATTTTCTGTCTTCAGCCCATTCATAAGTTAGTTTTTTTTCAAAATTTAAAACCGAATCTACAGCGTTGAAGCTTTGTTCGATAGTTTTCCAAGTGTCATTTAAAGGAGAATTTATATAACTTGCCTTGCCTGTTATTAAATCATATTCATTAAAGAAAAGCTCTGGAACTCTAGATTCCCAAAATCCATGAATTCCCTTTTGATTAGTGAACTGTCCATTATAATTTTCAGTACTATGCAGCGGCACATGAGCATCTGCAATGTAATGTCCAATCTCTGCAGAGTATTTTAATATTCTTTCAAGATCTTTATTTTTAAATGCATCTGTTAACTTTTTTAGCATCCATTGAATGTTCCATGGGGATACACCATATTTCAATAGGGTGTCTTTTGAAAATTTATCTACTGCATCATTCCACTTTCTAGGCATTAATTTAAATGGGTTTTCATCTCTAGAAATAAAGTGATCAATATCTATGTAATGCTTTTCAGCTTCACCTTTTACGGCATACCTTCTTTTATCTGGGTCTACAGCGTGATCAGTGATAAAATCTATATGGTGTTTGTAAAAATGGAAAAGCTCTCCTTCAGGAATGGTAAATATAGCGAGACGGTTAATTTTTTTGTGAGCAAAAAAACCCCAATCAGCTATGAGTGTATTAGAAATAACACATGCTGAAATAGTGAAGAAAATTTTCACCAATAAGCGTTTGTTCTTTTGAATATTACAAGTCTTGTAAGATTGAAAAATCAGGTGATATTTATTTATGCTGTAGATATTATTTCTTTTAGAAGCCATCTTTTACCAATTGGAAGAATCGAATGCTCAAACGAAATGTTTAACTGGCTATGAAGACTGTAAGTTGCAGGATTAGGCAAATCTTTATATTTTTTAATCAGTTTTAACTTAATAGAAGATAGAGAGGTCGAAAAAGTGTAAAAATCATGATTTATTTCATTGGTTTTAAGGTTGTGAAAAAGATCATTTTCCTGTTGAATATATGAATAGTTATAACGATAAACTTTAAGTGCTTGGTCACTGTTTCTTGAAATAATTAAATAACCTTCTTTATTATAAAAAGGAATGAGTCCAACGGTATCAAAGGTAATATTTGAGCTTAGATGATGGTAAGTCTCCTCACCATGTTGGATACTTTTTTTGATTTCTTTTTGAGCAAAATGAATGATTTTCGTTAACTCATCAATGAACTGATCTGAAAAATGATATTTTTTAAAAATAATTTTCATTTTTTTTAAATCGATTCCCTTAATCTCTTTTTTTAGATTAGAAATTAGTTGTTCTTGATTTTTTCGATAATTATTAAGATGATTGTAGTGTTGAATTAACTCTGAAAGAACAGGGTAAAGTTTTGATTGTTTAAAAAAATCATCTGCTTTTTTTAAGTATGCCAGTAGTTTGTATTTTTTTAATTCAAAATCTATCCAACCATCACTATACCAATTGTTGTTTAGTTTTAAATTTTCATCCATTCTTAAATATACAGAAAAATAATTAGCTTCTTACTTTAATTGTCCAGTGGAATGTAAATTCGCAAATCTTTTCTCCACTTTTATTTCTTCCTGTAGATTTAGTTATTATCTCTACACTTTCTTTTGATTCAATTGCCTCTAAAACCTTTAATTTAATTCTTTTACTATCATTACAAGTAAAGATAGTAGTCCCTGTAGCTTTTTTGAAAAACATTGCATTACTTTTAATAGGTAGAGTAGAAATTGAAGGGGAATTTTTATAAGTATATTGTAAAATAAGAGCAGCTCCGTTCATTTCACCTGCCATTCCTAATACTGCCCAAAAAGTTGATTTAAAAGGGTTTTTATTTAGCCATTTATATGGTATAGTTAAAATACATTTTTGATCATCAATAGTTTTGATTTTCATTCCAGAAATGAACCCCATAGGAAGATTAAAAAAAAGATAAAACCTAAAAAAAAAAGGTGAGGTTATATACTTTCTAACTTTTTCAACGTTTGAGTCATTGATCATTTATGATTTTTTTTTGAAGATAAATAAAATTGATAAACTCTTCATTCAATTGCGTCTTCATAGTTTTGTCTCCATTCTGGCTTCTGAAAATCTGCTAAAAGTTGAAATAGTTTTTCACCATAAAAGAAATCATTAATGTAGATAATTCCATATTTTTGAAGTATTTGAAGTTGAGGCCAACTTGGCCTAGCTCTGTGTTGACCATACCCTTCTATTAGCATATTTTCTGCAGGAATACAATCGGGAGGGCAGAAAGGGTTTCTGTTATACCTCAGTGACCATAAATCAAATATCTTTGGTTCTGGTTTTTTCTTACAGTCTACAGAATCGTATTTATACATACAGTCTTTAATGTTAAATTTTTTAAAAATATTAATTCCTATGTCATTTGCTGCTGACCATTGTTTACCCATTCCAATAAGGATAAATTCATGGCAGGTTATAAATTTAGTATAAACTAGTTTCCCATCTTTCTCACCCACAATAGCATAATTAACATAGTCAGAGTTACTGCCTGGATTGATTGAAATTGCAAGGTGATAATTTAAGTTAACTAAAGGTTTACTTAAATTTATATAAAAACTTGAAAAACATATGTTTATAAAAAATAATAGTGTTGAAATTAAAGTTCTCAAGTGGTAGTATTTTAACTTTCAAATTATTATAAATTTAAAAAAAATATATTTTAGTTATTTAAATTGATGTAATTGAAATGGTGTTTGACAGTAATCGAGAGGTATGTCATGTGGTTCAGAATCAATTTTTTGAGTTGAACATTTTAGTAATGATACTCCGATCTTAATGCAGTTAAATTTAGTTTTATTTAATATTTTGTCATAAATACCTTTTCCATAACCAATTCTGTTTCCAAAGGAGTCAAAACACAACAATGGAACAATTATATAATCAATTTCCCTCCACTTGGTAAATTGGTAATTAATAGGAATTGGGACTTTAAAGCGGGTAGTTGTAAAATTATTTGTTTTTTCAAAGTTGATACAATCCCATTGCTTAGATTTTTCACTCAATACAGAAGTATGAAGTTTCGATGACTCTTTAATAAGATTATAAAGGTACCATGTGTTTACTTCTTTTTTATTTTTGATAGGGAAAAATAAATGAATATTTTTTTCTTTAAAATCAAATTTTCGAACTAGGTTTTGGGCAATTAAAATGGAATGCTTATCAATCGTTTTATTGTTATAGCTTTTTCTTGCAGTTAAAGAATCTATTCTTAATTTATTTTTATTTCCATTTAATGTTGCAGCCAAGAGATGGTTTTTGTTTAAAATCTAATTTTTTATTATCCAAAATGTAATTTAATACTTTTCTCAAATCTTTACCATCATTGATCGAATCATTCTTAGGTCTTGCATCGTCCATTTGTCCTCTGTAAATACACTTCAAATCCTCATCAAAAACACTAAAGTCAGGAGTACAGGCAGCATCATACTCTTTAGCTGTTTTTTGAGATTCATCATAAAGATATGGAAAAGGAAATTTTTTTTCTTTTGCAAATGATTTCATTTTTGATGGATCGTCTTCAGGGTAATTAACTACATCATTACTGCTTATTGCTACAAAACCAATTCCTTCTTTTTGATAATGATTGGCAATATTTATTATTTCATCAATTACATGAATTACGTATGGACAATGATTACATATAAACATAACCACCAATCCCTTTGACTTTACAATATCCTTCAATGAAATATTTGTATTAGAAATAACATCAGGTAAATTAAACTTAGGGGCGTCAAAACCTAAAGGGATTTGAGTAGTTGGAGTTTTAGCCATTTTGATTATTTTAGACAAAATTAGTCATTATATTAAATTCATTTAATTGTTAAACAGGTTTTATATAATAATATCTTTGTTTCTTTTACAATTTAATGGGAAATCTCAGTCCATTGATTCTGTTCTCATCAAAAATATATATGATTTTAGTTTAACTAATTCGTCCTGCTACAAAAATTTAAAATCCCTTTGTAAAGACGTAGGTCACCGACTAAGTGGAAGTAAGTCGGCTAATAAAGCTGTTAAATGGGCGGCTAATGTTATGCAGGATACTAATTTAGATACAGTTTATCTTCAGCAAATAATGGTTCCTCATTGGGAAAGAGGAAAGAAAGAGGAAATTAGTTGGAAAAATATTAAAGGTCAATCTTTTAAGATCAATTGCTCTGCTCTAGGTGGTTCTATTGGTACAAGTGGAATTTTAAACGCTGAAATTATTGAAATAACAAATTGGGATCAGCTAGAAGAATATGGAAAAGAAAAAATTAACGGCAAGATTGTTTTTTATAATCGTCCTATGAATCCAACTTATGTAAGTACATTCATGGCATATGGTAACTGTGTTGATCAAAGACATCAAGGAGCCGTTAGAGCGGCAAAATATGGGGCTGTTGGTGTTCTTGTTAGATCGATGACATTAAAATTTGATAAAAACCCTCACACCGGATCAATGTCTTATAGAGGTTCTGAGAATAAAATTCCTGCAGCTGCAATTAGCACAAAGGATGCGTATGAACTTAGCAAAGCTCTAAAAAAAGGAACTTTTAAAGAAATTTCAATGCAATTATTTTGTAAGCAATTAAAAGATACAATTTCCTATAATGTGATCGGAGAAATTAGAGGAATTAAATATCCTGATGAAATTATATTGGTTGGCGGACATTTAGATTCATGGGATATTGGTGAGGGAGCTCACGATGATGGAGCAGGTGTAGTACAAAGTCTTCAGGTATTAGAATCTTTTAAAAAATTAAATATTAAACCCAATAGAACAATTAGATGTGTGATGTATATGAACGAAGAAAATGGAAATAGAGGGGGTAAGCATTATGCGAAAATGGTAAAACAAAATGGAGAAAAGCATCTTTTTGCATTAGAATCTGATAGGGGAGGTTTTAGTCCAAGAGGATTTAGCATTGATGGTACAAGTTTACAATTAAATTTTCTTCAAAGTTTTGAAAATTTATTTGAACCTTATCAATTGCATATTTTTTCCAAAGGGTACAGTGGCGTTGATATTGGACCTTTAAAAAATGGAGAATTGTGTTTAGTTGGTTTAGTTCCTGACTCGCAAAGGTATTTTGACTATCATCATGCGCCGTCGGATATTTTTGAAAATGTTAATAAAAGAGAATTAGAATTAGGGGCGTCTGCTATTACATCAATTGTATATTTAGTCGATAAATATGGATTTCCAAAAACTAATTCTTTTAAAAAATAACATATGATTGATATACTAGCATTTGGCGTACATCCAGACGACATTGAGTTGGGATCTGGTGGAACTTTAATAAAACACGTTAAAATGGGCTACAAAGTTGGGCTTATTGATCTAACTGAAGGGGAGATGGGAACAAGAGGAGATATTGAAACAAGATATTTAGAAGCTCAAAAAGCTGCTAATATTATTGGAGCTGAATTTAGATTGAATCTAAAAATGGAAGATGCGTTCATTTCTATAAATAAAGAAAATGTATTGAATATAGTAAAGATGATAAGAGAATTTAAGCCTAAATTAGTTTTGTGTAATGCAATTAAAGATAGACATCCTGATCACTCTATTGCATCAAAATTAGTATCAAAGGCTTGTTTTACGTCTGGATTATTAAAAGTAAAAACCTCATTTAAGAATAAAGATCAACCTGCTCACAGACCTAAGTCAGTTTATCACTATATTCAAGACCAATGGGTTAATCCACATATAATAGTTGATATTTCAGATGAATTTGAAGAGAAGACTAATGCTGTTATGGCTTATAAAAGCCAATTTTACAACCCTGATAGTAAAGAACCATCAACACCAATTTCATCAAAAGAGTTTCTTCACTCTCTCACTGCTAAGTCCCAACTAATGGGTAGATCAATTAAAACAAAATTTGGAGAGGGCTTTACTTTAGAAACACCAACTGGGATAAATAATTTATTTGATATAATTTAAAATGAAAAAAACACTATACTTTACTTTGATAGTATTTTTATTTGGTTGTGATAACACAAATGAAAATTTTTCTGACGAAAAAATAGCTATTGATAGCTTAAAACTTGAAATTCAGTCTAAAAATAATACTATAACAGAATTAGAAACTAATGTTGAAATGACAGATTCATTAGTTAATCAATACGCACTTTATGTAGGTAGAATAAAGGAGAATTTAGCAGAAATTAACAGCAAAGAAGTTTTTTTAAAGAAATTAAAAACAAAGAATGGAGAAAATTTATCTGTTGATTCTTTAAATATTTTAAGTGCTATAGAATTAATGGCGCAAAAGATCGAAGAAAATGAAAAATTAATCAAAGTACTCAATAAAAATTTGGGCGGTACTAAAGCACAAAGTTTAAAATTGAAGGGTGAGATTACTCAATTACAAGAAATTGTGGCTAAGAGTAATCGAGAAGTATATTTTTTAAAAGAGGAGCTCTCAAGCTTAAATGCATCATACAGTGCAATGTTTGATAAGTTTAATCAGCAAAAAATTACAATTAATAATTTAAATTCTCATATAAATGAAATAGCATTTGTTATTGGAACAAAATCTGAACTTTTAGAAAATGGGGTGTTAACAAAAGAGGGTGGGGTAATTGGAATAGGTAAATCAAGAAGACTTAGTAATGAATTAAATACAGATTATTTAACTACTTCATCAAAGTTAGATTTTGAATCTTTGATATTAGGTTACAAGTCAGTAAAAATTATAACACCTCATCCATTAAGTTCTTACAAGCTTTTTCAATCATCAAAAGAATCTATTGATTCATTGGTGGTGTTGAATAAATCTACTTTTTGGAAAAATAGTAAGTATCTTGTAATTGAGGTAAAGTAAGTTTAGGATATTGCCTTTTTAATTTTAATGGCTTTTTCTAAAATTGGTCTAAGCTCTTCAAGTTTCAACATTGTATGTGGGTCACTTTTTGCTTTTGAAGGATTTGGGTGAGTTTCAATAAAAAGTCCATCAGCACCAGTTGCTACTGCGCTATAGGTAATCGTAGATATTAAAGAT
>MDTC01233064.1_pt1 | contig 14261 bp, 15 predicted proteins | sample 811181 | NCBI WGS metagenome assembly MDTC01 (sample SAMN05326644, study PRJNA326480) | marine metagenome | isolation source: seawater | place: Pacific Ocean: North | collected 2011 | reverse complement strand
CTGCTGAGGAAAAACCAACAGCAGCAAAAGAAGCAACTCCTGCTGAGGAAAAACCAACAGCAGCAAAAGAAGCAACTCCTGTAGAGGAGAAACCTGCAGAAAAAGAAAAATCTTAAATTACATCATCAGTAGAACAAATAAAATATTTAGTGTAAATTCATAACAAACTAAAATTTGTTAAGATTTGTCATGACTAAAAAAATTTATCTAGGAAAAATTGTAGGCGCACATGGTGTAAGAGGTTTATTTAAAATAAAGTTTTACAACAAGGAATTTTCAAACTTTTATGAATACAAACATAAGTTACATGTAGATAATATTAAAATAAATTTAGAAAAAAAGTTTTCAAAAGGAAACTTAACCATATGCAAAAGTAAAAAAATAAATTCTAAAAATGACTTGTTTGATTTAATTGGCAAAGAAGTTTGGATAGATGAGACTGCTTTAGAATATGATAATCCTAATTATCATTACCACAAAGATTTAGTTGGATCAAAGGTTTATGATAAAAATCATAAGTTATTAGGAACAGTAATTGCTATACATAATTTTGGGGCTGGAGATATTTTGGAATTAGATGGACAATACAAATATATGATAAAATTCAATAACTCTAATATAAAAGACATTGATAAAAAGAATAAAATTATAAAACTAAGCGAAAATTATGGGTGAAAGGAAAAAAACTTTTTACATAAATACTTTAACTATTTTTCCTGAGGCATTTATCACCTTTCAGGATATTTCAATTATTGGAAATGCAAGAAGAAAAAAAATATGGGATTTACAAATAACAGACATTAAAAAATTTTCTGATAAGAATAATAACATTGATGATAAACCATACGGAGGTGGCCCAGGCATGATTTTAAAAGCCGATGTTTTACAAAATGCATACGAGCAAGCAATTTGTGATATGGAAAAAAAAATTACTCATTATCATAAAATTATGCTCACTCCAAGAGGAGAACGACTAAAGCAAAAAACTATAGAAGATTTAAGTGAAAGTGAAGGTATGATTATTATTAATGGACGATATGAAGGAGTAGATCAAAGATTTGTTGATTATAATAATTTGAGAGAAGTTTCTATAGGAGACTTTGTAATAAGTGGCGGGGAGGCTGCTGCTATTACATTAATAGATGCAGTAGTTAGACTTTTACCTGGAGTCTTAGGAAACCCCTCAAGTTTACTAGAAGAAAGTTTTAATAATGACTTAATTGAGTACCAACAGTATACTAAACCTAAAATATGGAAAAATATCGAAGTTCCAAGCGTATTATTGTCAGGTAATCACAAAAAAATAAAACAGTGGAGGTTAGAGAAATCAATAACAAAAAAAAAAGATAGATAATTTTTGTTTTTTTTGCTAAATACTAGTCTTAAAATTATGAATAAATTAATTGATATAGAAAACGAACAAATTCAGGAATCCTTAAAAACTAGCAGTATTCCATCTTTTAAATCTGGCGATACCGTTAGAGTAAATGTCTTTGTTACTGAAGGTAATAAGGAAAGAGTTCAAGCTTTTGAGGGAATTTGTATTGCTAGATCTAACAGAGGATTTAACTCCACTTTTACAATAAGGAAAATATCACACGGAGAGGGTGTAGAGAGAGTTTTTCCATTATATTCTCCAATGTTAGAAAGTATTAAGTTAATAAGAAAAGGCAAAGTAAGAAGATCTAAGCTTTATTATCTCAGACAACGTTCTGGAAAATCAGCAAGAATTGCTGAGAAAAAAGACGTTATTAAAAAAGCAATTATTAAGTCTGAAGAAAATAATAATATCGCAAAAAAATCCGACTCCTTTTCTAATAAAAAAACTGAGAGTAGCAATGACTCTTCAAAAACAAAAGAAAAATTGCCAACTAAGGAAGGTACGCAAGAAAGTAACTAACTATGGATAATCCCAAAACTCTATTTGATAAAGTCTGGGACAGTCACATAGTGGGAGAATTATCTTCTGGTGAAAAAGTTTTGTATATCGACAGACACCTTGTCCATGAGGTAACAAGTCCACAGGCTTTTGAAGGGTTACGTTCACAAAACAGAAAAGTAAGAAGACCTGATTTAACATTAGGAGTGGCCGATCATAATATTCCTACTACTGAAAGAAGTTTGGGTATTGATTCTATAAAAGATAGTATAGCACGTTTGCAGGTTGAGACCTTAGAAAAAAACCTTAAAGAAAATAAAATTAATTATATTCCTTTAACTAGCACCAATCAGGGAATTGTACATATAATTGGTCCAGAATTAGGATTTACCCTTCCCGGAACTACAATTGTATGTGGTGACTCTCATACATCTACACACGGAGCATTTGGAGCGCTAGCTTTTGGAATAGGTACTTCAGAAGTAGAGCACGTACTTGCAACCCAAACTCTACTTCAAAAAAAGCCTAAAAATATGAAGATAGAAATAAATGGGAAAATGGGAAGAAATATTACGTCAAAAGATATTATCTTAAAAGTTATCAGTAAGATAGGAACTTCCGCAGGCACAGGACATGTTATAGAGTTTATGGGATCAGCTATACAAAATATGACGATAGAGGAAAGAATGACTATTTGTAACATGTCAATTGAAGCTGGAGCAAAGGCAGGAATGATATCGCCAGACATTAAAACTTTTAAGTACTTAAATGGAAAAAAACTTTCTCCAAAAAATGAGAAATGGGAAAATGCTTTAGAAGAATGGAAAAATTTACATACTGATAAAAATGCCTGTTTTGAAAAAAGCTTTTTTTTCAACATAAGTACTTTAAAGCCTATGGTGACTTGGGGAACAAGTCCTGAAGATGGTATAGGTATTAACGAAGTTATTCCTAGCCCGCTTAATGCTGAAAACGAGGAAATAGAAAAATCTATGGAAAGGTCCTTAAAATATATGGGTCTTACTCCTGGTACCAAAATGCAAGATGTTCCAATTAATAAAGTGTTTATTGGATCATGTACCAACGGCCGGATTGAGGATTTAAGAGCAGCCTCATCTGTCATAAAAGGAAAAAAGGTAGCAAAGAATATTCATGCGATTGTCGTACCTGGTTCAGGAGTAGTAAAAAAATTGGCTGAGGAAGAAGGAATACAAGATATTTTTTTAGAAGCGGGCTTTGAATGGAGAGATCCTGGTTGTTCAATGTGTTTAGGAATGAATCCTGACCAACTAGAAGATGGAGAGCGATGTGCTTCTACATCAAACAGAAACTTTGAGGGAAGACAAGGGCGCGGAGGCAGAACTCATTTAGTTAGTCCAAAAACGGCAGCGGCTTCAGCTATAGCTGGAGCGTTTGTAGATGTTTCTGAGGGATGGTAATATGAAAAAAATATCGGACTTAGATAGTATTGCTGCAGTAATTAATGAAATAAATATAGACACCGACGATATTATACCAAAACAATTTTTAAAAACCATACAGAGAAGCGGTTTAGGAAAGTATCTTTTTTATAATAGAAGGTATGACAACAAAAATAATCAAAAGAAAGACTTTATTCTTAATAAGGAACCTTGGAGTGATGCCAAAATTTTAATTGCAGGAAGCAATTTTGGGTGCGGCTCTTCTAGAGAACATGCTCCATGGGCATTGTTAGATTTTGGAATACAATGCGTAATAGCTCCTTCATTTGCTGATATATTTTTTAATAATTGTATAAAAAATGGTGTCCTACCCTTAATTTTATCAAAAAACTTAATTGATAAATTAATTGAATATTCGTTTAATAAAAAAAAAATTAAAGTAAGTTTGGTAAATAAAGAAGTGTATTATGACAATCTAGCATTTGATTTTAAAATTTCTGAAAACATTAGAGAAAGATTATTGAATGGTTATGATGATATTGAACTCACATTAAAAAAAAGTCGAGAAATAAAATTATATGAAACTAGGAATTATAATAAACAATCATGGAAATTAGTTTAGCATGACACTCAAAACTAATATTTTACTTTTACCGGGTGATGGTATAGGACCTGAAGTAAGTCAATCCTTAAAAAAAGTAATAAATTGTTTAAATAATAATGCTAAGATTGACCTCTCTGTTGATGAAGATTTGGTAGGAGGATGTTCATATGACAAACATAAAACCCCAATAACGGAAAAAGTTATTTCCAAAGCCAAAGCATGTGATGGGATAATATTAGGGTCTGTCGGAGCACCTCAGTATGAAACACTGCCATTCTCACAAAGGCCTGAAAGAGGGTTGCTTAAATTAAGAAAGGAATTAGACTTATTTGCTAATATTAGACCAGCAAAGGTTTTTAATTCACTTACTAACGCTTCATCACTTAAACCCGATATAATAAAAAATATGGATATTGTCGTTTTACGTGAATTGACAGGAGGCATCTACTTCGGGGAGCCAAGAGGTATAGAAGATATAGGAAATGGCCAAAGAAGAGGAGTCAATACAGAGGTATACACTTCAAAGGAAATCCGCCGATTAGGGAGAGTCGGTTTTGAAATCTCTCTAGCAAGAAACAAGCTAGTTCATTCTGTCGAAAAAGCTAACGTAATGGAGTCTGGCGTTCTCTGGAGAGAAGAAATAAAAAAATTAAAAGATGCAGAATTTTCTGAGGTTAATCTTAAAAATATGTATGCAGATAATTGTGCAATGCAATTAGTCAAAGATCCCAAACAGTTTGATGTTATAGTAACAGGAAATCTTTTTGGAGACATTCTTTCAGATATCTCCGCTGAACTTACTGGTTCATTAGGAATGCTTCCTTCAGCAAGTTTAGGAGAGATTGGAGAAAGTAATAAAAGAAAATCTTTATATGAACCTGTCCACGGTAGCGCTCCAGATATTGCAGGAAAAAATATTGCTAACCCAATAGCAATGATATTGTCTTTTTCGATGTTTTTGAATTATACTTTAAAATTAAAAAAGATTTCTGAATTACTTGATAAGGCCGTTGAGAACACACTTGAAAATGGCTACAGAACTAAGGATATCATGCAGGACAATAGTAATTTATTGTCAACTTCTGAAATGGGAGAGGTAGTTGCTAAAGAATTTAGAAACTTACTAATTAAATATGAAAAATAATATTGCAATTGTAGGAGCCACTGGGGCAGTTGGAAGAAAAATGTTAGAGACTTTACATTTAAGGAAATTTCCTTACGGGAAACTGACATTACTAGCATCAAAGAAATCAGAAAATAAAATAATTAAGTTGAATGGAATTGAGCTTACAGTAAAGAATTTGGAAAACTATAATTTTAAAGAAACAGATATAGCATTTTTCTCAGCAGGTTCAAAAATTTCTGAAGTTTATGCTCCTATAGCAGAAAAAAATAATTGTTATGTAATTGATAATACTTCTCGTTATAGAATGGAAAAAGATATTCCTTTGATAGTCCCAGAAATTAATGAAAGAGACCTCCTTAATTCAAGAAGAAAAATTATTTCAAATCCAAATTGTTCCACCATACAAATGCTCGTGGCACTAGCACCAATACACAACCTTAGTAAAATTAAAAGAGTCATTGTTTCCACCTATCAATCTGTATCTGGCGCAGGACAGAATGCTATTTCAGAATTGAACGATCAAACAAAAAGTTTAAAGAGAGTTGGCAAGATGATAATTAAATATATACCAAAGCAAATTGCATTTAATGTTGTACCGCAAATTGATATTTTTTTAGAAAATGGATTTACAAAAGAAGAAATGAAGATGGTAAATGAAACCAAAAAAATTTTAGACTCTAATATTGAGGTGAATGCGACCTGTGTAAGAGTACCAACTGAAATTGGACATGCGGAGTCGGTATATTTTGAGTTAGAGGATATGTTAGATCTTGATGAGATAAAAAGTACTCTTAACAAAAAAAAAGAAATTGTATTTTCAGATTTAGATTATCATACTCCAATTGATTGTTCTGGAAAAGATTGGGTCTATGTCTCCAGGCTACGAAAAGATCTTAGCAAAGAAAATGGTTTTAATTTTTGGGTTGTTTCTGATAATCTTCTAAAAGGCGCAGCACTAAATTCAGTTCAAATTGCGGAGTCATTAATTAAATACAAAATGGTATAATTATGAAAAATAAGAAAAGACCTATTTCTCCACATTTATCAATTTACAAACCTCAAATAACATCAATATTATCTATATCGCACAGAATTTCTGGAGTTTTTCAATCGGTCGGATTAATTATCATCTTTCTTCTCTTGACAGCTCTTTTTTTTGGAGAGACTGCTTATGATTATTTTATGTTCTTTATTGATTCATACGTAGGGAAACTGTTTATTTTCTTTTATATGTTGTCTTTGTGTTACCATATGTTTAATGGTATCAGGCATGTTCTTTGGGATGTGGGTTACGGTTTTGAAATAAAAAATATTCATTATTCCGGATATGCAGTTATATTTTCTACAATAATTTTATTTTTATTTTTATTTTTAAGGTAGAAAGTGCTAATAAAAAAAAGTAATACGGCTTTAAAACATTGGTTAGTTCAAAAAATTTCTGCTTTGTTGTTGCTGCCACTGTTATGTTGGTTCCTATATGTGCTAAAAGATTTTATTGCTAAAGATTACAATAGTAAAATTCTCTGGCTTCAGAACATATCTAATAGTATACTTTTAACTCTTTTTATGTTGTTAGCGTTATTTCATCTTAGATTAGGACTCACAGTAGTTGTAGAAGATTATATACATAACTTGAAAAGTAAAAATTTTTTATTATCTTTAATAACAATCTTATGTTTATTGATCGCCATATTTACATTAATAATAATTTACACAATATCGATGAGGCCTAATGTTTAAAAAGAGCTACAATATAATAGAGCACAATTATGATGTTGTAGTAGTGGGTGCGGGTGGAGCTGGACTTAGAGCAACTTTGGGTTTAGTGGAAAATGATCTTTCTGTTGCTTGCTTAACAAAAGTTTTTCCCACTAGAAGTCATACAGTCGCGGCTCAAGGCGGTATTAGCGCTGCTCTAGGTAATATGAGTGAAGATAGCTGGAAGTGGCATATGTATGATACAGTAAAAGGTTCAGATTGGTTAGGTGACCAAGATGCTATTGAATATATGTGCAGAGAAGCAATTCCTGCTGTTGTAGAATTAGAGCACTACGGGGTTCCTTTTTCTAGAACTAAAGAAGGAAAAATATATCAAAGGCCCTTTGGGGGAATGACCACAGAGTTTGGAGATGGCCCTCCCGCAAATAGAACTTGTTCTGCCGCAGATAGAACAGGGCATGCTATACTTCACACTCTTTATCAACAATCTTTAAAAAATAAAGCAAAGTTCTTTATTGAATATTTTGCTTTAGATTTGCTTATGGATGATAAAAACGAATGTCAAGGAGTGTTAGCTTGGTGCTTAGAGGATGGAACGCTTCACAAGTTTAATGCAAAAAAAGTGGTTCTAGCAACTGGCGGTTATGGTAGAGTTTATTTTTCCGCAACTTCAGCTCATACCTGCACAGGAGATGGAAATGCAATGGCCCTTAGGGCAGGTGTTCCTCTTCAAGATATGGAGTTTGTACAGTTTCATCCTACCGGAATTTATGGTGCAGGTTGTTTAATTACTGAAGGAACAAGGGGTGAGGGAGGATATTTGACAAACAATGAAGGTGAAAGATTCATGGAACGTTATGCTCCTAACGCGAAGGATTTGGCTTCTAGAGACGTAGTTGCTAGATCGATGACTATTGAAATTAATGAGGGCAGGGGTGTAGGTAAGGAAAATGATCATATTTTTTTACATCTTAACCACCTTGACCCAGACGTTATTGCTAAAAGACTTCCTGGAATTGCGGAAACTGCAAAAATTTTTGCAGGAGTTGATGTCAACAAACAACCAATTCCCGTTATACCTACATGTCACTACAATATGGGAGGTATACCAGCAAGATTTTCTGGAGAAGTAGTTACTAATAATGACGGTAAAAGCGATGAAGTAGTTCCAAATTTATATGCAATTGGAGAGGCGGCCTGCGTTTCTGTTCACGGAGCAAATAGGTTAGGTTCTAACTCACTGCTAGACTTAGTTGTATTCGGAAGAAGCGTAGCTCACCACATAGGTAAAGAGATGAGAAATGATAAAAAAAGTGTTCCCTCGAGAAAAGGCTCAGAAGAACTGGCCTTAGAGCGCTTTGACGCTTTAAGACATTCTAAAGGTGATATACTTCCAGCTGAATTAAGGTTAGATATGCAAAAAACAATGCAAAATCATTGTGCAGTTTTTAGAACTGGGGAAGGTCTTAAAAAAGGCTCAAATAAAATAGACGAGATATATAAAAACTTCTCTAACGTAAAGGTTACAGATAATTCTCTTATTTGGAATACTGATTTGTTGGAAACAATGGAGCTCGAGAATTTAATACAACAAGCTGTAGTGACGGTCAAGTCTGCTGAAAATAGAAAAGAAAGTAGAGGAGCGCATGCTAGAGATGATTTTAAAGAAAGAAATGATCAGGATTGGCTATTTCACACTCTGGCCTGGTTGGATAATAAAAATACTAGACTAGGATCTAGACCAGTGACTTTGAGAGCAATGTCAAATGAAGTTCAATCATTTCCGCCTAAGGCAAGAGTTTATTAAGTTATGGTCGAGTTATTACTTCCTAAAAATTCAAGAGTTGAAAGAGGAAAAAGCTACAAATCTGAAGGTAATATTAAAGATAAAAAATCCTTTTTAATTTACAGATATGATCCTGATACAAACAATAACCCTAGTGTTGATAGATATGACTTAGATATTAGTGATTGCGGACCGATGGTATTAGATGCATTAATTTCTATAAAAAGTAAATTAGATCCTACTTTAACATTTAGAAGATCATGTAGAGAGGGTGTCTGCGGCAGTTGCGCGATGAATATTGATGGAACCAATACTTTAGCATGTACTAAATATATATCTGATGTTAAAGGTGAGATTAAAATCTACCCTTTACCTCATATGCCCGTAATTAAGGATCTGGTTCCAGATCTAAAGGGAGTTTACGCACAATATAATTCTATAGAACCATGGTTAAAGACCAAAAATACCGAAAATGAAAATAGAGAAAGACTTCAATCACCTCAAGACAGAGAGCAATTAGATGGTCTTTATGAATGTATAATGTGTTTTTGTTGTTCTACCAGCTGTCCTAGTTATTGGTGGAATGGTGAAAAATATTTAGGACCTGCAATTTTGCTGCAAGCTTGGAGATGGATTGCAGATAGTAGAGATGAAGCAACTCAAGAAAGACTTGATAGTTTGCAAGACTCATTTAAACTTTATAGGTGTCACACTATCATGAACTGCACTAAGACCTGTCCAAAAGGTTTAAATCCTGCAAAAGCAATAGCTAATATAAAGAAAAAAATGCTGGTAAAAAGTTGATAGGAGCGATTTATTTATTAGTAGGAATTACAATATTATATTTTAGTGGTGAATATTTGGTCAGTGGATCTGTTTCATTAGCCAAGCATTTAAGAGTTCAGCCTTTTGTCATAGCAGTCACTTTAGTTGCTTTCGGAACGTCTGCACCAGAGTTAGCAATTTCAATAAATTCTGCCCTAAAAGGCTTCCAAGGTATAACTTTAGGCAACATTGTTGGATCAAATATAGCTAATATTCTGTTTGCAATACCTCTTGCATATTTAATAAAACTTCCAAAAAACTGTGATGTTGATAAAAAAGATAGTATCTTTTTATTAATTATTACTTTGGTGTTTTGTAGTTTGGTAATGACTGGAAAGAAATTTGGATTTCTACATGGTTTAATTTCATTATCGATTTTAATTGGATATATATTTTTTATAATTTACGAAACTAAAGTTGGAAATAGAAAGCTAGACTTAGATGATGATAATGAAAAAGAATTTTCAATATTTAAATCATTCGCTTTCTCCTTATTAGGCATATTAGGCGTAGTTATCGGAGCTGAGATATTAGTCCATGGAGCAGTTACAGCCGCTCAGATTTTGGGAGTAAGTCAAGTAGTTATTGGCCTTACAGTGGTTGCGCTTGGGACCTCACTGCCTGAGGTAGCAGCTTCAATGGTAGCTGCTTACAGAGGACAAGCAAACTTTATATTGGGAGCCATCTTAGGGTCTAATCTATTCAACATTTTAGGCATCACTGGAACTGCATCTATTTTAGCACCAATCAATTCTAAAGGAACTTTAACACAGGTTGATTTATTTTTCCTAATTTCATCAACCATAATATTTTTAGTTTTTACTATATTCATAAAATTCATAAATAAAATGCTTTTAGCCGCTATATTGATTTCTTATCTAATATATGTTTTATTTTTATTTTTAGGATTATAAATTGGTAAGGTGCTTTTATGAAAATTATTAAACATTATTTAAATGGTAAAGATTATGACGGGGGAGAAAGAACATCGGATGTTTTTAATCCAGCTACAGGCGAGGTCATCTCAAAAGTTCAATTAGGAAATCAGAATGTAGTTGAAGAGGCTATTAAAATATCTCTAAAAGTTCTAGAAAGTTGGAGGCTTACTACTCCTGCCAAAAGAGCAAGTGTAATGTTTAATTATAAAAAGCTTCTTGAAGACAATACTGATATTATTGCTGAGCTGGTCTCGCAAGAACATGGAAAAACTATAGAAGATGCAAAAGGTTCACTTCAAAGAGGCCTAGAAGTAGTAGAATATGCTTGTGGTATTCCAAATCTTTTAAAAGGAGAATTTTCAAGCCAAGTAGGTACAGGAATAGATACCTTCTCGATGAAACAACCTTTAGGAATTAGTGTGGGAATAACGCCATTTAATTTTCCTGTAATGATACCCTTGTGGATGTTTCCTCTTGCAACTGCCTGTGGAAATGCATTTATACTAAAACCATCAGAGAGAGATCCTTCAAGCTCAATAAAGCTGGTGGAACTATTTGAACAGGCCGGGGCTCCCAAAGGGCTCGTAAATGTGGTAAATGGAGATAAGGAAGTCGTAGATGCACTAATTGAAAACAAACACGTTTCATCAATCAGTTTTGTAGGTTCTAGCAAAGTAGCATCTTATATCTATGAGAAATCTGCTGCTTTTAATAAGAGAGTTCAAGCTTTAGGTAGTGCAAAGAATCATATGGTTATAATGCCAGATGCAGATATAGAACAAGCATCAGATGCTCTTATAGGAGCAGCTTACGGATCAGCAGGCGAGAGGTGTATGGCAATTTCAGTAGCCGTAGCTGTTGGCAATGTGGCAGATCAATTAATAGAAAGTATAGCTCCAAAAATAAATAATATTAAAGTTGGCCCTTACAATGATATGAATTCAGATATGGGTCCAGTTGTAAGCAAGCAGGCCTTAGAGAGAATTCAATCTTTAGTTACTAGCGGTGTTGAAGAAGGAGCAGATTTAATAATTGATGGAAGGAATGTAAAGTTGCAGGGCTATGAAAATGGATACTTTATAGGCCCCTGCCTCTTTGATAAAGTAAAGGAAAACATGAGTATTTACAAAGAAGAAATCTTTGGCCCAGTGCTAAGTATTGTAAGAGCAGAAAACTATGATGAAGCACTAAGAATGGTGAAGGAAAATCCGTATGGAAATGGCTGCTCAATATTTACCAGAGATGGGGATACTGCTAGAGATTTTTCTAATGAAGCTAATATTGGAATGATAGGAGTAAATATTCCTATACCTGTACCCGTAGCATATTACAGTTTTGGTGGCTGGAAAAATTCTATATTTGGAGGACATAACGCATATGGAATGGAGGCAATCAGATTTTATACAAAAGTAAAAACTGTAACCTCTAAATGGCCTCAAGGATTTAGACAGGGCGCAGAGTTCAAAATGCCCACACTTGGTTGATAATATGATGACAAACGAATTTCTAAATTATTATAATTCTGAAAAAAAAAAAAAAAATTAAAGTTTTATAATTTTCAAGTTCAGTTTATAGATAGACTTTCTCAGATATACGAAAAAATTTTTTTTTCTAATACTTTTTTTTCTAAACTAAAAAGAAAAAAGTCAGAAAGTACATATGTATATGGACTTCCTGGCGGCGGTAAAACATATGTAGCTAATGTATTTTTACAATTTCTTAAAAAAAAAAAATTAGATCATTATGTGTTAAGAGTTCATTTTCAAGAATTCATATCAATGATACATGCCCAAATTAATAAACATAGGCTTGCAAAGTCTACAAACCCTTTAGATGATATTTCTAAAAATTTATCTAAAAAATATAAATTAATCTGTTTTGACGAGTTAGAAATCATTGACATTGCTGATGCAATGATAGTCTCTAATTTATTTAGCTCTTTATTAGAAAAAAAAATATCATTTATTATCACTTCAAACTTTAAGCCTAGTGAACTTTATAAATTTGGACTGCAGAGAGAACAATTTTTACCTTTTATAGATATTATTAAAAAAAGAATGGAGATAATTTGTCTTAATAACAATATTGATTTAAGAAAAAAAATGAATAATAAAAAAAGTTTTTCTTTTATTTATCCATTAAATAATTTTTCTCAGGAAATTTTTTTCTCTATTCTTAAAAAAGTAAAAAAAAAAACAACATATAGAAGTCGTAAACTTAAATCTCTTGGAAGAGATCTGGTTTTTGATAAAACAATTGACGATCTTCTTATAGCAGACTTTAAATTTTTGTGCTCATATAAGTTCTCACCTAATGATTATATTACGATTTCAGATTTTTTCGAATGGTTTTTTATTGATAATATTCCAGAATTAAATGATAGCAAGATAAACGAAGCCAGAAGATTTATAATCTTAATTGATATTCTTTATGAAAAAAAAAAAAAGCTGGTTATAAGAGCTGAAAAAAAATTAGAAGAGATTTTTACTTTAAAAAAAAATAAAGATCTTCCATTTTTAAGAACAGCCTCTAGAATTACAGAGATGACAGCAAAGAAGTGGATAAAAATCTAGAAAGGATATAATAAATGTCTAGGAAAAAAATAAGCCTGATAGGAGCAGGAAACATAGGGGGAACTTTAGCACATCTTATAGGTATTAAGGAACTTGCAGATGTAATTATGGTTGACATAGCAAAAGGTATTCCACAAGGTAAAAGTCTAGATATTGCTGAGTCCTCGCCTGTAGATGGATTTGACGCCAATTTAAGTGGATCAAACAGCTTTTCCCAAATCAAAAACTCTGATGTAATAATAGTAACAGCAGGATCGCCAAGGAAGCCAGGTATGTCTAGAGATGATCTTATAGAAATAAACCTAAAGGTAATGAAAAGTGTTGGAGAAGCGATAAAAAAATACAGTAGAAGATCTTTTGTAATTTGTATTACTAATCCTTTAGATGCAATGGTATGGGCACTAAGAGAGTTCTCTGGTCTTTCTCCTAAAATGGTAGTAGGGATGGCTGGTGTATTAGATAGCTCAAGGTTTAGGTATTTTATTGCAGAACATATGAAAATATCGGTACAGGACGTATCAGCTTTTGTATTAGGTGGTCATGGAGATACTATGGTTCCTCTCGTAAGATTTTCAAGCGTAGGAGGAGTACCATTACCTGACCTAGTAAAAATGAAAATGATTGATAATAAAACTATTAATAAAATAGTACAAAGGACAAGATCAGGTGGTGGAGAAATAGTAAGTTTACTTAAAACTGGGTCAGCTTTTTATGCGCCTGCTTCGTCAGCTTTAGCCATGGCAGAGTCATTCATTAAAGACAAAAAGAGAATTCTTCCTTCTGCAGCTTACTTGGATGGGGAATATGGAATTAAAGGTCTCTATATTGGAGTTCCCATTGTCATAGGTAAAAAAGGAGTGGAAAAAATTATCGAAGTAAAGCTAAATTCTGATGAGAAGAAAATGTTTGTCAAATCAGTAAAATCAGTTAAAAATTTAATTACAATTGTAAAAAAAATAAAAAAAAGAATTTAGATATGAATATACATGAATATCAAGCAAAAAAATTATTTAAAGACTATGGTTTGAGTATTCTTAATGGAGGCATTGCTTATAGTCCAGAAGAAGCTGTCAATATAGCTAAAAAAATAAACTCTAAAAAATGGATAATAAAAGCTCAAATACATGCAGGAGGCAGAGGTAAAGGAGGAGGAATTAAAATTGCAAAATCTCTAGAAGAAGTTAAAGATCTAGCATCATCTATAATAGGCATGAATTTAATTACTCCTCAAACTGGAGAAAAAGGAAAAAAAGTTTTAAAAGTGTATATTGAGGAAGCTTGCGAAATAATTACAGAACTTTATTTAGTTATTGTACTTGACAGATCAAAAGGAAAATTTGTAATGATGGCTTCAACGGAAGGAGGGATGGATATAGAAAAAGTTGCTGAG
>MDTC01089960.1_pt1 | contig 14262 bp, 30 predicted proteins | sample 811181 | NCBI WGS metagenome assembly MDTC01 (sample SAMN05326644, study PRJNA326480) | marine metagenome | isolation source: seawater | place: Pacific Ocean: North | collected 2011 | reverse complement strand
CGTCTTCACCTGCGGCGATGGCTTCCTCGGTTGCCTTGCGCTTTTCGTCGCGCCATTGTTGAGTATCTTCAGCTGTAACGTGATAACTTGCGTAGACGTGGTCTTCCTTGTGGCGACCCGGGCCGCGATCCCAAGCATCTCCGAACGCTGAATCTTTAACTTTGACAATATCGCCGGCTTTAAATTGTGCTTTTACTCGTGCCATGATAGGCTCCTGTGGTTTGGGTTAACAAAAGAAGAGGTATCCCCTCATTCCTTATATTAATATTATACCACAGAAACGTACGTGCTTGCACGATTGTCAAATGTTTTTGGATTTATTTTTGTGTTTTATTCTATCAGCGCGCCGATGATGTCATCGAGCGTTCTTCTGACTCTTTTGTCATCGCCAAAGTCATTGGGGTCCATACCCATGACTAGGCGGTACTTATCAACCCAGGCAACAACGGCCGCTGTTAAAGCTCTCTCTTCTTTATCCAGAGCGGGATTACCGGTACCACGTTCTTGAAGTTGCTTCTTGGTCAGTTCTTCTTTTATGATGTCTCTGAGTGTTTTTCTTGTAATTTTCATCGTCTTAACTATCCATGGTGTTAATTATCTAACAAATTTTGATTTTTTGTCGTAATGCGCCGGGTAATTATCTAAAAAATCTAACACATCGGTATCGCCTGCCAGACCAACAAGTTCCCGAGTAGCTGTTATGATTGGTTGCGTGGGCAAGGAGAAGTGATTCAATACATCAATCACACTCATACCGAGAGGGGTTGGATCATTAAGGTGAGCTTCGATTACTTCAATGGGCTTATGTATATCTTCTTCAAAGTCCATCAAAGAGGCAGCTTCTGCCTCATCCCCAATGCTGTTGCTTTCGTCGAAATCGTAAGAAATGTCTTTGTGGATTTCTGTAAAAGCTTTTGCCGAGGCCCTAATCACTGTATTAAGCGCGTTTCGCATCTTCTCGTACCCAGGGTGTTGCCTCTCGCCGCCGTACCGGTCGACGTCGTGGTCATACCCTTCCTCCTGGAGTTTCATCTGATATGTGGTAAGATATTGATGAGCATACCTGAGATTGTAGAGCTCTTCTAGGCCCTCGGTATCTTTACTCTTGGTGACCAATTCACCTCTCATTTGTTCTTTAATGATTCTTCGAAGTTGGGATCTTGTAATTTTCATTTGTTTGCCCTATCAAATTCTGTTGAGTCATCGATTGTGTTAAAGTAATCTGCTCTATCATCGAAGAACTTAGCGATCGCATCCGCATGTCTCTTTATATCATTACCGTGGACTTCAGCAGCTTCTATCGCACTCATACCCATCGGTGTCTGATCGTACAAATAAGCTATTAAGTCATCGACTTTCTCTGTCACAGATGATGAGTCATCGTCTCTTACTGCTAGTGCTTCATCGTCCATAGCTTTCGTGTCGGCTTTAGTAATCAACCCGTCCTGTCCATCGATGAGCAGCCACGGCACTGTGAGTCCCATACCCATAGATCTTATTTGTTTAATTGGAGCCGTTTTCCAGAAGTTTGTGATATCCATGTATTGGCTGTGGTCATCCCAGCTGTTGTAATATCCTCCGCGATACTTGGCGTCATCAGCATCACGCAAAACTCCTCGCATCGCAAAGAGATAGGTTCCAACAAATCTTAAGATCAAAGCAGCCTCAACCTTTTTATTTGTCTCTGGACTAATGACCGTGGATGCTTGTTCTATGATCCTTCTAAGTTGGCGCCTCGTGATCTTCATTTTCTGTCCATCCCTATCGAGTCAGTGCTAGCTTCGTGTTTAGTGATATCATAATTGATTTCGTCAACAGCTGTCTTAATCTCGTTAGGTACAGAACCAAATGCCCAACCGTTTTGCGGACGGATAACTTTTACTCGGCGACCGGGGAGCTCTACGCGCTTTGTCCAGCTCATATTATAGGTACCCATCTTATGTTCAATCTTGACATAATACCCTAGGGATCCGTCTGGTCCACCATCACCAGTTGGTAAGAAAGCTGTTGCCTCCTCAGATGACTTTGTCTTCCATTGCCAACCTTCTCCTGCATCGAAGTAAGACCACACCATCGCAAACGGCCCTTCGGAGGGACCCCGCGTTGTAAACCGTATTTCTTTAATCAGGTTTCTAATTTGCTTTCTTGTAATTTTCATTTCTTTTCACCCTCAAGCGATTTCTTGGACCACTTTGATTTCGGCATAAGCTTTTCAATTCTAAAACTTAAAGCTTTCATCCCGTTAACCGTAGGTTGCCCCATATCGTCAGTACCGATCTCTTTAACTACAGTCCTCTTATTCTTGAATCTACCTGTGAGTATCACATCACCAACCTCGATGTCTAAATCCAGCGCTTCGGCAATGATCTTTCTAAGTTGGCTCTTTGTGATCTTCAACCCATACTCTCCGCGGCATATATCTTAAGGTCTTCTTCGTTTCCATCAAAGTGCCACAATAGCTCTTCCCATTCATCTGCTTCAAACTCAAACTGAGCTGCATCGGCAAGATCGTAAGCAACATCCTGAACGTCTGTTCCTGGGTTGTCACCTGCGTAATCATTAAAAGCATCATGAGACCAATCACTCAGGCGCTGGAGGAGATTGTCGATTTTTAGTCTTTCTTCGTCAGCCTTGAATTGAGCGACTTTTCTCTTAGCGTCCCGCTTGTACTGTTTGCCTACCGTTTCTGCTTCTAGCTTTTCCCAGTCATCATTTGAAAGAGCACCGTTCGGACTCATGTCTAAGCCGAGCCTCTTCACAAGATCAGGAAGGGCAGCATCAGGTATTCCCGACATCGAATCTTCACCAAAGTCGATGAGCTCACCCGTCTCTACATTGACGACATCCATCGCTTCTTTGATGATACCTCTGAGCTGTTTTCTTGTGATCTTCATGATGGTTGACCTACAAACCCACGGTTGATGTCGACTATAATCTGCTTAAGCAGCGTAATTAGGGTCGCGTTATCCACACCGTCATCAAACAATTCATTTAAGATTGCCTCAATCTGCTCCACAGCTTCAGCTTGTCGAGCGGCGCTTACTGGGGGTGCCTGCTCTTGAAGCTTCGCCTTCTCTTCTTTGATAATACTTCTAAGTTGTTTTCTGGTGATCTTCATTTTTTCCTCCTAATCGTACATTGGTGGTGGGGACTTCTTATATGGCTTACGTTTTCCAGCGTCTCCACCAGTTCGTGTAGTTAAAAAGTCCATAAAGTCTTCGTAAGCGCCTGGGTAAATCCCTTTGATATTTTCTTTTGGGACGCTGATCTCTCCAACGCCGTGAGATATTGATGGGGGAGGAGTAAGTCGAATGTACTTTTTGTACTCTTTCCACTTGATACCTGCCAAATCATTAGGTTCTACCATACTTGTGAACTCGTTGCCTAAGAACTCTAAGAACTCTTTGTCAGGATCACCCTTGATGGCTGCCTCTGCCTGCTTGCTATATAACTTCCAAGCTGCGTCTTCAAGGTCTCTTAAGAACTTGTACGCCTTTTGGCTGTCCCAACCTTCTGGTGCTGGCATTTCATCTTCGTAGCCTTTTGCACCGACATTCTCAAACCATCCGCCAGCTTCATCAGCGACCCAACCCATTTCGTTCTTTTCCCAATAGGGCTTAATTACAGGATCAGCTAACGCACCCTGAATATCATTATTAAGGGCGTAGTTTGCAAGGATGTTATAGTCTTCTACATTTTCATATTCATTGACAATAATCGGAAGCATCTCTTTCTTTTCATTGAGAAGAGCTTCTTTCAGGATCTTTCTGATTTCTTTTCTGGTAATCTTCATTTTAGTAATACGCTCCTGTACGGGTCGCTGTGTGGCCATTCATTTCAGCCCACATCTCAACGTAGTATCCAGCGATCCCATTACGAACCAGGTGCCACGCTTCGCCACCAAAGTCATCAATGTTAAACTGGAATGGTCCTTCACCATCGTCAAAGTCTAGGGTCTGGCCTTCGAAACTTGCAATCATTTCCTCGAAAGTGGTTGGGATCCCGTCGATCTCTACTGTTGGACCACCATCATCTTCATCTTCGATCACGCTAAAGGTAAATGATCCCTCTGTCAAAAGGGCTTCCTTAATGATCGTTCTGATTTGTCGACGAGTTATCTTCACGCTCTATCCACCATCGCTTGTTGAGCTTTCATTCCTGCAGGAGTCTGCGCCATGTACCAGCGGTCTTCCTCAATGTCGAAGAAAACGTCACCTTCGTCGATGAGAATATCAAGGACGTCAAATACTTCCTGCTTGTCAATCGCCATTTTTGGATCAGCCATTCCGTAGTCGGACAGTTCTTCCTGAACTGCTGCGGCAAGACCCTCACCATTGATCCCTGGTTTATCGTTCAAAACAAAGTCAATGGCATTTTGCAGTTCACCAAAGCGTTCTTTCATTCCGCCTTCAGTCATGAGTGATTCTCTAATGACTCTGCGTATTTGTCTTCTTGTGATCCTCATTTATCTTCCCCGCACCATACTTTGGTGGTTATCATAGTTTGCATCGACAAGACCGTATTGAGTGTTCTTAGCTGCCCACGCTTCCAGAGCAGCTCTAAGCTCCTCAGGTCTGCGGTTTGGGAGAAGCATTTGAAGCGCGTCCAGGATTTCTTTTCCACCGTCATAGATAGCTTCCATATCGATCTCTGCGTGGAGGGGCTTGAATGTGCCGGCGCCAAATGCTGCGTCTAGCAGGTCTTCACCGTCAGAAGAAATTAGCTGGTCAATGGTTCTATCTAAATTATTCAAGTCTTCCCAGTCGGACTGCCAAGCCATTGGGTCGTCTGCTTGGGCACCACCAGGTCGCAGGTGATCGTATTCACGACCAACACCATACTCGGTAAGGGATTCTCTGATAACCTTTCTAAGTTGCTTTCTTGTAATTCTCATTAGTCTAACCTCACATCAATAATTTGTGGCATTGCAGTCTGTACTGCCTTATGACCACCTCGATAAAAACCGCCAGGAACAGTTGTTATTGTTTCCCTTGCGCGCCCATCAGGGGTGAGACGTACCACGAAGGCTTCCATCTCAGCATCTTGGTCAAATTCAGGGAAAGCGTCGAAGCCCATGACAAACATATCTGATTGTGGATCGTAACCAAGATAGACTTCTTGGCCATCCCAACCCTCATCTCGCATCCACTGCTCTGCGTCGACAGCTCCCACTGTGGGAGACTTGTAGAACATCTCGAAGACGTTCTTGCCGTTGTAGGTAACTCCATTGGGCCAAGCAGCAGATACCGCTGCTCGGTCTGGGCTTTGTGTAAGCTCGGCAGTCGCGCCGATGTTACCTTGCTCATTCAGGCTTTCCCGAATGATGTTTCTAATCTGTTTTCTTGTGATTTTCACGATACACTCCTGGCGGAAATTTCTTCTGATAACTTCTCTAAAGTTTCAAGAAGTTCTTCAACCTGCGTTGTTAAGTCAAGTGATAAGATACCTTCTGTATCATCAGCTGCGGCGGCGATGTTGTTATAGGCTGTGAACATTGATTGAGCCAATGTCCCGACTTCATCGAGCCCACGAGACTGCTCTTGAAGAGCGTTTGCTCGTTCTTCTTTAATGATCTGTCTGAGCTGCCTCTTTGTGATTTTCATAGCACAAGACTCCTATTATTATTAGGTCTTATATAAGTATGACGCGCAGAGCGCAATTGCATACGCCATTGTACAGTTTAGCGGGGCTTTGTTTACACCCAGCCCCGGCGCCATAGTCCAATATAGTCGCTTGCGACGTGGGGCACACGAAAATCTTGCATTTTTTGAAGATTAATTCCATCCCGGGGTGCAGCAAGTATCGCGGGTTCAATCCCTGTTGATTCCATCCCTTAACTCCACCGAAGTCAACACTACCCCGAGCAACACCGCGGTCGTCACCATCACGATCCCCAATCCGGCCGCAAGGCCGGCGGCACTTTTCGCGGCGCCAATCACTCGTTTTCGCATGCACTCTCTGTATTCGTGGTTAGCGAGTCCTTCGCCATCACAACTCCCAGCGCCGCTAAGATTGTGGCCGCGATCACCGCTGTCAACACAGCGCCCACTCCGACCGCAACCCTCTCTTTAAATGTCAGCCCACCAAAGAACACGGACCCTCCTCTTCTTCTCGCTTGTGTAACGTTGTTCCCGACATGATTAGCGAGTGGTGGCCTGGTATAAGCGCCACAAGCTGGCCTTGGTCGAGAAATTTCGTTGCTACAGCAGACCAGGCTGCTTGGTGATTCTCATAGCTAGCGATGTGAGCTAAGCCGGGACCGGTAGTGCTCGTGAAGATCGCGGTATACTTGGTCGCTGTGTTTAACCAGCTTCGACGATCTAGAACTGCCATGACGGAATCTCTTGTTCAGGGGTGGTCACGGTTCGAAGCCCGCCGAGTCCGACAGGCATATTTCCCTGCACGATGGCAACAAGTTCCTCCTCTTTATCAAGACGTGATTCAAGCTCAACACGGGCATGTTCAATTCCCATGGGTAGGCTAACATACTTTACTCTAAAGGCTGTGTCTGGGCCCTGGAGGATTGCTGTGTATGGGACTTCGGTAACCATTGGTTTCTCCTTTCGAGAGGTTTCTGGGGTGCTCTATTGATTCTTAGTTGGGTCGATTCTATCTAGACGCCTTCGGCGTGTCGATTGAATCACACGACAAGAAGTTATCCTCGATAGTCTTTACTGTTCTTAACAAATGATTCCCACTTCTGCTTTGATTCCGCTTTCGACCAACCGATTAACTCTGCTCGTATTACTCTGTAGTGCCTGAAGGTGTGATCGAGAACTGTAACGCAAGGAGCAGTTCTGTCATTTGGGTGGCACTCTTTAATATCTCCGGAGTGAGGGCGTTTGCTGAACTGCTGGCCCTCCATGACGTACCAAGCAACATCACCTTCGGAAAAAGTCTCTCCGTTGATCGTCATAGACAATATAGGTTCATAACGCGGCCGTGGAGGGGTGGCGGATTTCTTCTTCTTAGTTTCTGAAGAAGTTTTTTTGCCCCTTGCTTTCGCTTTATAACCGTCTACGATGGATTTACGTTTACCCCGTGCCAATACTTACCTACCTTGCTTTCTATATTATTGTAGAGTGTAAGGAGTTGTTCATGGGTTTCTTTGAAGTATTAACAGGTTCTCACACGGCAGATTGACCATTTCAGTACCCGTGTGGATACTCACGGTATGAGGCTTGCCATCGCGGTACTTTACTTCATATACGGTACCGGCCACCACAGTGTCTTCTTTATCACGCCAATTCAATTTCCCAACAAACATTACCATGTCTTTTAGCTCTGGCTTAAGTACGGCTGAAGAAGACAGATCAGCAGCAGATATCCGGATGGGAGTGCAGACTGCTTTAGGGACGACCTGTTGGACTTTCGAGGTGGACCTCTCTTGCTCAACCAGCAGGTCTCCTTGACCTACTTCCACGACAGTACAGATTGTAACGTAAGTAGAGATGACACCGGTACTGTCAACTGTGCCTCCTGCGACAGCAACGTTATCACCCTTTTCGAACTTAAAGCTCTCCACTACACATACCACCTACTCATAAATAGTGGTACAAAAGAAAAGAGGGAACCGAAGTCCCCTCTAAACATTAGTGCTACGCTCAATCAAGCTAATTGGCTTGAGACACGCTTTCACCACGGAGGCGATTGACAATGCCATGGGCCTCTCCTACTGGCACCCAAAGTGGAGCTCCGGTCTCTAATGCATAAGGAATATAATGCGTTCGATACCATGGGCCATAAGATCCACCAGTATGCATATTGATAACTAGATCCAAAGCTTCCTCAAAACGATGAGGCGCCATGTCTTGAACCATAGTCATAATAGAGCGAACGCCGGACTTCATTGAATTCATATGAGAATCAGAGAAAACGACATTCGAGCCATCTGGGTTCGTAATGCCGGCTTCATTCAGTCGGTCATTCACATTGGCTGCATTCGAATCGGAGAAAGTTGCTAACAGCACCTCTCGCCCAATATGCTGCGCAGTGTTGGGTGTCATATTCTTGTAGTTATTTCGGTATTGCTTAGCGGTCATTTGTTCTCCTTTTTTAAACCTGTTTTATTATAGGGAGAAGTCGTAAGCTTTACAGAAAAACCTTACTCAAATTTGACGTCGGCGGCAGCGGTTAGAATTTCTTCTAGACCCTTAATAGCTCTAGTCATTGCAATTGCGACGTCTGACTGCTTGCACATCGCGGTGTTGGTTCCGCCTTCATCGATAATAGACTGATAGTCATTGATGAGACGAGTTCTCAAGTTTAGTAATGCCTGGGCATCTTCTTGTGGTAATCTTTTTGCCATTGGATTTTCTCCTTTTTCCAAAAATAAAAATAAAGCTTCATAGGTTAAGGCGCGATTGCAATCACTTTAATATTCTTTTGAATAACCTTCTGTTGTATCAAGGCAGACTCACGTCTAGTTAAGGGTACCTCAGAGCGAAAATCAGATATGACCGCAAGAGTCTGGCCCGGTTTCATAAAGTCTAACACTCTCCAATATGAGTACCATATCTCTGTTCCGCCATACGGGGTGACATCCCCCATCAGCTGACCATCGTTACAGCCTGTCATTTTAGAAAGGTATATCTTCGATCCGGGCTTAAACGAGACGGCAACTATATCGACCCATGACTTCCAGCCTTCCCACATCGAACCAGACGCGTCTATAAGATAGACATCAGCTTGAACTTTGTCGATCATCGTTGTTAGCCGACTTTTAGTATGCGCAATAACATCTACTCTACGTACTGCGGGATCGTGACCACTACCTGCTTCTGCGTTGAAAACTACATCGTCTACCGAAGCAGCAGAAGATGGCGTCATCAAGGAAGAGACATTTTTCACTCTATCCTGGACGAGCTCCTTGTTATATTCGTGTGTGCCGCATTCGTCAGTGTACCCAACCACAGTGTAAGAGCTCGCTGGCTCTTTCTTCAAAAAAGACGTTAGTTCACTTTTCTGACCTTGATTCACTTGGGCAGAGCCCTCTTCAAAAAATAAAGACACTCGTCTATTAGAAGAAGCTATCTTTTCACGTGGGTTGAAAGGATCTGGTCTTACTTGGCAGAGGCAGTCATCCACCTCACATCTATCAGCACCACTCCCTGTATATTGAAACCTCGTCCCTGCCTCTAATGGAAGAGTAGATACTAGATTCGGAGCAGGGTACTTTAAGTACTCACCCTCGTCGGCAGAAGCTGTTGAGGGTGGTATCATAAGTATGAGTGCAGACAGCAGCCACTTCATCTTTCTCCTCTTAGGGCGAAAGTACAGTCCTTTGGCATGCCATAAAGACTTCCATCAGGTGCTAAATTGAAGTTTGTAATTGTACACTCAGCGCCAGGTACCCAAAGAGCTTCACCGGTGTTGATCGGTCGAAACAATCCGGATTCATTGACGTTCAAGACCCTCAAGATCTTCGTGCCTTCATCAAGCGCTTGATTCCGAGAATCACTCGCTAAAGATTCTTGAGGCTGGTTGTCAGCCAGCTTCTCCTTCTCTGATGCGGTGACATTATATATGGACGCGCTATACAAGAACATCACTGTTAAGATCACACCGAGAGTAAAACTCTTTTCTCCGGTGAGGTTTGGTAATTTCATTTTGTAACTCCGAAATCTTGGTAGTCTAAAAGTAAACGCACTTAAGTATTATACTTTTTCAGAAACTACACCCAAAATTTGATCTACTTCAGCATCTTCTGTGGAATCTAGCTTGGCGCGCATCTTAGCGATCCTCAGCGCGATCTTGAACGCTTTTACGTCGAGCTTATCTTTGTAGTCTGTATAAAGTTCTTTCTCAGCTTCAGCTAGCTCTTTCTTTTCAGCATCAAAAGCTAAAACTTTTTCGATAAATTCATTCACAACTTGTTGGTTCGCCATCTTTATAGTACTCCTTTTTAGATGTTTTTCTTATGAGATTTGATTATAAACGAACTGCTCGGGTTTACAAGCTTGATCCTACCATTTAGCAGGACGTAGCAATCACCAACGCTCTCAGGTACAACGTCAATGACAACCATCTTGTTACCATGACGGTCTTCAAGAATATCACCAGCCGTGATCTTTGGTGGCTCTCGGTACATCTTATTCTTTAGTGCTGTCATCGTTTGTGTCATTGAGCGGCCATGTCCAAGAAGTCCAAGGTTGTGTATAAAAAGTCGGAGACAAGTCTGTTGTTCTGTCGACAGTCGTTATGTCTGTCTCCATATCCATAATATACATGGGAATGCTATGCACACCGCCCATTTCCTCGATCAAGCTAGCCAATTCTTCTCGTAACCGGGTGATCTCGTTTTCTTCTTTGTTTTTTCTATACTCACACAAATCTATGATTTCTGCCATGCGGCCTCCAGAGAGTTTGGTTTGTTTGTTTCCTTAATTCTATTATAATGATTGTCTCAAAAAGTACAAAAGAACCTCTCTTTTCAATGCGCTGAGTTGGCCCACTGTTTGAGAGATTCGCTGATAATATTTGTGTTTATTTTGACTTCGTAAATTATTGAAGACTTTTCGTTTTCGGAAATGTACATCCCTGAATTCTTCACTCGAAGTTTCTGGTGGGAAGAAACCAGCGGTGGTATCTTCAGGTTTATAGGAGACTCTAAAGTCTCAGCTATTGTAAAGCCTCCTCGGATAGCTGTATCTACTCCAATCTCTACAGTACAATATAAATCATCACCGCGGAGAGAGAATAAGTGGTGAGGAATTAATCCAATTTGTAAATGCAACTCCTGACCACTCTGCAGTTTCACTCGTAGGGTTCCGCCTGGACGGACAGTTTTTGGAATTCTAAAGTCCACGTGCTGTCCGTCAATAGAGAAAGACTTCCTCGCGCTGTTGTAGATTTCTTCAAGGGTAAGATCAATCTTCGCACGAACTATGTACGACCTTGTCCCGGACCCACCGCTGCCGCCAAAAAGATCATCCCAACTAAACCCCGGTGGAGACCCTCTTCCTCTTCGACCGAAAAAATCGTCAAAAGGAGATGATCTTTCTGGAGATGATGAGGCATTTTCATATTGGCTACGAGCTTCAGGGGTACCGACAGTGCTGTAGGCGTCATTGATCTTTTTGAATTTTTCCGAAGCTTCGGAAGAGTTGTTCCGATCAGGGTGAAACTCTAAAGCCAGTCTTCTGTAGGCTTTCTTAATTTCATCTTGTGATGCAGACTTTGGGACTCCTAAAATGCTGTAAGGGTCCATGATACCGCCCTCATTTATCCAGGAATTTCAGTAAGCGGCTTGTAAGATTCCTAATCCTCACTAGTCGATCATCAGTCGAGTCCTGTAAGAACTCGAGCAACCGCTGGCACCTCTCTCTGTTTACGGTTCCAAATGTGGTCGTTAATCTCAATCCGTCAGGTACTGTTTTAGAGGATAGGACAAGCTGATCTATGATATGAATCAGGCGATCTCTTTCGTTTGTGAAATCCTGCCTTGTGTTACCTCCAGTTGAGGCCTTGACCGGAGTAACTCTCAAAACCACCTCCAAAAAGTAGCGTCAACCTTTGACCAAATATAAGAAGACAAATCTACAATCGCCTTCCCGGGTTTGCAAACAGCAACGGCAATACCGACGCCAATCCAAGACACAGGAGACGGCAGACCCCATCCCTCAAGGACATTTATACCAGCAACGACACCGAGAGCAACGCCCCAGACAATAACAGCTACTAAAGCAAACGAAAATAAACTAACTAAGAACTCTTTCACAGTCCCTCTCCTCGACAAGTCCAAGTATTGCAAATCCTTCAGCTGTTTCTGAGCTTGAAGTGTCTAGATCTAACAAATCGTAAATAACTGACTCTCCAATCCTGGAAGAATACTTTCTTATGCCCGTAATTAAACCAACAAGTGAACCTTTCGGAATCATATCATCGTAGTAAGTCCGGACCTCGACTATATCACCAACAGCGTACATATCGTATTATAGAAAGGAAGTCATAGTTGTTCAATATGAGATAAATCTTCTGCCTGAAGGTACAATTTTGTTCCATCTGACTTTATCACTGCATAAAGATATGCTCGATAGCTCGCTACCGGGCGGTGTTCGTAATAAACGCTCTGTTGATCTACACGCCTTACGGTCACCTGTTCACCCTTGTAGGATAGTAGGTCACCAACCTTGAACAACTGTTTTTCATCTGGGATTCTGCCATACATAACAAGATTGTAGCAGAAGAGGGAAGTCTTTACACTAAGATATGACTTTTAGGTCTCTTGCGCATGCTTCGATCATATCACCTTCAGCGTCCATATAGGTAACACTCTCACCGGGTAAGAAGACCTCACCGTTGCGCCAATCTGAAATGCTGATTACAATACCGGTTCTACCCCACCCATGATGGTGCTTTGGTACTGACTCTGGGTCGGGGTCGGTCTCAATACGGGAACGATACTGAACTAAGCTACCGGGGACCAATGTTTTATTCATCCTGATAGAGGTTAGGATCGTTACCTACCCATTCGTCCCAACCCATCTTAGAGATGCGATCGGTTGGTCCACGCTCAATAATAGTCAACAACATTTCTGCCTCAGCGCCGAGCTTCGCGACCCTGTTATCAGTAGCAGTTTTACGGATGTCTTGAAGAACATCAGAAAGGCGCATGCTAGCTTCCTCAGCTGAAGGCATCGGGGTACCTCGTTCATAGGTCATCTCTTCTTTAATAAGTTTACGTAATTGCTTTTTGGTGATTTTCATTTTTTCTCCAGATGCCAAGCATTCGTACATTAAGTATATGCCAGCAATTGATTGTTTACACCTTCATTCTATCGATAAGGGGCTTGTATGAGAAGCTGAGCTCTCTATAAAGCTTTACCATAACATCCTTACAGATCCGAACTACAACCTCTCTGTTGGCAGTTGAGCCTAAGTGTTTCTCCACCTCTTTCTGAATCTCATCAGCGACAAACTTGTTGATCTTCCCCGGGGTTCCAAAGAAACTGGAGCCCAAAGCTTTCTTGAGTTCTTTATCAAAGTTCTTCTTAAAGGCCTTATCAATTTCTTTACGACCAGCTGGACCCTCAAGCTCTTTCTTAATCATACGCTTGATTTCTGACTTGTCTGAACCTGTAAGATCTTCGTTAAGAAGACCTCTGTCTTCTGTTGTCAGCGCTTCGCGAATAAGCTCTCTCAAAAAGCTTTCGCTCATCTGCTGTTCCCCTGTTAGTATTGAAACTAGCTCTTCAACGTTACTAAACGTTATGCCTGCGTTAGCTTCTGAAGTTGCCTTTGTCTTGAAATTAAAGCTAAATCTTCTGCTGGACTTTGAGCTTCCTGCGCCTGCAAACCTGATATCTACACCGATTGAACCCGGCGCATAGACAGGCGCGCCGATGCCGAGAGGATCTGATCCCAGGCTGTAAATCTGTCCTGCGACTTTGGTTTCCGATCCGGGGCCGTAGCCAACGATTACATAAGAAGTGTCTGCCCCGTTTGGAGCGCTCTTTCCTGACATAATCGCCAGAAGCGTGGATTGATCTATATTCGCTACTCCATCACCCGGGGTGGCAATTTGCTTGCGCGATACGGGAGTTGCTCCAGCAGGTACAGGGAATCTCTCAGGATCATTGCGAAGAACGCTGTAGAGTGCTGCATCATTTTCATTCCCCTTATCATTTCCAAATGATGTCATTAAATTCCATGGGAGAGGTCTAAACTGAACAATGTGTTTTTCCAGCTCTTTAAATCTTGCCTTAGCCTTGGCAGAATTATTCATTGATACGACTAGTGCCTCAATAACCTCAGGCATTGTGCTTTTTTCAGACGGACCGCCTTTAAAGGTTGACCCATCCCATACTAAAGACTCAAAATTGCTTTTTCTAATCGCACCTAAGTTGTCTTTGTGACCAAGCTTGACCTCAGCACCTACATTGACTCCATTGACTTCAAATCCGAGGTCTGAGATTGTATTGTTATTTCCAGCTGCAGGGGTGACTGTTACACCACCTGCCTCTAGTGCATTAATGAGGGTAGCTTCATACGCAAATCCTCTGTCACCTGCTTCTTGAAGCAGCACTTGATTCACAAAATTTCGAAACTCTTTGTTCATGTCATCACCCCACCAAAAACGGCAAATAACCCATACGTCTTAAGTATCCACCAAGCGCTGATTCATTCTGCTGTTCTGCAGGTTTCATTCTTGCTGCTCGACCAACAATTTGATTCATCATTGCGAAGGCGCCGGTTAACTTGTACAACTTGTGACTTCCAGGCGGGTGTTCAAATACGACACCCTCCATAGTCGAAGCCAGG
>MDTC01107747.1_pt1 | contig 14264 bp, 8 predicted proteins | sample 811181 | NCBI WGS metagenome assembly MDTC01 (sample SAMN05326644, study PRJNA326480) | marine metagenome | isolation source: seawater | place: Pacific Ocean: North | collected 2011 | reverse complement strand
TACAATTTTAGATTCTGGACATAGAACTGCTGGAATATTACTTGATGCTAGAAATCATGGTTCTATAGTATTTCTAACAGGTGGTGCTAATGCTGTAGGAGAAAATCTTAAGATAGATGATGATGGTCGAGTATTAGTCGGACCTGGTGCAATTGCTACTCCCAAATGTGGTCATGCAGGTATTGATATTCCCAATAATGATTGGTCTATCATAATGGGAGGTAGCGATGGAAATGGAAACAGGGCAAATAATGCAAATAAAGATGGGCGATTTGCTGGTGCTCACTATGTAAATGCAGAAGAACCTGTTGGTATTATTAGATGCACATCTGGAGCAAGTGATAATATACTCTATATGGGAGGTGGTACTTCTTTAGTAAACGCTGCAACACAAATATCTTTATATACTGCCGCAAACACTACTACAACTGGTGGAACAGAAAGAGTTCGTATAGATTCAAGTGGTCAGGTTTCTATCGATAAGTTTTCAGCTGTTAGTGCAAAATTACACATTGGTGATACAAGTAATGATGGTGCATTATCACAGTTGGTAAAACTTGGTAATGATTCTTCTGGTTCTGGAACAGGTGCTCAACTCAACTTAGGTGCTGGAAATGCTAATGAATCTACAGCAGCGTGTATTGGTGGATTCTATGATGGAACAGGCACTTCATTCATAATTAAAACTGCTGGAACATATGTAAACCAAAGCACCGTAGCAGAAAGAGTCCGTGTTGATGGTGGCGGTAGAATGCTGCTGGGGCAACAAAAGACTTTTGGTGGTGGAACATATTATGACGACATAACTATCAATAATAGTAATAATGCTAGTGGTGCCGCTGGTGGCGCGGGTATTGATTTAATTTCTGGTAATGATAGTTGGGGTGGTTACATATTCAGTGATAGTGATGCTCATGCAAGAGGATATCTCAAGTATGATCATGGCGATGATGAACTGGTATTTGGAACTGCTAGTCAAAATAGAGCTTTTATAAAGAGTAGTGGATCAGTACGGTTAACTCCTGAAGGTAGTACATCTAATCCAAACGCTGAAATTGATACTAGTGGAGATAATGTTAGAATTCTTACTATGAAAGATGGAAGTGGTGGATGTGGTCTTGTATTCTCAACCCAATCTGGTGGAGCTCTGGGTGAAAGAATGAAGCTCCATGATGATGGTCGTCTTGTAGTTGCTCAAGCACAAAATGTCAATAATTTCAACAGTAATAATGCAGCAGTACATATTAATTCTCATCCAGATGGTGGAAGAGGTGGATTATTCATTTACAATTCTGGTGTAGGTGGTGGTACAGCTGATGTTCATTATGGAATAAAAATTGATGCTCATGGTTGTGCTAATAATGCTACTCTCCAATCAGGTATTCTGATTGATGTGAATCAACAATATGTCCAATCTGGAACAGGTGTGGATTCTGATGTAGCAGGATCCTATAATACTCAAACGTGTTATAAAGCCACGCTGCGAAAGAATCTTGGTGCATATACCAGCGGATATAGTTACTTAAGTAATATTATTACCAGTAGTGCTGGTGGTAATGCATATCACATGCGTTGTGAAGATAATGGAACACTTAAACTGCTGATTTTACAGAATGGTAACATACAAAATACCAATAACAGTTATGGTGCTTTTTCCGATGCTAATTTAAAAGAAAATATTGTTGATGCTAGTTCTCAGTGGGAAGATATTAAAGCAGTTAGAGTAAGAAACTTCAACCTAATTGCCGACCCCGACAATACAAAAATGATTGGAGTTGTTGCACAAGAGATTGAAACTGTATCTGCTGGTTTGGTTAAGACTGAAAATGATATTGAGGTGGATGGGGCGACTGGTGAAGGAAATATTGTAGGTACAACAAAGAGTGTTAAATATTCAATTCTTTATATGAAAGCAATCAAGGCACTTCAAGAAGCAATGGGAAGAATTGAAACTCTTGAAGCACAGAACACCGCACTTACTGCTCGTGTTACTGCTCTTGAAGGATCATAAATACAGGAAAGACTAAGCAATAATGGCGCTTAATAAGCTTACGAGGATTAGTAATTCTGGTTTTGGTACTGATGCCAGTGTTAACACTACTGGTGTTATCACAGCAACATCATTTAGTGGTGATGGATCTGCTCTAACTGGTATTAGTGGTGGCGGTGGTGGCGCTGGAACAATTGTTATTCAGGAAGAAGGATCAAATGTAGGTACTGCTGGGACAATAAATTTTGTTGGTACAGCAGTTACTGCTACCATGTCTGGTGCGGTTGCAACTATAGAGTTTACCTCAACTGGAGGCGGTGGTGGTTCTGGATCATCCACATTTACTGGTTTAACCGATACTCCAGCAAATTATACATCACAAGCAGGTAAGTATTTAAAAGTAAATTCTGGTGAAACTGGTTTAGAATTTACAACATCAACTAATAGTGCATTTGCCAATAAACATATTAATGCACATACGGCAACGAACGGTCAGACTACGTTTGCTGCAACTTATGATGCTGGATATGTTGATGTATATTTCAACGGATCAAAATTAAGTTCAGATCAATTTACTGCTACATCAGGAACTAATATTATATTAGACGAGGGTGCCTCTGCTGGTGATATTATTGAAATAATAGGATTAAAAGCAACCACTCAAACTGGTGGTCTTACGGATGGTGATAAGGGAGATATTGTTGTCACTGGTAGTGGCATGGTTTGGAATATTGATTCCGATACTGTTGGACCGAATGAGCTTCAAGATACTGCAGTAACTGCTGGAACATATACAAATGCGGCAATAACAGTTGATGCTCAAGGAAGATTAACCGCTGCAGCAGACGGTTCTGGTGGTGGTACTGCTACTTTAATGATTAAAGATAATGGTACTATGGTTGGTGCAGCAGGCACCATTAACTTTGGAAGTAATCTTTCAGTTTCACCCGTTTCTGCTGGTGTTGTAACAATTACTGCATCTGGTGGTAGTGGAAGTGGAGTTACTGATGGTGATAAGGGAGACATTACAGTATCAAATTCTGCTGCAACCTGGACTATTGATGCCGATGCAGTAACATATTCTAAGATTCAAAATATTAGTGCTAGTAGTAGAATTCTAGGTAGAAATAGTTCAGGTGGAGGAATTGTTGAGGAAATAACTCCAGCAAATGTACGCACCATGCTTAATGTTGCTGATGGTGCTACCAGCTATGCCAATAGTAATGTTGATGCTCATTTAAATACAAGTGGTGCATCATCCAATCAACTTTTAAGTTGGAATGGTAGTGATTATGCTTGGGTTGGTAATAACACATATGGTAATAGTAATGTTGATACCCATCTAAACACTAGTGCTGCCACTACAGGGCAGATATTAAGTTGGAATGGTAGTGACTATGCCTGGGTTGCTGATCAAACTGGAGGAGGCAGTGGAGGAACACTACAATCAAGAACTAGTGCTAATGCAACAACCTCATCACTTGCTGCTAATGCTGATGGTAATATCACTATCGTAGCAGCAAAATCTTACATGTTACACAAGGTAGTTGTTAGTCATCCAGCATGGGTTCGTTTATATGTTGATGCTGCAAGTAGAACTGCTGATGCTAATAGGGCAGAAACAGCAGACCCAACTCCAGGATCTGGTGTTATTGCTGAAGTGATTACTACAGGAACTAATGAAACAGCACTAATGACTCCTGGAGTTACTGGATTCAATAACGATAGTACAGCATCTACTAATGCATATCTTGCAGTTAAAAATAAAGGAACTGGATCTCAAGCAATTACGGTAACACTTCACTTCCTACAATTAGAGGCATAATTCTATGGAGAGACTTTATATTGTAACTCTATGGAGACATGAAGATCTAGAGGATCTATATCAGGAGATGGAAGATCTTGGTATAGAATTAGTTAAGAAAAGAGAAATGAGTCGTAATACTCACTATCGGATGACCGAGTCTCAAGTTGATAATCTCAAATCCGATAGTAGAGTTAGAGGAATTGAATTACATCCAGATGAATTACCAGTTAATGTTAAACCAACGTATGATCCATACACTTTATCAAATAAACAATTTTTCAAAGATGATCTTTCATCACCGTCTAATGCAGCAAATTATTATGATTGGGGAAAATTATTTTGTGCAGGAACAGAAGCTCAGAGAGATAAAGGAAACTGGGGATCTAATAGTGGAGATCGAGTAAAGACAGATACAGTAACTATTTTTAGTGATGGAAAAGATGTTGATATTGTTATTGTAGATAACAGAGCATCTTATGATTGTGATGAATGGAAAAGTCCATCATCAGGTAATACAAGATATGTAATGTATGATTGGTATAATGAATTAAGACAGTATGTTTCTGGATTGCCATCTGGATCCTACAACTCCAATTACCTTACAAATGCAAATAATCCAGATTCTCATGCAACTCATGTAATGAGTACTGCTGGTGGACAGCACTATGGGTGGGCAAGGGAAGCAAATCTTTATAATTTAAACTTTCTTAGTAATTCACCTCTTGGTATGGATGATGTTTTGGATTTGTTAAGAGCATTCCATAAACATAAACCAATAAATTCTACTACAGGAAGAAGAAATCCTACAGTAACAAATCATAGTTATGGTTATCTTTTTGGAGGTTCTTCACCTAGAAGTACTCATCCAAACCAACTCACTCAATACATTTCTAATGGAGTAACTTATTCATCATCAAATCCAAATCCTAGTGGATGGGATGCAAAAGGGTTAAGTAATGATTTTGATATTAATGTAAGACTTAAAGATGAACCATCTTTAACTTTAGCATGGACTAGTGATGTTGAAGATGCTATAAACGATGGTGTTGTTTTAATAGGAGCTGCTGGAAATAGTAATTATTATATTGTTGATCCAGATCATGATTTATATGATGATAAAGCAACTTTTGAATATAATGATTATAGTCAATTTCTGAATGGAAGCTCTGGGTCATATTCACTATACACTAGAAGAGGATCAAGTCCTGTTGCCAATGGTATGATTTCTGTTGGTGCGATTAACGCTACCAGATTTAATAGGAGAACAGATTTTACTGGATATGGTCCTGGTATTGATGTATATGCACCTGGTCATTATATTATAGGTGCATATAATTCAAGTGGAACACAGGATGGTAAATATGGTGGAAACAATTATTATCGTGCAATAAGCGGAACTAGTATGGCATCTCCCCAAGTATGTGGAATTGCTGCATGTCTCGCAAGTGGTAGGGAAAGATTCACTCAGGACGATATGTTAGATTGGATTGATCAACATTCACATGATTTGGGATCTGATGGTAATACTGAATTGAGTTTTGATGGAGAGCATAATAGTGGTATAGGAGAATATGAGAGAAATATTGGTGGTGCTGGTCTTAATTATTCCACTAGTAAATCGATAATTATTAGTACATATCTTGCTGGAATTACAACTGCTTTCTCTTGTAATTTTTCAACTACTCAACTTGGTGATGGTACTACAGATGATTTTTTACAAACAGAAGTTTTTGGAATGAATAATGCCGACCAATTTGTTGGTTATAGCACCAGGGAAGAAATACAACCAAAAAAACCAGAAGAGAGAGAATTTTACTATTATGAAGGTGATCGGATTCAAGTCAGATGGGCACCTAAACGATGCTGGTTTGATCTGAGTTCATCAAATACCTCTAATGGTTGGTCTTTTGGAAAACCACTGAGATGGGGTGGGCATGGTGACAACTTCTCATCTTCTATACCAGAAGAGAAATATTGGTTTGATAGAAGTAATAGAAATTACGCTAGTATAGTTACTGGAAATCCAACAATAAACTTGGTAAAGGGTGATATTCTTATAATTGATACAAATACTGCTACCTCAAGTCATCCATTTTGGATTAAGAGTGCTTTAGGTAGTGGAAGTACAAATGCACTTACAGGAAGACATATATTGAATAATGGTGGACAGGGTAACGTTCCAGCATATTCAGCTGGAGTAAGTGCAGGAACTGGTACATTTCCCAATTCTTTAACTACCGGACAAATAATGTTACATACTCAAGATATGAATACTGGAACATATTATTACCAGTGTGGCAATCATTCATCGATGAATGGGCAGATAGTAATACATTCAAGATCCAGTGCTTTTGGTAGTGGGGTATATTTTAAAACTGCTAAATCGATGGATACCACATCTGATTTAGTAACAGGTTCTGGTTTTCAAGATGTTATTAATCAGGGGGCAATAGAATGGAGGAATCAAACTTCTGCAGAGCAAGATGCCATAATGACATGGCAAACTAGACCTGGTGATGCAGGAACATATTATTTACAGTCTGGATCTCAAAATTGGGCATACACATTCCATATTGAAGCTAGACCTACTGCTGGAAACTTCTGGGATTTGAGTTGTAATAAAGATGGTCCAACCAAATTTATAAACTGTGCGAGTCCACGACAGTCTTCTGGAAATATTGATAAACCACAACTTGGACGTAGAAATAAAACTTCTACAAAAGTTAAATATCCAAGAAGATCTAATATTGTTAGAGGATCATAAATAGTCAAAAAATATTATGTACACAACTTTTTATTTTAATGATGGAACTGTTTGGGAATGGAAAGATCAACCTGTAACTGCAGAAGATAGTGATATAATCCAAAAATATTTTTCAAATGGATTTACATTAAAACATATTGATATTGCTAAAGTTGTTATGTCACTTGAATCACTTGAGTAGTGATACAGAACATAAATACAAGTAAACCAACTATTGGAAATGGGAAATAAGACACGAAATACTGGTAACTTAGTAACAGATTCAAATATATTCGTCGACGTTTCCAATGATCGTGTAGGTATTGGTTCAACTCAACCAAAAGCAAAGTTGGAAGTTGCTGGAATAGTATCTGCAACATCATTTACTGGGTCTTTAACTGGAACTGCTTCTACAGCAACGAACGTAACAGTTGCTATGGAGACTACGGACACCACAAACTATGTGATGTTCTCGCAGGAGGGAAGTGGTGACATTCCTCCAAAGACAAGTTCCAGCTTGATGTTTAATGCTGCAAATGGAACACTTACAGCAACTACTTTCGTTGGTGATGGATCAGGTCTGACTGGAGTTGGTGGAGGCAGCGGAGGAACTGCTGGGGTCATCGTAAAAGATGGTGGAACTTTAGTTGGAACTGCAGGAACAATTGATTTTGGAACCAACATTTCAGTCTCCCCAATTTCTATTGGTGTTGTAACTGTTACTGCAGCAGTGGGAGCAATTCCAGGTATCAGCACAGCAGCAACTACTGAACTCACACATTTAACTGTTGCTGGTGTAACAACATTTACTGGTGCTATAGATGTTGATGGACATACTGAATTAGATAATGTAAATGTTGGTGGTGCTATTACTGCTACTACGTTTACTGGTAATTTGACTGGTAATGTAACTGGAAATGTATCTGGTTCTTCTGGTTCTTGTACTGGTAATTCTGCAACAGCAACTACTGCATCTACCGCAACAAATATAACCGTTGCTGATGAATCATCAGATACTGCATGTAATGTTGTATACACAACTGCTGCGACTGGTAATCAACCACCAAAGACGGGTAGTAATTTAACTTTCAATTCATCTAACGGAGCACTTACTGCTGGATCATTTATTAAATCTGGTGGAACATCATCACAGTATTTGATGGCAGATGGTTCTACAACTACTGGTACTGGTGGTGCTGCATCGAATTCATTTGAAACTATTTCAGTTTCTGGTCAAAGTAATGTAGTTGCTGATAGTTCAACTGATACTCTAACATTAGTTGCCGGTAGTAATATGACAATTACTACTAATGCCTCTGGTGATAGTATAACCTTTGCATCTTCTGGTGGAGGTGGTTCTGGTATATCAACAGTATCTACTAATGTTCAGGCAACATGGGATGTTACTTCTAGTGGATCTCTTGGTTATGTATTTGCAGGTCCTGGGCAAGATGGAGCAGAGGTTAATCCAACAATATATTTGCACCGTGGACAGAGATATAGATTTGTTAATAACTCTGGTGGCAGCCACCCATTCCAAATTAGAATAGCGACTAACAATAGTGCTTATAGTGATGGTGTCACAAATAATGGTGCTTCATCAGGAAATATAGAAATAAATGTTCAGCACGATGCTCCAGGAACATTATATTATCAGTGCACTGTTCACTCAAGTATGGTAGGTAAAATTGTTATTCTTGGTGATCCAGTATCAGAAGGTAATTGGTCTGCATCTGCTGGAACAGCACAAACAATTGATACAACTCACATTCAAGAAGGTTTTAGTGTTGAATACACCATTATGATTGAGAATGGTACTAATAGACAGTGCCAAAAAGTTTTAGCGATGCATGATTTAACTACAGCATATTATCAAGAATATGCAATTATGCATAAGAGTGGATTACTTGCCACTATGAGTGTAGATATTAATAGTAATGATCTAAGACTTAGAGCAACTCCAGAATCAGGTGTATCTGGATCAACCACTTATAGAGTTGTAAAAAAAGTTTTGAGGTAATATGAAAAAATATACTTTATCCGTCACAAGTCCAGAGTATTGGAGTGAGATTCATGATGCTCTTATAGTTGACTCCAATAAAGATGGTATTCCTGATCGCCAAGTAACCTGTACTGATAGTAAAAATCATAGTCCTACAAGAGGAACATACGAACTAACTGAAGAGGAAGCATCACAAATTGCTGCACATCCTCATGTTAACTGGATTGAATTATCTCCCGATGATTATCCAGATTTATATCCTAAACCAGAACCATTAGCAAAGAGATTTAAAAAAAATGTAAAGGTATATCGTGATTTATCAGGAGGCAATTCACCTCCTACTTGGTCGGGAAATGTTACTTCAGCTGAAGATAACCGAACTAATTGGGCGGTTGTAAGATGTGGTGTACAAACAAATGGTGATGGTTGGCCAAATATAACTGGAAGTGTAGGGGTGATTAACACAGATGTAGAATATAGCCTAACTGGAAAAAATGTTGATGTTGTTATTCAGGATGGTGGAATATTACAATATCATCCAGAATTCATGCGTAATGGTCAGTCAAGAGTTAGAGATGTTATTCTTGATGGACCACTTTATCTTGATCCAGGATCATCATATCTTCAAGCAAATACTTATACGAAACCAGACGGTAGAATTGGTATTTCAACAACTGCTGCAGATAATTGGTGGGGTAATAATAGTACAACATATCGCTCGGCACGTTTTGCATCTGGTGGCGCTGATGATTTTGGTACTCTTTTTGTAAATACATTTTGGTATACTGTACCCAATGCATTAGGTGATTCGTTAGATGGTACTAATACCATAGATGAAAGTCATGGACAAGGTTGTGCTTCACTTGCCTGTGGTAATAATTTTGGTATGGCTTTTGAAGCAGATGTTTGGAATATATCAATTTTTGGTAATGCGAGTAATGGTGTATCTACTGGGCAAACATATGATTTTATAAAAGTATTTCACAAATATAAACCAGTCAACCCAGAGACTGGAATAAAAAATCCAACCGTCGTAAATGGTAGTTGGGGTTACTTTGCTGGATTTAATAGTACTACTGAGGTTGAGTATAGTTTTAAAGGAACCACCGGTACATTTTCTAGTTTTTTGGGATTTAGTCAAACAGAACCACAAGATTGTGCAAAGGGTCTAACATCGGGAAGTTATACTCGAACATTTTCAACTTCATCTAGAAGTAGTGGCACAGACTTATCTGGAAATGAAATGTGTGAAGAGGGTGTCATATTTGTTATTGCTGCTGGTAATGATAATCAAAGAATAGGTGTTGGACCTAATGATCCACATCTAAATGATTATTTTACAACTTTGAATAGTTCGGAGTCGAGATCAGGATTTCCCCAAGGAAGTGGTGGAACATGTCCATCTGGACATAGAAGATGGATGCACCCAAATGGTGTTGGATATGTTGCTGATCCAAATGGTTTTCATAATGGAGAACACTATCATAGTATTTGTGTTGGATGTATGGACGAGCATTTAGGAATTCCTGGCGGATCGTCTGACTATGCCGAAACTAAAGCATCTTACTCAAACAATGGACCTGGAATAGATGTTTGGGGATTTGGTGATGAAACAGTAGTTGGTGGTGTAAATGGTGTGAGTGGCGCACAAGATTATCCAAGAAGTGATGATACACGTTTTTATGATATGTTTTTTAATGGAACAAGTGCTGCTTCACCAGTAGTTGCTGGTGTGGTAGCACTATACCTACAACAAAATCCTACTGCTACATCTTATGATGTTCATGATTGGCTTAGAAATCAAGGTACACGCGATACAGATGAAGAGATGTTTTATGATCCGTATCCTTATTCTGAGTATATTAAGGGTAATAACATCACAGATTATTGGACTTATGGTTATAACTTAAGACAGGCCCCCAGAAGAATGATACATAGTCCTTCTGCAAATGATACCACCCCAAAAATGAGAAATGTATCTATTTCTGGAATCTCATTTAAGCAATCCTAAATACATAAAAAACTGAAATGGCAGATAAAGCGTTTGGAGTAAAGGATATTGATCTTATAGGTGCTTCTGGTACACCAACGATTGAATGTCCTGGACAATTAAATATCACTTGTACGAACGTTGCTATTAGTACAGATATTACTGTTGGTGAAAAAGTAAGTGTTGGTGCAGGAACATCTATTAGTTCACCTGCAGCTAATATACTAACCTTAGGTACAAATAATTCAGAAAGACTTCGTGTAACAGGAATTGGTTCAGTTGGCATCGGAACTGATCATCCAGAACACACTCTTGTCGTTGGAGGAAGTGATGTTCTAGCAAGACTTAGAATTAGGAATTATGATGATGCTCAGTTTAGATATTCATCCCTAAACTTTAAGACTGAGAATGGTGGAGAGAATGGTGATTGGTCAATCTACAATGAAAGAAGTACAGATGCAGCAAGCAGTTATTTAAAAATCTTTAAAGGTAATGGAACTGGTACACATATGTACTTCAAGGATCCAAATGAAGTTGGTATCCGAAGTTCTTTCTATCATGTTAATGCAAATGGTGCTGATCAGGGAGATAGTTGTTTTGGATTTATTGCTAATACTGCAAACCCAGGATTTAAAGTCAAATCTGGTGGTACAGAAAGATTTCGTATAGATTCAAGTGGTAATGCTAAGATTAATGATGGTAATTTAGTTATTGGAACTAGTGGTCATGGTATTGACTTCTCTGCGACTACTGATACGTCAGGGATGTCTTCTGAACTTCTGGACGATTATGAGGAAGGAATTCATACAGTTGCATTTAATGCTTCAACTAGTGGAACTGTCACAGTAAGTTCAGGGGATGATCAATTATCATATGTAAAAATAGGAAATCACGTAACTGTTACAGGTCGTCCAGTTATTACATCAGTTTCAAGTCCACAAGGAAATTTGAGGATGACACTACCATTTACATCATCTGATTTAAGTGATTCTGCTGGAAGAGCAGCTTGTGCATTAAATGTTAGACTTCTAAATTCGGGTTTTAAAGTTGGTATGATGAATGCTTATCTGGACGAGGGTTCAAATTTATTGAGTTTTTCTTATGGTGATAGTAATGATAGTCAAAACTCAGCACCTGCAGTAAAATCTGGAACTCAGATTTGGATTAATATATCATATAGGACAGTATAAAAATATAAATAATACGCCTAAACCTGTTTAGTCTGGAGGACTTCCCTAATGGCACTTACTGAAAGAAGCGAAAACGACAAGATTGAAGTCGTTGGTAAACACAAAGCAGTTCAAGTTCGTAGAGCAGACATCATTGAGAAAGATGGTGTAGAAGTTGCACGTTCATTTCATCGTCATGTACTTAATCCTGGAACACTGGGAGAGGGTAATGCTCTTGTAGATACTGATATCTCTGGAGAGGGTACTGATGTTCAAGCAGTCTGCACTGCTGTCTGGACTGATGCAGTCAAAGAAGCATGGAGAGTTAAGTTAGTTGCAGATGCCACATCTGAGTGATCCGCATAAATAGATAAAAAAGTACTGACATGGCATATATTGGCCAGCGCCCGACGACTGGGGAAAATGAATCATTCAAAGTATTAGATGATATTTCTTCTTATACTTTGTCTTTTAATGGTTCATCATCCTCAGTCGTTTCTGCTGTAAATGATACAATATATTATCAGAACCATAGATTTATTAATGGTCAGAAGGTAACATATTCAAACGGTGGCGGAACAGATATTGGTGGATTAACTAACGGTAGTACGTACTATATCATTAAAAATGATAACAATACTATTAAACTAGCAAGTACACACAGTGATGCTATTGCTGGTATTGGTAGAAATATATCTGGTGTTGGTACAGGAGGTGCCCATACAATTAATGTTGCCTTTGATGGTTTTAATACCAAATTTAAAGCAACATATAATGATGGAACTATTGCGAGACTTCATAGAGCAGCACAACTTACTATTTCATTTAATGGTGTCATTCAACAACCGAATGATACTTCAAGTCCATCAACAGGATATGGTATAGATTTTGATAGTGTTATTGTATTTTCACAGGCACCAACATCTACTGATATTTTCTGGGGTAATTTATTAGCAAATAACTTACCAACATATGATATTACCGACAATAAGGTAGACAACTTTACTGGTGATGGTTCTACTGTTGATTTTAATCTATCAAAATCACCATTAAGTAATGATAATGTTCTAGTTACTATAGATGGTGTTACTCAATATCCATCTGACAATCAAAATACTAGAGCATATAATGTAGTTGAAACAACTCTTACATTTTCTTCTGCTCCTCCTGCAGGATCTTCCATTCAGGTTCGCCATATTGGATTTGCTGGTTCAACTGGTGGATCTGGTGGTGTTACTGGATTCTATGGAAGAACTGGTAATGTATCTTTAAGAGATACTGATAATGTTGTAGTCCAAAGAATGGATGCAACAGAAATTGGAATAACCAGCACTGCAACTGCTGGTCTCTTCTCTGGCCCATCAGAAGTTGGAATTCAATCAACTGGAACTCAAGTTGGTGTTGGTGTTACACAATTAAACTTTATTGGTGTTGGTAATACCTTCAAGTTTAATTCTGGAACAAAAACCGTAGATATTGCTATACAAGGTGGTGGTGGAGGAGGAGCATTCTCAACATCAGTTACTGGTGTTCAAACTTCTTCCCCAATTGCTGGTATTGGAACTACAAGCACTGATGATTCTGATCTACAAGGAATTGGTAATAGTGCGAGAGGTCTTTATATTGCAAATGGTATGATTATCCATGATAATCTTTTAAGTGGAAATCATTATATTGGAACTAATTTTAGTGGTCTAATGGCAGGTCCAGTTAATATTACTGGGGTTTTGAGTGTTGATGGTAGTTACGTCGTAGTCTAATAAATATCAAAATGGGGGCAATATTAAATGGCATTAATTAATCAGAACAGCATAATCGGTGTAACTAGCATCACTAGTCCAGGTGCTAGTAATGTTCTGACAGTTCATACAAATGATACGACTGAGCGTTTGCGCGTAACAGCAAATGGTCTATCATTTTCTGGAACTAACGCTTCTCTCGATACTTCTGGTAATCTAACAGTTAGTGGTAATGTATCCGTTGGTGGAACTCTTACTTATGAAGATGTAAAGAATGTAGATTCAGTTGGTGTTATAACTGCACGATCAGGTATTAAGATTCCTGATAATCAGAAAATATTTTTAGGAACTGGTGATGACTTACAGATTTATCATGATGGATCTGTTAATAGGATAAGATCTAATGTTCTCACTATTATAGAAAAGAATGATAGTGAAGACATGGCATCATTCATGCCTGATGGTGCTGTAGTATTATTTCACAATGGATCTCAGAAATTTGAAACTACATCCTCAGGAGTTGCTATTCACGAAGACACCGATAAGGTTGTTAGATTTACTGGTTCTATAGGTGAAATAGGTAACGTAACAGGATTCCAGGCATCTAACACAGCAGGTAATGCTCTTACAGATTTTGGAATGAGAGCAAACACTCTCAGATTTGCAACAGGAAGTGCAGAAAGACTTCGTATAGATTCAGATGGTGCGGTAAATATCGGATCTAATCCAGCACAAGCAACTGGAACAAATACACAAAATGCAATTTTAACTGTAAAAGGTTATCCTGCAGGTGAAACATCTGCTGCAATACTAGCACTTGTTCG
>MDTC01269614.1_pt1 | contig 14266 bp, 8 predicted proteins | sample 811181 | NCBI WGS metagenome assembly MDTC01 (sample SAMN05326644, study PRJNA326480) | marine metagenome | isolation source: seawater | place: Pacific Ocean: North | collected 2011 | reverse complement strand
TGCGTCTTCATGATCATTCTGATAAGGTTCCCATCCAAGTTCATTTAGATGATCACAAATTTCTGATATTACTTCATATCTCCTCATTAAGCACATTTGATCGTAACAAGGCTTTTTTGATTGATCATATAAATCAGAAATATTTTTTCCAGTTTCATCCAATAAAAAAAACTCTGCTTCTACACCTGTCTTCATTTCATAGCCAATATCATTAATTTGAGAAATTAATTTCTTTAAAACATACCTAGGTGATTGTTTTAATGGCTTATCATCAAGAAAAAGATCACAGGCTACCCATTTCACTTCCTTTTTCCAAGGTAAGATAATTGCAGATTCCAAATCTGGTATAGCCATAAGGTCCCCATCTGCTGGTGACAAATCAAGCCAACTTGCAAATCCTGCAAAACCCGCACCAATTTCAATCATTGATTCAACCGCACTTGCAGGAACTAATTTTGATCTTTGATATCCAAATAAATCTAAGTATGAAAATAACCAATATTTTATTTGAGGGTTTTTGGTAGAGAAAGTCATATTTTAATTTTTTAATTTACTAATCCAATGTGAACTCATCAGAAGTGTTCTAAGCTCTCTTGTATAATTAAATTCTCCATTTCTATGCTTATTTAAAAACTTGATAGCATTTTTAACATTATATCTTGATTGATCTAATTGTTTTATAGAATTTAATGCCCATTCATATAGAGGGCCTTTTATCCATTCCCCAATTGGTAATGTAGGCATAGATTTTTGCCTAAACATTAAATCTCTATCAAAAAATCTTAATCCGTATTCTTTTAATAAATATTTACTAACTGAATTTCTTAATTTCTGAGATAGAGGAGCCCGAGCAAAAACTTCTGAAATTCTATGGTCGAGGAAAGGAGATCTTCCTTCAATAGATAAAGCAGCTCCCATCCTATCAGTTTTGATTAAATTATTTCCAGGACCTAATGCATTACACTCATATGCTGCAATTTGATCAATAGGATCTAGAAATCTCCAATCAGAAAGGATATCTTCAAAATAATCTATTGGGTTTGGGACAAACTCTCTAAAGGAATCTTTTAAAAGCTCAATTCTACTATTCTGAGGCATAAAACAAATTCTATTAAAGTACTCCGATAAAGAAAAGTTAGTTCTAGTTTGCGAAAGCAAAAATTCTTGGTTATGAGTAAATCCTGCTAAAACTTCATCGGGACCATCTCCATTGAAAGCAACAATTACTCCTTCCTGATGAGCAGCTTTACATAACTCTCTTATTAGAAAGAAAGAAAAGTCACCATGTGGCTGATCTGCATGAAATAATACTTGATTTATATTATCTGGCACAATCGAGGAGTCATAATCGATCGGAACAAGATTTATATTATTAATTTTCTGGGAGACATATCTTGCTAGATGATACTCACCATAACCTTCCTCTCTACTATTTAAAGAAAAAGCAAGTATTTTTTCCCTATCCCATTGTTTTGATAAATGTGCAGCTACCAATGAGCTATCAACACCGCCTGAAAGAAATAGACATCCCTTGACATCAAATCTCATTTGTAATTTTATTGATTCATCCAAAATTTCATTTAGGTTATTTAAATCAATATCTTTTTTTTCTTTAGAAAGAGGCCATTTCCAATATTTATATTCTTTTTTAAAACCTTTACGATCAAATTCTATATAAGTTCCTGGCATAAGATGGTATATATTCTTGTAGCATGTTCTTGGAGGTAAGCAATAATTAAAGCTATGAAGAAGATTTAGACTGATATCATCGATTTCGATTTTAAATCCATCCAAGGTTAATAATGATTTTATTTCAGAAGCAAATGCAAAACTTCCATCATTAAAAAAGGTTAGATAACAAGGTTTAATTCCTTGCCTATCCCGTACTAAAATTCCCTTTTCTTGTTTGGTATCCCACAAACAAAATGCAAACATACCTACTAAATCCTCTAACATATTCACACCTTTCTCTCTCCATAGATGTACCAAAACTTCCGTATCACATCTAGATTTAAATTTATATCCTTTTTTAATGAGACGATTTCTAATCTCAAGATGATTGTATATTTCGCCATTAAATACTACCCATACTGTTTTATCGTGATTAGACATTGGTTGTGTTCCATTTTCCGGATCAACTACTGCGAGCCGAGCATGTCCTAAGAAAATCTTCTCAAGATCTATAGTGCCCTGTTCATCAGGTCCCCTATAGGCAATTTTATTAATCATTTTTTTTACATCTTGCTCTTTATACTTTTCAGTCCCAATTAATCCAGCGATGCCACACATTAATATTTCTCCTAATTAACTAGAATTCTAGAAATTTCACCCTTCAAGGGAGCTTTTTCAGCAATAGTCTTATCTTTATATGCCTCATCAACAATTTCTTCTATAATTCTAACAAGATTATCAAGTTCCTCTTTAGTTTCAGTTTCTGTAGGCTCAAATAGCATGGCATTACATAATTCTTTTCCAAAATATACACAACCAGCCCCTACAAGAGTTGGTGGGTGAACTTGGAAATCTATCATTCTTTTCGCTAAATCCAAAATTTTTATAGGTAATGCGCTCCCATCTAGAAGTACTTCATGCATAGAAGTCTTATCAAAAACAGCTGGTAACGTTTTTTTCAATTTAGTGCGTAAATAATTTGCATTGAGAACAGCATCTTCTGAAGCCTTTTTTAATCCCACTGCACCCATAGATCTTATGTAGCAATAAGATCTAATTAACACAGAAATATGGCCATGAAAAAGTTTTATACTTGTGGATCGATAATCAACCTTTTCTGAAAATCCTTCATAAAGATATTTAGAAAGAAATTTTTTTACACCTACTGGTCCAGCTCCAGGTCCTCCCCCACCATGGGGGGTTCCGAGAGTTTTATGTACATTTAAATGTGCAATATCAAATCCCATTTTACCTGGACTTGTAATGCCCATAAGCGCATTCATATTTGCCCCATCGTAATACATAAGGGCTCCTATTTTGTGGGTTTCTTCAACTATTGTGCCTATTTCTTTTTCAAAAACACCGAAAGTTGAGGGGTTAGTTGTCATTACTACTGCTGTATTTTTTGAAAGACATTTTTTTAATTGCTTTGCGTCCATTAATCCGTCTGATCTAGTCGGAATAATTTTACATTTATAACCAACCATTTTTGCTGTTGCAGGGTTGGTACCATGAGCACTATCTGGGATAATGACCTCATCTCTATGAGATTCTCCACGTTCTTCAAAATATTTACGCGCGATCAAAAGTCCTTTCAATTCTCCATGAGCCCCTGCAGCAGGAGTTAAATCAACTTTATCCATACCAAGTATTATTCCAATATATTTTTGAAGATCTCTATAAATTTCTTTAAGGCCTACAAGAGTCTCTAAAGGTTGAAATGGATGTAATTTCTGAAATCCTAATTTTTCAGTCATAAAATCATTTCTTTTGGGATTATATTTCATAGTGCAGGATCCCAAGGGATAGGAGCCTGTATCAACTCCAAAATTATTTCTAGACCAATTAGTATATTTCCTTATAACTTGATGTTCTGGAGAAAACTTCAAGCCTTTATTAAAATTACTCTCGATCATACTAAATTTTTTCTTGTATTTTCTTAAGCATAAATTGAGAACTTTTAAAGGAGCATTTGCATCTATATTTAGGGAGTGACAAAGTTCTCGGACTATTTTTTTTAAGTCATCTTCTCTTGTAGTCTCTGTTACGGCTATCAAGATTTGATTATCTTTAAGGCAATTGAATATTGAAGAAGTAATACCTAAGATAATTCCTCTACTCTTAAGGAAATCAAAGCTTTTAATTAATAAATCTTTTGATGGAAAACTAATAGTAAATTCATTAAAAATATTTCCACAATAAGTGGCATCAAAATTATCAATAGAAATCAACGCTTCTTTTAGTGATTTTGCCTTAATATGGCAATCTGAATAAATTTTATTTACCCCTTCGCAACCTAGTAAATCAATAAAAACTCCTGCTTTTAAGGCATTTAGAGCTTGATTTGAGCAAATATTAGAAGTGGCTCTATCTCTAGCAACATGTTGTTCTCTGTCTTCAAAAACAAGTGCTAAATTGGGTTTACCGAAAATATCACAAACCTCACCAATCAATCTTCCTGGCGTTAGGTGTCTTAACTCTTGAGTACATGCAAGGATGCCTAAGTGAGCTCCTCCCGCAAACATGTTCAAACCCAGAGATTGTCCTTCAAAAGTAATAACGTCAAATAAATGATCATCATATTTATTTAAGATAGCTAAATAAGGATGTAAAGAACCGATAATTTTTATTTTTGAATTTTGCTTAATTCTCTTAAATTTCTTTAATTCTTCAATAACCCCAAAACAATTGGGTGACTGTAATATGAGTGCTGCAAAATTTTCAAGATTTAAATTATTTAAAAATTCTAAATTTACTAAACCAGAATTAATATCATTTGGTACATATACAATTTCAACATCCCTTGCGAAACAGTACGTTTCTAAAATTTTTTTATAGTTCGGAAATAATCCTTCACTTACAATTATTGATTTTTTTCTTAACTTTGAAACTGCCATCCATGAGGCTTCAGCTAAGGCTGTTGCTCCATCATAATGAGAACAAGTAACAATTGGTAGTGAGGTGGCTAAAGAGATTTTATCAGAGAAATTTTTTAGTGCTTTTAATAATCCTTGGCTCATTTCTGGCTGATATGGCGTGTAAGCAGTCAAAAATTCTCCTCTTGAAGCTATTGAATCTACTACTGCTGGGACATGATGGTTATATACCCCTCCACCTAGACAACTGATCAAATCAGAGCAATCTTTATTTAATTTAATTTTCTGATAAATATGATTTTGCAATTCCCATTCTTCAAGGGGGTCAGGTAAATCAAGTTTTTTCTGAATTATGTAATCTTTCGGAATATCCTCAAATAATTCATCAATGCTATTTAATCCAATGCTATCAAGCATTGCATCCCTATCTTTATTGTTATGAGCCAAAAAAGGATATTGTTCTTGCACAAATTTCTTGAGTAATTATTCGTTTATAATATTATTAAAACATTCAATATGTGTTTTAATAAAACAACTAAGTTGATTTAGTCATAAGATGCGATTTAAAAACTAATTATCACTTATTTTTATATTTTACAATACATAATAATTTTAGATATTCGTATGAAAAAGTACTAAGCATAATATTCCATCAATTTTATCAGGATTAGATCTTTTAAGATTGGTATAAACATAAAAAATAATCAAAAATTTTGGATATAAAATAAAGTAACAAATATTTAAACCTAATTTTAGAGTATAAAATCTAAACTGCCTTCATGAAAGCAACTTTAGAAAGAGCTTTGAAACCAATAAGAGGATAACCCTTTTCTACATAAAAGTATTCTTAAGAAAATTCAATAATATTTAAATTAATAAATCTTTTAAATTTGCAAATCATTTCTTTTAAAAATTTGAGGAGTTTAATTATTCTTAATAATAATTGGTCTCTTTCTTCTTAATATGGATAAACCCGAGATTCCATCTCTAGATTTTATTTCCAATAAAATTAATAATGTTAATATTCCTTGAATTGACATCATTAAAAGTAAAAGAATTATTATTGTTGCGAAACCAGGATGAATGGATGCAGGCAAAAGGATTTTTAAAATTATTATTAAGGGTAAAGAAAGAAAAGTAGAAATAGAAAAAAATGAAACTAAGCCTACTGATAAATATGTAGGGAATTTTTGACTAGATAAAATTAGTTTGAAAGATTCAATAAAGTAATTTATAATTCCAAAAGAAGTTTTTCCTGCTTTCCTTTTCAATTCATTAAATCCAATAATATTAAAACTATCAACTACATATGGAATAACTAATCTTATATGAAATGGAGTATATTGACTTTTTTTTATTACCGAAAGACTTTGAAAAGTATAAACTCCCATCCCAAAAAAACCATCAATAGATCCATACGAAATTTTTCGCATAATTTTATAAAAGTTTTTTTTAAAAACCCCCATCAACTTGGAATCTTCATAATTATTTTTTCTTACCAAAAATGAAGAGTTATTAGTTTTTAAAGTTTCAATAATAGCTATTTCTACACTTTCTAAAGGTACTTGATTATCAGAAGGAATAAGTACCACTATATCGCCAGTAGATTTATAAAGAAGATAAGAAGTTGAAGTATGAAAACCATAATTTTTTACAAAAGATGTTATTTTTACATTTGGATATTGATCTTTAATTCTTTTTAATTTTTCTGAACTTTTATCAACACTGCCATTATTTAAAAAGTGGATAATAAAATTTTCGAATTCATTAACAACTCTAGAATTATTAAACCAATTATAAAGAGACTCAGTAAATTCATCTAATATTTCTTCTTCATTATGAACAGGTAAACAAACTTCAAGTATTTTTTTATTCATTCTTTTTCCATTAAAATATAGTTTAAATTTATAACTTATAATTTATTTTTAAATGATTCTTGAATTATTTTAAAAAGATTTAATCTTATATTTAATAATTTTGATTTTAAAAGCATAATAGTTTTCAATTTATCCTTTTATAGTAATTCTAAATATCTATTTATACAATTATTTATCTCATCTAAAGGGTCATTACCATTAGAAACATTTTTATACCATTTAACGGTTTCTTCTATTGAGGTTTGAAAATTCCATTTAGGTGCCCAACTTAAAACTTTACAAGACCTTTCATTATTTAAACCTAAGAAATCAGATTCAAAATATTCAGAGTGCTTGTATGCAATTTTTATATCAGTTCCCCAAAAGTGAAGAATATTAGTTATAACTTCTTCTACATTCTTTATATCTTTTGACATAGGACCAAAATTAAAAGTTGAATATTCTGAATTATGTTCCCATAAATATTCTGCTAATTGCGTATAACCAACTATTGGATCTAATACGTTTTGCCAAGGTCTTATTGCTGATTTATTCCTAATTATAAGTTTTTTTTTATTTAATATTGATTTAATGGTATCAGGAACTAAACGATTTGGTGACCAATCACCCCCTCCAATTATATTTCCCGCTCGAGCAGTTGCAATTTTTAAATTTTTATTTTGAAATTTAGATAACCCCACAAAACTCTCAATCCAACTTTTAACAGCAATTTCACAAGCGGCTTTACTAGCACTATAGGGATCTCTTCCCCCTAGAGGATCATCCTCTTTAAAGTAAAAAATTTTACTATTATTATTCTTGTAAACCTTGTCAGAGGTTATCACAATAACAACACATCTTTTTTTTATATCTTTTAAAGCCTCTAATAGGTTTAATGTCCCAATAACATTTGTTTTCCAAGTTAGTATAGGATTTCTATAACTTTCAATAACTAAAGGTTGCGCTGCTAAGTGAAAAACTATATCAGGCTGTATTTTTTCTATAGTATTTTTTAAATAAATTTCATTATTAATATTTTCTATAAAATTTTCAAGATTACTTAACTTCTTTAAAGTTTGCCCAAAAATATGATTTTCATTCATATAGGAATGTGAGTAGCCATATATTTTGGATCCCATCCTCGTCAAAAAACTTGAAAGCCATGTACCTTTGAATCCTGTATGACCAGTAATAAATACTTTCTTATTTTTCCAAAAAATATTATTCATCTTTTTTATTTATTAACCAGGGAGCTCCTTTTTTGTAAATATCCTCCAAAAATCTTTTATCTCTTAAAGTATCTAATGGCCTCCAAAAACCGTCATGTTTAAATGCGCCCAACTGGTTATCTTTAGATAAATTAAATAATGGTTCTTGCTCCCAAGGAACAAAATCACCATCTGGAATATAATTTATGATTTTCTTATTTAAGACAAAAAAACCTCCATTTATATAAGAACCATCCCCTAGAGGTTTTTCAGTAAATTTTGAAACTTCATCATCTTCTAATACCAATGATCCAAATCTTCCTGGAGGTTTAACGGCAGTTAATGTAGCTAATTTACCTGACAAACGATGAAATTCTATAAGCTTACTTATATTTACATTTGAAACCCCATCTCCATAAGTCAAACAAAAAGTATCCTCTTTAATTAGATTTATAATTTTTTTTATTCTTGAACCAGTCATAGTATATTTACCTGTATCTATCATGGTTATCTTCCATGGTTCTGTTTTAAATTTATGATATTTAATATCTCTTGTCGAAAAATCAACAGTAACATCACTTTCATGCAACATATATCTAGAAAAATATTCTTTTATACAAATGCCTTTATAACCGCAACAAATAATAAAATCATTAATACCATAAGCTGAATAAATTTTAATTATATGCCAAAGTAATGGTTTGCCACCAATTTCTATCATTGGTTTAGGTTTATCGTAAGTTTCTTCTTCTATTCTTGTCCCAAGCCCGCCAGCGAGTATAACAGCTAACATTATTAAATATATTTTTTAAATTATTTTTTATAATAATTAATTAAAAGATTAAAACTTATTTAATAAACATTTTTTAATAAAATACCTTAACAAAAAAATTTAGCTAAATATTGATATTTATTATTTTTTAGGATTTGTTTTCCATATTAATTTTGTATAAATAAAATAATTAAAAAATACCGCGCATGAAATGCCACAAATTTGAGACAATACATCATTAACTTTGAAGTTTTTGAACAAAAAAAATGCAATTGTGTAATTGACTGTTAATGATACAAAAGTAGTTAAAAAATATTTTACAAGTCCATTAAAAAGTTGAAAGTTTTTAAGTTTATTTTTTTGAAATACGATTATATTGAAAAAATAAAAATTCCAAATTGATCCAGATAATATACCAAAAAAAAGAGATAGATTATAATCTATATTAATGTTAAAAAATAAAATCTTATTAATAAGAATTTGAACACAAAAACCACTAAAACCTACAAACAAATATCTTAAAAAGATTTTTTTTGATTTTGTTATTTCCATCTATAAAATCATAAAATTAGTGAATTTATAAATTATTTTTGCTAAATTAAAAAAAATTTTTATGTAGTATATTACTGTACTATAAGTAGTTTTATCTTTTTAAATGTCTAATAATAATATTTCTTATGCCAAAACTGTTTATGGGGATGAAGAGATAAAAGCTGTCGTAAAATGTTTGAATGAGTCCACACAAATGGGGAAATATTCAAGGGAATTTGAGTCCAAGATTGCCAATTTATTTGATAAGAAATTCTGTCTTTATACTAATTCCGGATCATCCTCTCTATATTTAGGCATTGAAGCTTGCAACTTTCCAAAAGGATCTGAAGTAATTACACCAGCCCTAACTTTCTCAACAACTGTAGGTTGTATAGTGAAAAATGGTCTAATCCCTTCTTTTGTTGATGTTAAAGCTAATACTTTTTGCATTGATGCTGATAAAATAGAAAGTCAAATTACAGATAAAACGGTCGCAATTTTAGCGCCTAATTTATTAGGAAATTTATGCGATTGGCCTAAGATATCAAAAATTGCAAAAAAATATAACTTATATGTCATTGAAGATTCTGCAGATACTTTAGGCGCAAGGATAAATGATAAATCCTCAGGAAATTACACTGATATGTCTATAACAAGTTTTTATGGTTCGCACATAATCAATTGTGCAGGCAATGGAGGAGCATTGGCTTTAAATAATAAAGAAATTTATGAGCAAGCGAAGCTTTTAAGATCATGGGGAAGAAGTTCTTCATTATTTGATGAAAAAAGTGAATCTATTGAGAACCGATTTAACGTTGAATTAGATGGATTAGATTACGACGCTAAATTTGTTTTTGAAAAAATTGGTTACAATCTAGAAGGAAGTGAAATAGGAGCTGCTTTTGGTTTGGTTCAATTAAAAAAATTAAGAAAAAACATTGAAATTAGAAAAAAGAATTTTAAAATACAATATAATTTTTTTGAAAATTATAGTAACTATTTTACAAATCCTATTGAAGCAAAAAATTCAAAAACAGCATGGTTAGCTTACCCAATCCTGATTTCTAGGAATGCAAATTTTACAAGAAGAGAATTTCAAATTTTTCTTGAGAAAAATAATATTCAAACAAGAGTTGTTTTTACGGGTAACATTTTAAGACAGCCAATGTGTAGAGGTATAGAAAAAAGAACTACTAAGGAAGGTTATCCTATTTCAGATGAAGTTATGGAAAGAGGAGTTTTATTACCAGTACACCATGGCATGACAACAGAAATGTTTAAAAAATTGCATACTAAAATTAAAGAGTTTTTAAGTAAATACTAGATAAACTATTTAAATTAATACAAAACAACTTTTAATATAGTTATAAAACAAATATCAAAACTAATAATTTATTTAATCAATCATACATTTAAAATTATTGCTATTTTTTGTTGTCCATTCATTTGATGATTTTTCAAAAAGATCATTTCTCTTGATCTGACCAAATTCGGTCTCTTGAATTTGATATCCATTATGAAAATCTTTATAGAAAATAAGATTAAAAAACTTATGAAGGAAAGAAGCATTTGTTAAATTTTCTTGTTTTGAAATTCTTATTTTTGAGACATTTATTTTTTCTGGTAAATTTATTCTTTTATATCCATAAATTTTTTGACATTTTCCATTAAATAAATTATTTAAAAATTCAAGATTATTAATTGAGTTAAGAGCAATAATCTCTTTTTTATTTGGATAGGCATTATTAATAATTCCTTGCCATTCATAATATCTGTAACTTCTATTGAATGCATTAAAGCTTTTTGTCTGATCGTCAAAAATAATGACATCAATATTGTCTCTAATTCTGTAATTTGACATAACATTTGTTATTTCTATTTGTTTTTTATAATCTTTTATTAAATCAAAATAATTCGATACATTTATAATCAAAGAAATACTAACTATTAAAGCTAAAAAGACCCTTCTTGAAGAAAGGTCAAATTTTGATAAAACTGAAGAAGTTATTAATGATATTCCTAATGGCATTAAGAGTTGATGTCTTGACATCCACTCTCTCCCAAAAGAAGGAATATGGTTCAATATCCAGTAAGGAAAAAGTCCAAAAAATAATGAAAATATTCCGATTATAAATATTAATCTAGAATATTTAGAATCTGTTTTTGAGGCCTTTAAAGGAATATATTTATAAAAAACGTAAGAAAATATCATTACAATAATTGGTAGTATTAATACAAAAGAAGTTTTGAAATCTAATGTATCAATTAATTGATAAAAAGGAGTCAGGAATAAACTCTTTAAACTAAACCAATTATTGTATCCTTCATATAATCCATAAGGTTTAAATAATAACTTTTTTAGTAAAAAATATAAAAATGGAACAATTAAAAAAATAAAATTGTTTTTTAAAAATCTTAAAATTGATTTTCTTTCTAAAGAGTAGTTGGTATAAAAATTTTCTAAATTTGGAAGTGCATAGAAGACTAATAAGGAATTTGTAGAAAATGAAATTATAAATAGAACGAATGATAAAAACTTTTTTTGAGGTCTTAAATACCAAGCACTAAAGAATAAAAATGTACATAAAGTATATGGAAAACAAATAATAGTTATTCTATCAATATAAAAAGGTGCAATTAAAAATATAAGGCAAATGATAAATCTATTATTCTCATTAAATATTTCTATTCTTTTTAAAATTTTATCTAAAAGTACACCATTAATAAAAATTACGATAAACGTTATGAATCTGAAAGAATAGAAACCAAAAGGGAAGAGGGATTTAATCATAAATCCTCTTATAGGGGCTCCCAACATTTTCCAATACAGATCTAATTGCTCGGGATTAGTAATAAATAAATGCCAATCGTCCCAAAAAAGAGAATTAGATAGAAATATAATCCATATATGTGATAAAGAATAGAAAGAAAATAATTGCAAATATAACTTATTTTTTTTTAATAAATTCTTATAAATTTTAATCATATTACCTCTATTAAATTTAAGTTACTGAATAAATTTCAGTAAAGTTGAGCTTAAGAAAAAATAAATAATAAAGTTGTGGCCATCGTTAATAGACTATACAAGTTAATATCACCCTCAAACACGAATAGTAAGAATTGATAACAACAATGGAGCCAAGCGGACTCGAACCGCTGACCCCCTGCATGCCATGCAGGTGCTCTACCAGCTGAGCTATGGCCCCATATGAAAATAATAGCAATTTAATAAACCCAAATATGTCTTTAGAATTTTTTATTTAACCCTAAATAATCAAAATTAAAAATATTAAATCTTATACCTAAAGTTTCATCGGTTGTATTATAAAAGGCTCCAAGTGAATAAGCTCTCCGCCTGAAATCCAAACCATAATTAAAATTAGAATAAGTTCCATTGTTTAAATTTAAAATAGTATCAAAAGTAAACACTAAAGGACCATAAATTTGCTGCTGCAGATTTAAATCAATTCTTGGGTCTTTATCAATATCATCAAAACTATATGGACTTTCACCACCTTTAAATATATGACTGTAGAAAATACCAACTTTTGTGTAATCTATAAATTTTTTTTTGAAACTTCCATATGTTAAAACTGGACCAGTATTTAACTTTAAAGCACTCTGTATAGAACCATCACTATATAAAAAGAGCCCTGATTGTAATCCAGAAAACCATTTTAAAGATTGTGAAATAACTTCAGGAGAATATTTATAACTTTTATCAATTATTTTATCTAAAGATTTTTTCTTCCATAATGGAAATTTATAACTATATTCTGCAACAAAAGAATTCCTCAATAAATCTCTGAATTCATTACCAGCAATACTTTTAGATTTAAAATGACCAACATCATAAATAAAATTTAAATTTGAATTTCTATCATTAATTGTCCATGATTTTTTATTAGATATATTAAATCCACTTGCGAAATAAATATCTTCTCTTACAAAATCCTTTATTATCTCTTCTCTAAATAGATTATAAAATTTTAAATCTAAGAAATTAGTAAATTCTTTCTGACTTTTTTCTGAATGTTTTTTCGTTGAACCCAGATTAAGTTGTTGTCCAATAATATGACCGATATCTTTTGTTTTTTCTTTATTTTTTAAATAATCTAGATCTTTATCATTTAACGAACCTCTTTTATAATCCGTAATTTCATTTAAATTAATTCTTTTTGTAAATGTTATCTTTGTTCTTAAAGACTCTCCAAGTCTGTCTGTATTCAAACTATTCAACTGAATATTTGCTTCAACATCCCAATCATTTTCCTTACCTTTTATATTCAAATCTAACCCAAAATAATCAGAGAAATTTATATCACTATTTACTTTCTGGGTAAAAACCGATGAATTTTTTGCTGTAAAAGAATTCGTGCTTCCCTTGAGTGCTCTTTGAATTAAAAAATGGGGTGTTAATTGAAAACTGTAATCGTTAAATAACCCTTTAGGATAAAATCCTCTAGACAAATAATATCCATCTTTATCTTTATAGTCAGCTCCAAATCCATATCCTTTAAAAGATTCGCCTTCAAATATAGAGCGTCTCCCAATGGGTATTTTTAATTTATTATCTAATATTATCCAACTATTTCTACTAAGTAGTCTCAACTTTTGATCGATAATTTCAGCTGAAAAATTTTTACCAACAAAAACAAATTGCGGTTCATTATAAAGATCATTAGTAAAAAATATTTTTTTTGATCTTAAAGTTTTAGATTCATAAGTAATTTTATCCGCCTTATATCTTAATTTACTTATTATTGAATTCCCTAAATCTACACTATTTATATTAGAGGCATCATCTTCATATTGAATTCCTAATCCTATAACATCATCACTTGAATTTGCTGATTTGCTTAATTGATTATTTTGATCAATTACTTTTCTATTACTTTTATCGATCTCTATTTTAAAATCATCTGAAAAGGTTTTATTATCAATCACTCCATAAATATCCTCTATATAACCAGTATCTTTTTTTAAATCGAAATAAAGTTTTGATGCCTCAAAATATTGTTCTCCTTTTTTAAAAATTACATTTCCAACAACTGTTAATAATTTCTTTTGAAGATCATATTTAATTAAATCTCCTTTTAAGGAAGCGTTAGAAAAATACATTATTGCATTTCCCTCTGCATGAAATACTTCTTTTTCCTTGTACTGAATATCTGAACTAATATCTACAAAATACTTCTTTTTAAAATCACTTTTTTCAAAAGCCAAAAGATTAAATAAATCATCGCCATTTACTTTTAAATCTTCAACTACCTCATATTTCTTTATATAGGTATTATTTAGACTCTTAAAAAGAGTATCGATATTCTCTGATTTCGATAGATCATAATTTAT
>MDTC01100662.1_pt1 | contig 14267 bp, 9 predicted proteins | sample 811181 | NCBI WGS metagenome assembly MDTC01 (sample SAMN05326644, study PRJNA326480) | marine metagenome | isolation source: seawater | place: Pacific Ocean: North | collected 2011 | reverse complement strand
GTGCTCTGACGAAGCTTCCTATATCACAGGGCAGACTATCTTTATTGACGGAGGACTGACGCTCTACCCGGAGTTCGGCACAAACTGGTCCTCCTGATTGCCACTTCCTCCCCTGCTGAAACCCAGACTATTGCTCTGGTTGGAGCACTGCCGCGTGACGACCAGCACGCGGATCGCCGGCCGCATGCAGAAGATTACTCTCCCGGTCATGCACCAGCATGACGGGAGCGGCAATTGCCCCACCCGCTGCTCCAATTCTGTGACCGCGGCCGGAAAGGTCCCTGACTACCGTCTCCCGGATGGTATCCTGCAGGGTCACCTGACCCAGCCCGGAAATCTCGCGCTTCCGGTCTGGTTTGAATGAGTTTTCGTGGTGCCGTGTGCTGAAGCGCGCACAGGACACCGCCTCCTTAGGACTCATTCCAAATTCGATCACATTCAGCAGACAGTTCAAGGTTGTCTGGTCCTGCAGATCTCCCCCGGCCACGCTGATTGCCATAACGGGTGCTCCACCCTTGAGGACCAGGGTGGGCGTCAGAGTGATTCGGGGACGCTTGCCCGCCTCGATCCGGTTGGGATGCCCGGAAGTTGTGTTGAGACTACGAAGGCGATTCCCGTGAGCAATTCCGAGAGTGCCGCAGAGATTGTAGGGATTATTACCGCTCGGCGTAGCGGAGACAAAGTTACCCCACTTGTCGGCTACCACACAGGTGGTGGTGCCGCCCGGACCCGGGCGATACTTACCGGGCTTGTCAGCAAGCGCCTTCATCGCAACCGGGTTTCCCGGTCGAACTTCCAGAGAAGCCTTCCCCATATCAATCAGGCCCCGCCGTAGATCCCCGTAGGACTGGGATAGCAATTCTTTCATGGGCACGCTCACGAAGCGGGGATCTCCATAGTAGTAGTCGCGGTCGGCAAGTCCAAGTTTCAGGGCCTCAACCAGAACATGAATATAGTCCGCAGAGAGGTGTCCCATCTTCCTGAGGTCAAATCCCTCCAGAATCTGCAGGGTCTGGCATAGATAGGGCCCCTGAGTCCAGGCCCCACACTTGTAGACCTCGTAACCGCGGTATTCCACCATGACTGGCTCCTCGATCAGGGTCCTGTGGGCGGCAAGGTCAGCCTTGGTTAAAAAGCCACCTGCTTTCTTGTAATAGGCAACCAGTTCGTCCGCAATATCGCCGGTATAGAACCGCGTCCGGGCTCTCTGAAGGTTCTGCATTCGTGTTCCCTTCCGTGCCCGTTCCGCTTCCACCAATTTGCGGAATGTCGCCGCCAGCGCGTCATACCAGTCCTTTCCTCCTCCATCGAGGATACGCAGGGCGGGCGCCACCACGGCGGCAAAGTGCATCGTCCCGTACACGGAGAGCGAATCGAAGAAGAGTCCCACCGCCCCAGGGACCGGAACCGCTTTGATCCCACCCTCTTCGGGGATAGCATGCTCGTAGTACCACTTAATACTGTCCTTGTTAAGCGGGGCACCTCCCAGCCCCGAGAGAGTCTTTACCTCTTTCTTCTTCGCATCGTAGATCATGAAGGGAACTTCCGCCCCGATGCAGAACATGTTGTAGTCCATGATGCTGGCCACCAGCATAGTGGCCACTGCCGCATCCACTGCGTTGCCCCCCTTTTCGAGAAGCTCAATCCCGGCAGCCACCGCCTTCGGATTCTCAGCGACCACCGCACCCCCTTTCCCGGAGGCGTGCCAACCCAAATTCTCCGCTCCAGACAGGAAAGACGATGCCAACATGGATGCCACCCATCCAAGTCGAAGGAATTTCATGGCACTAATTTAGATCCTCACTCTCCATGGAGACAGACAACTTAGATGAATACCAACGCCCTCGAACGCACATACCTGAGGCGCATGTTCAGCCCGGCGGCCGAGCATGCGTCCGACCTCCTAGTCGGTCGTGAAGGGGGACGCCGGAATACCCTCCTTATTGTAGAGGTTAATCGTTGCTGGATTTGACTCATACCCGAAGCGGACATGCTTGGGATTCTTCAAGCCTTCCTTCCATACGACCACCGTCTCTCCATCAATTTTTGCATTTGCCCAGTGCCACTGGTCGTCAGCTCCCTGGATAGCAAAATGCCCAAGCTGGCCTCCCCCGACTTCCATGACTGGATTCAACCCCTCCTTGCGGCCCGTGATCAGTCCTGAACCCGCATGATCAAAGCTGATCCGGATAGTATCTCCCTCTTTCTTCATGCTCTTGTAGAGAGGTCCTGAATACACAATATTCTTCCCATAATCCTTGGCCAGAGCCCAGAGCGCAAGACGCTTGCCCACATCCTGCTTATTCCTGGGGTGAATATCACGCGCATCGCCTATATCGATAATGACTGCCATCCCGGTGCCGGGCACCCTCAGAGCCCTTCTTTGGCCCTCCCTCACAGGACCCCAGCCCCCTCCAGCGGGGTTTGCATTCGGCCCTTGAAAATTGGCCAGCTGAACCCAGTAGAATGAAAGCTTGTCGTTCTCGAAAACTGAACGCCAGCCGTTCACAAGCGCTTCCTTGAGGTACTCGTAGCGAAGACCATCACCAGCATTCGATTCGCCCTGATACCAGATCGCACCGCGCACACTCAGCGGAACCAGAGGGGCCACCATACCATTGAAAATCTCTACTGCGCCCCCCTTGGGCCGGGGGCGGCTCCCTCCACTCTTTTTGGCGGCCTCAATGGCATCAAGATTCTCTACATAATCTTTCAGGTCTGGAACTGACTTGAAGCCAACCGGCGGTGTCCATGGCTCAATCCGAGTCCCTCCCCAGTTTGTCCCCACCAGCCCAATGGGAACCTTGAGGCTCTTCTGCAGTTCTCTTCCAAAGCTATAACCTACTGCAGTGAAGCCAGAAATCGTCTGGGGCGAACATATCTGCCACTGGCCTCTTGGATCATCCATTGGCTCGGCATTACGAACATGTCCCGGAACATTAAAGAGACGAATCTGCGGATGCTTAGCCCCCGAAATTTCCTTGTCCGCATTCATGGACTGGCGAACGCTCCACTCCATATTCGATTGCCCGGAACACAGCCAGACCTCACCAATCAGGACATCCTTCAAGGTAACCTTATCAGCCTCCTTAGAGCCCTGCACCGTAATGGTGTGAGCCTTCCCATCGGCTTTCATAGCCGGAAGCTCTACCTTCCACCGCCCGGCTTCATCCGCTTTCACGAGCGCATTTCCCCCTCCTGCGACTCCCACGATGACCTGCTCCCCAGGATCCGCAGCGCCCCAGATTCTAATCGGAGCCTCCTGCTGGAGAACCATATGATCTCCAAAGATCTTGGAAACGGACACCTCGGCGGAGGCATTGGAAAGACCTAGAAGGAGCGCCGCGAAGGCAAGACCAGCGGCCGGAATAATGCGAGTAATGTTCATGATCATAATGAAACTCAGTGAGTTCCTCCCAAGCCACAGGAAAAGCGCCTTCCGGTCAAACTGCGAATTCGGCTACCTGCAGTCAAAAAGGATCAGGATCGCCGAATCGGATTAGCTACCGGCCCTATTTCGCGAGGTTTCGTGGATTCAGGATCCTGAGGACGATTGATGCCGGGCTCAGAAAACTCGATTTGCAAAGGAATAATCGCCCCCTTCTTTCCTCCCTTCTGGCTAATTTCACCGGTGAATTTGGTAATCCATGTGAAGAGCACAAAAATCGCTATGAGGGCACCCGGAACCAACCAGAAGCCGACCTTCCTTGAAAATCCGATCACCCTTGTAACCGAGGAAAAGAGAAGAAGAAAAAAACTACTCAGGGAGAGCAGAGTCAGGAGCATGGTGAGATGTCCAAGAGCTTCATCCACTTCCGGGGATTTACGATTCACAAAGGAGAGCGCAGAAAAATACAAGGCCAGACCAACAAATGGAAGGAGGGCCAGACCCGTGGTAAAAAGAACTCCGCGTACAATCACCCGTCGACCATGAAGAATATTAAGGGTAACGAGGACTCCGAGAAGCAGGAGAGCAAAAACCGAAAGTTCTGCTGCTACCGCGATGTGATCTGAAACCTTCGCGCTTCCGGGCGCACCCGGACCAGGACTTCCGGCAGGCCCGAGAATACCACCAAAGAGATGACCGCTGAGGACATTTGTCCCTCTCCAGAAAGCCAGCCATCCCGTGACCGGAAAGGCCATCCACATGAGAAAACCCCACGTCAACATTGCCTCCTTCCCCATCGCCTTCATTGCTGCCGGCTGCGAGTTCATCGGATCAGAGAAGGCAAGGCTCAGAGCCCCTCTGCGCCCTAAGCCGGCTCCAACTCTCCCAGCCTGACCCCCAGCCGAGCGCTCTTCCAAAGGACTTCGGCCCGCCGTCCTGGGAATGCCGGGGGGCGCATCAGGCAACTGAAACTGCGTCTTGCATCTTGGACAATGGGCAAACCCGCTGGAGAGCTCGACCTGATAACGGATTTTCGTTCCGCAATGCGGACATTTGCACTTCAGGTGCATCTCTTGGAGCATCTCAGGAGGCTGATAGGGTGCCAAGCGGAAATCGAACGGGGGAGCACCAAAATTGCTGATTATCCCTTTCTCAACAGAACCTCCTCAAATCCGCACCAACTTCCCCGGCTTGTCACCTCTCTCCTCTCATGTTTGGATCGCGACCAACGCCTATGAACTGGCATTACCTGCCCATCCTTCTGCTGTTAACTCTGGTTACTCAGGGCCAAACGTCAGAGGTCAGCTTCAATCGCGATATCCAACCGATATTGGCGCGTAATTGCTTTGCGTGCCATGGCCCTGATGAGCACGAGCGCAAGGCAAAGCTCCGCCTGGACACCGCGGAAGGCTTCCTTACAGGCGGCTCAAGCAAGGAGCCAGTGACCGTGGCGGGGAAGCCCGAAAACTCACTACTGTGGGAACGCATCGTCAGCAACGACCCCGATGAGATCATGCCTCCGCCTGACTCTCACAAGGAGATCAGCGCTGAAGAGAAAACCCTGGTCCGGAAGTGGATTAAGCAAGGAGCAAGATACGAGGGCCATTGGGCCTTCATCACACCCTCGCTGCCAGCACTTCCTGCCATAGAGGAAGCAAACCCGATCGACAGGTTCGTTGGGGAGCGGCTCTCGAATGAGGGATTAGCATTCAGTCTTGAGGCTGACCGACGCACTCTCGCCCGGCGCCTTCACCTCGACCTGACTGGACTACCTCCTTCCAAGCAACAAATGGCGCAATTCCTTTCGGACGGAAAAGCTAAGGCCTACGAAAATATGGTCACACGGCTTTTGAATTCTCCTCACTTTGGAGAGCAGCTGGCCCTGCCCTGGCTTGATGCGTCCCGATATGCCGATACGAACGGCTACTCAATCGACGGTGGGCGCGATGCCTGGCTCTGGCGGGACTGGGTTATCAAAGCTTTTAACGAGAACATGCCCTACGACCAGTTCCTGACCGAACAGTTAGCTGGTGACCTCCTCGAAAAACCCTCCAGTAGTCAACTCATCGCGACGGCCTATAATCGGCACCACTCAGTCACCCATGAAGGCGGAACTATTGGGGAAGAAAATCTGGTCAACTACGCAGTGGACCGGGTGAAAACAACAGGAGAGTCCATCATGGGCCTCACCACGGGATGTGGGCAGTGCCACGATCATAAATATGACCCCCTCAAGCAGGTAGAATACTACAAGCTTTTTGCTTTCTTCAATACTCTCGACGACCACGGCCATGACGGAGACAGAGGGGTAAACCCCCGTCCTTTTATTGAGGCCAAGACCCCCCTTTCCACTGACGCGGAAGTAGCCTCAGTAAAAATTGAACTTCAGCGAGCGGAAAAGGAACTCGCTTCTCCCGCTCCAGCGCTCCAGGCCACTTGGGAAAAAGATGTCGCACGCGAACTGAAGCGCATTGGCCAGAAGTTTCAATTGATCTCCCTCGACCATCTGACCGCCACCCTGCCCAATGGCGACCCTAACAGGATTCAGGTCAAAAAGGATGAATCGGTTGAAGCTGCAGGGGGAGATTTCTCGGCCTATAATGTTTGCTGCCGTATTCCCGAAGGGACAGGAGTCGTAACCGGATTGCGCGTGATGTTCGAACCGGCGAACAGCGGCAAGGTTGGTTTCGGGGGTAAGTCGATGCCCGGCGGATTCGTGATGAGTACGATCACACCGTGCTTCAACCCCTTTCCTGCCAAGAATATAGATCTTAATACTGCGACTCCCTACGATCGGGTCACTGCCTCCTCCTTCAAGCCGGGGTTTCGCCCCGAGCTCGTTCACGACACCAGCCGCCGTACCGGTTGGGCCCCAGCTCTTTCCGAGGTGGATAAAGAGCAGCATCTAACCATTACCTTCCAGGAGCCCGTCGACACAGCCAACCAGCCCTATCTCACAACGGAGCTCGTATTTAATTATGGGGAGGGAGCCTCTCCCAAAAAGTTCCGCCTCGCCTTGATTAAGGGGACAGACGATACCTCCATGCTGCCAGAAGCGCTCAGGAAAGCTATCGCGCTTGCCCCAGAGCACCGGACAACCAGCCAGATTGAATTTATCCGGGATTATTTCAATGCGCACAGCAGGGCAAAATCTCCGGCGCGGCATCACGTTTCCAATCTTAAAAAACGACTCGAGGTCCTGACCGGAAATCACCGAATCATGGTGATGAACACATCTCAAAAGCCGCGGGTCACTCACGTTCTGGAACGGGGATTTTATGCGGACAAGCGTCAGGCTGTCAAACCGGGCGTTCCTGCATTCCTGCCCGCTCTTGAGGTGCCCTCTGATCGTGATCTCAACCGACTGGATCTGGCTCGCTGGCTGGTACGGCCTGACCACCCCCTTACCAGCCGTGTTGCGGTCAACCGTTTCTGGCAAATGCTTTTCGGGCGCGGAATTGTAGAATCCAGTGCAGACTTTGGCACCCAGGGCGAATGGCCTACCCACCCGGAACTTCTTGATTGGCTGGCGCTGACGTTTCAAAGTTCCGGCTGGAACGTAAAGGACCTGATCCGCAGAATTGTCACCTCTCGTACCTACCGGCAGAGCTCGAACACCACCCCTGAGCTCCTCGAACGTGATCCCCTGAACGAATTCCTTGCCCGGGGCCCCCGTTTCCGCCTGTCAGCCGAGATGATCCGGGATCATGCCCTGGCAACCTCTGGACTCCTTGTCAGACGAGTCGGTGGCCCCAGCGTAAAGCCGTATCATCCCGGAGATCTATGGCGACAGGTCAGTCATTATGGGTCCACTCCTGCCACCTCGCAGACCTACGTGCAAGATCACGGGGAAAACCTCTACCGGCGCTCGATCTATACCTACTGGAAACGGACTCTTCCTCCACCAGGAATGGCGGCTTTTGATGCACCTAATAGAGAAACCTGCACTACCGGTCGTGGAGTGACCAACACCCCCCTTCAGGCCTTCATCCTCATGAATGACCCTCAATATGTTGAGGCCTCCAGGGCTCTTGCCCAACACCTCCTTTCCGAAGAAGGGTCAGACCAGGAGCGTCTGCTCCGGGCTTTCGAACAGGTAACCTCCCGGTCACCACGCCAAGATGAGCTAGAGATACTCAAAACCGCCATCGCGCGCGAAAGAGCCCGCTATCGTGACGACCCGTCGGGTGCGCGGAGCCTTCTTACGGTCGGAGAATCACTTCCTAATCTTGATCTTCCGGCAGCAGAGCATGCCGCCTGGACCAACCTCTGCGGGCTACTCCTCAATCTCTCGGAATCGGTAACCAGACGCTGATATGATGCCCGATCTTCCTACTATCCTGAACCGTCGCGCCTTTCTTGGCACAGCGGGAAACAGTTTCGGGGCGGCAGCACTTACCGCCATGATGGCGAAAGGAGATACCAACTCACTCCCCCACCCTGCCCTCCGACTAGCCCCAAAAGCCAAGCGCGTCATTTACATGTTCCAGTCGGGTGGGCCATCTCATATCGACCTCTTCGACGGCTCGCCCTTCCTCATCAAGAACCACGGTAAGCACCTGCCTCCGGAAGTCAAAGGCGAGCAACGGGTAACTGGTATGACCGCCGGGATGAAGAACTTTCCTGTCGCTAAGCCAGTGGCACCAATCAGACAGTGCGGACCAGCAGGTGCTTGGATCTCTGACCTCCTGCCATGGACTCAGAAGATCGCTGACAAGATCTGTCTTGTCCGGTCCATGAATACGGAGGCGATCAACCATGATCCTGCGATCACTTTCATCAACACGGGCACTATGCAGCTAGGCAAAGCGAGCCTTGGAGCATGGCTCAGCTACGGGCTGGGTAGCGAAACCGAGAATTTCCCCGCCTACATGGTAATGCTGAGTCAGGGAACAGGGAAAAACCCCGGGCAGCCGATTTACTCGCGCCTCTGGGGGAGTGGGTTTCTTCCCTCCGAACATCAGGGGGTGCTCCTGCGGGCCGGTGCAGATCCTGTCCTTTACCTCGATAACCCTCCGGGCGTGAAGCGTCCCCAACGGCGTGGCCAACTCGATGATCTCGCAAGACTCAACCAGGTATTCGCCGAGCAAACCGGCGACCCCGAGACAATCGCAAGGATTCAAGCCTATGAGATGTCATACCGGATGCAGGCAAGTGTCCCTGAACTAACAGATCTCAGCAAGGAACCAGAATCGACCTTCGATCTCTACGGGCCCGAATCCCGTAAACCTGGAACTTATGCGGCAAACTGCCTCATGGCTCGCCGTCTCGTGGAACGCGGCGTTCGCTGCGTTCAGCTCTTTCACCGCGGCTGGGACCAGCACATCGCGCTTCAGTCCCAGCTGCCCCGTCAGTGCCAGGACACTGACCAGCCCTCGGCCGCCCTTGTCCTCGACCTCGAAAAGCGGGGCTTGCTCGACGAAACCCTTGTCATCTGGGGTGGAGAATTTGGACGCACGGTCTATCAGCAAGGCCAGCTGGACAGCACGGGAGCGGGAAGAGATCACCATGGAAGAGCCTTCTCTATCTGGATGGCTGGCGGGGGTATCAAGGGAGGAATCACTTACGGAGAAACCGATGACTACTGCTGGAGTGTAGCAAAGGACCCGGTACACATCCGGGACCTGAATGCTACCATCCTTCATCAACTTGGTATTGATCACAATCGCCTCGTCTTCCCCTATCGTGGACTGGACGAGAAAATCACTGGGGTCGAGCCAGCTCATCCTGTAAAAGGAATCCTCACCTGACATCTTCATGACCCAAGCAACCTTTCTGAGCCTCCTCCTGACCTGTATCTGCACGGCAGAAATAACTGTCACATCCAAGGAGCCTGCGAGAATCCCGCATGCTTCGGATATGCCTGTCATCGTCCAGCAGGGCGACAGCAAGGCCCACGCTCGCCCCTACATCCATCCGCTGCGCTCGCCCGACGGGGAACATGTTCTCACCCAATTTTCACCGGGCCACCACAAACACCAGACTGGCCTTTACTGGGGTCAGACCCGGATCAACAAGCGAGACTTCTTCCACAACTATAAGGCAGACTACTGGAAGCATCTTGAAAACCACCAGAGCAGCGATGCCATGGTATTTCATTCCGAGCTCCTTGACGGCAAAGGAAGTCCAATGCTCGGAGACAGGCAGGAGTGGCATTACACAGCCGACAAGGATCACTACATTCTCGACCTCACATGGACCGGCACTGGCCTGCAGGACGTCACCATCGGCAAGTATGCCTACGGCGGACTCTTCCTTCGCATGCCTTGGAAGCGGGGCACCAAGGCCTCCTGCATTAACAGTGAGGGACACAAGAACCAGCAGGGAGAGGGGAAATCGGCAAAATGGGTTGACCTCGCGATGCAGATCGAGGGCATGAAGGAAATGGCTCATGTGGCTATGATCGACCATCCTGAGAACCCGGGTTACCCCACCCTCTGGAGAATCGACGGTCAGTTTGGAGTCGGCCCCGCCCTCGCGCGGAGAGGCGATATCCAGATCCCCAAGGGCAAAAGCATTACCTACCGCTACCGTCTTGTTGTCTATGAGGGGAATAACTTCAGGACACCACTCATCGAACAGGCCATGAAGAGCTTCGGCCCTTGAGGAGGCAGGGCCTACAGTGGCCCGGCCGAAACCTTACGCACTGACCCAACTTTCACCGGCTGACCCGTGTCAGCCGAGGCGAGAGCCGCGAAGCACAATTCCAGAGACTTAAGATTACTTGTCGCACTGTTATTCGGATCACGACCCTCTTCGATCGCGCATAGAAGCTCGCCCATGGCCCCCTCAAATCCCGCGTCGAACCAGCAACTCTCGAGGGGAACTCTGCAGCAACCTCCTTTCAGGTAGACTTCCATTTCTGACTGCTCGTTAAGACCTGGCCCACGACTTCGCAAGGTCCCCTCAGTGCCAACAACGGTGGTGACATCCTCCTCCCCAAGAGTGGTATGGGCATTAAAGGAAAACCTGACCTGAGCACCAGGGTATTCAATAATAACAGCCGCAAGAGCAGGAGGCTGGTAGACCTGTTCCGCATAGTGCACAACCGAGGCCAGCACCCTGGTCGGCTCCTGGCCAGCCATGATCTGGCTGGCAATATCAAACCAGTGAACCGCGAAGTCGAAAAGGATGAGATGGTGAATACTCTCAAATTCCGACGTTCCCTTGATCCAGGTCTGATCCCATTGCAGATTAAAATCTAGAGAAGTGACCCGGCCAATTACTCCCTCGGCTACCGCATTGCGCAGATAGGAAAAATGCGGAGCCCATCGGCCGTTCTGATTCACCGCGAGCTTGACCCCATTCTCTTCCGCGATTCGGATCAACTCCTCCCCATCCGAAAGATCCAGCACAAAGGGCTTCTGACTGAGCACGTGCTTTCCGGCCTTGAGGGCCTCCTTGACGATCGGAATTCGGTCTGCAGGGTGGGGAGTGATATCCAGAACCTCAATGTCCTTACGTTCCAGAATCGCATGGTAATCGTCATAGACTTCAGCCTCTGGAAAAAACTCATCCCGCTTGGCTTCAGCTTTGCTCCGGGTGCGGCTTGCAAAAGCAGCGACCTCATAACCGCACTTTCGATAAGCCTTAAGATGAAATTCGCTGATCCCACCCGTACCAATCATTGCGATCTTTGGCCGGTAGCTCTTCGGAACCCTGGGCCTGTAGTTAACTTTCGGGGGATTGATCTCCACGACCTCCTTGGCCGCACTCAATCCATAGTCATCATCTTCGGACATATCGACTTGGAAAAACCAGAATACGTTCTAACCAGATCTTACTTTCCTGCCAGAGCACTTAATCTCTCAATCCAACCTGATTCATCAGGCTGTCGGTAGCACTGTAAGCCTCCTCTACCCACTCAACGATCTTTTCAGGATCCGGAGAATACTCCAGCTCGAGAGAAATCGCGCCATCAAACTCAAGATCCTTGATCGCTTGCAGGTAGGGCGCAAATTTAACCACTCCTCGACCGGGAGGAAGGTCTCCATGCACCTTCCCGTCGCAATCACTGATATGCACATGAGTCGCCTTGCCCCTGAGAAGCTCAAGCGCATCAGGAGGAGTGTCTGCCAGGACGAGATGGCTGATATCAATATTGGCCTTCACGTTAGGCATCCCGCAGTCATCAATAAACTGGGCCATTTTGGGGACACTATTGAGGAGGCTCAGCCTGAAGGGCTCAAGTTCGAGAGCGATCTCCATACCCCGCTCGCCAGCGTATTCACCGATCTTCCTGACCCCTTCGACACCCCACTCCCATTGCGCCTCGGGCGGAATAACTTCCCGCTGCCAGATATACTCCCCCAGTACCAAAAGAAGATTATTCGAACCAAGAGTCTGACCAAGGTCCACAAATCGGTTTGACCTTTCCACGTGGTAATCACGAACCGGATCATTGAAGTCGACCAGACCTGCCGAGACTACTACCGTGGAGACAATAGGAAGATTATTGTCTTCACAGGTTCTCCTGATCAGCTCGACTTCCTCGGGTTTGATAGTCATCGCCTCAGTAAAAATATCCACGGAGTCAAAACCGATTCGGGCGATATGTTCTAGTCCTGTTTTCGTATCGACTCCCGCCTGGTCGAAAGCGCTGTTGATAATTCCTAATTTCATGATTCTGGTATATGGGCTTGTGTCTAATATCCGGTGATCTTTCCCCGGCGGAGAGGACTACGTGGAGGAGTCGCGCACGGTCAAAGCTCTCCTTTCGAGAGGCTCTTTGCACTTTGATCCTCAGCTACGAGATTCGCGAAGGCGACGCTTGAGCGCTGCGCATCATTACGCCCCACTTTGATTACCATCTCGTCATCGACCTTGGAAAGCGGGGTGTATCCGGGGTGATGCGATTCCTTAAAGGGGTCGTTACTTCTGGTGTTGTAACAACAGATCAGCGCCCATCGCGAGTAGTCCGAATTGTTTGCTGCTGAGCAATGGAGGGTATTGGAATGGAAAAACAGAGCATCGCCCGCGGACATCTCACAATGAACCGTCTCCAGTCGCTGGCGTGCCTCATCAACCTGTTCCATATCAGCACCAGCCTGCTCACCAGAAAGGGTATGGTTAATACGGCCCATTCGATGAGAACCACTCAGGACCTGCATGCAGCCATTTTCCCGCGTAGCGGGATCCACTGCGACCATCACACTTACAAGATCAGGAAAGAGGAGTCCGTTCTGATACCAATAGCCATAGTCCTGATGCCAAGCCCAGGCTCCTCCTACCTTAGCATCCTTCAAAATCATCTTGGAATGATAATGATAGACTTCGTCATCAAGAATTTCCTCAACCCCATCCACAATTCTCCTGCACCGGGCTACCATCCCATACACTCCATCGCCTGGATGATTCCAAAGAGACAATCTGACGTTGTTTCCTTTTCCATCATCCATGGTGGAGGAAGCCTGATCCATGGCGTGGTCGTTCCGGGCAGTTTCCCCGAGAAGCCCGATTTCCTCTTCACTAAATAAACCTCGAACAATCAGGTATCCATCCCGGTTGAAAGCAGTAAGTTGATCGCTATTGAAGATTGCCATGGATTATTCCCTTCGCTGAAACCTCCCGATCCTGACGGGTCGAAGGTCCGGTGGAAAGCTTCTTGTTTACTCCAGAAAAACCATCATTTTTGAAGCAAACCCAAGGCTCCCATTTGAAACTAGCCTCCAAGTCCTGCCTCCCCTTTATCTTGATCTTGAGTGCTGCTGCGCCCGGTCTGGCAGAGCCCATAGATTTCAACAGGGACATCCAGCCCCTACTCAACAAGCATTGTGCGGAGTGCCACGGGGGAGTTAAGCAACGAGGTGATCTTAACTTGACCAGTCGCGCCTTGGCGCAGGCCGGGGGAAAGTCAGGAGAGCCCCTTCTTGTCTCCGGGCAGCCAGAGGAAAGCGAACTCTTTCTCCGCCTCACTCATGATGACGTCGACCTGCGTATGCCTCCCAAAACCCCTCTCAAAGAAAGGGAGATTTCACTCATCCAGAACTGGATCAGGCAAGGCGCGTCCTGGCCCGAACACTGGGCCTACCTGCCACTCAGAAAGACATCACCTCCGAAAGTCCTTAAGCAGGATTGGCCTGCCAACGAAATTGACCACTTCATCCTTCATAGAATTGAAAAAGAAGGTTTAACACCCTCTCCCCCAGCAATGCCCGGGGTATTACTGCGGCGTCTCTCTCTAGACCTCACAGGCCTCCCTCCAACGGTAGAGGAATTGCAATCCTTCCAGAGCGCATGGCAGACTGACCCTGAAATCTCTCTGAAGGCTGTAGTCGATCGACTCCTTGCATCTCCTCATTTCGGAGAGAGGTGGGGCCGCCACTGGCTTGATCAGGCTCGCTACGCAGACAGTGACGGATACGAAAAGGACAATCCGCGCCCTAATGCCTGGCTCTGGCGCGATTGGGTCATTCGCTCCATCAATGACGACATGCCATTTGACCAGTTTACCATCGAGCAGCTGGCTGGTGACCTTCTTCAAGATGCCGACCTATCACAGAACCTTGCAACGGCATTTCATCGCCAGACCCTGCGCAACACGGAGGGCGGAACCGATCCGGAAGAAGACAGGGTCAAACGCGTCATAGACCGGGTAGCCACTACAACGCGAACATGGCTGGGGCTCACCCTCGAATGCGCCCAATGCCACGACCACCCCTATGACCCTCTCACTCAGCGCGACTTCTACCGCCTTTATGCCTTCTTCAATGAAGCTGATGAAGGAGAAGTGCAGATCCCTGTCGATACCGGGAAGATCCTGAAAGCGGCGGTTATGAAGGGCCATGGCAAACGTAAGACCTACCTCTTTCACCGGGGAGACTTTCTTCAACCCGAGAAAGATAAGGGCGTCATCCACCCCGGAGGAATCTCCTCTCTT
>MDTC01133387.1_pt1 | contig 14272 bp, 12 predicted proteins | sample 811181 | NCBI WGS metagenome assembly MDTC01 (sample SAMN05326644, study PRJNA326480) | marine metagenome | isolation source: seawater | place: Pacific Ocean: North | collected 2011 | reverse complement strand
GTTTATATGCATCATTTCGACGATAAAACCACATCCAATTTGATACAAGTGCATTTGATTCTATTTTTACTTTTTTTGTTCCTACAATATTATAAAAAATGCTTCTCTTAATATCTTTAATTAAATATTTTTGCTCGTTAAGCGCAAATACTTTACTTTCTTCTGGTGTTAAAAATCCGTAATTCGCAATAATATGTACGTCCGCATTCCAATTATTTGTTTTATCTGCATATTCTCCATCAGTTAAAGTAATTGACGGTGGTGGTTGCAAAAAACGATATAAATTATGACGATCATAAGAAAAATTAGGTTGAATACGTTGATAATAATCACTTATAATATTTTCATAAATGTACTCAGGTTTATCTTCTGTTCCTTCATTGTAATTTACTACATCTTTTTCAGTGGACTCTGACACATTATTAATCGTAAACATTTCGCGAATCGGTCGCATGGTTACTTCTATGGTAACCTCACTATATTGTAAACATACAAGCGGTAAAGCTAATTTACTGTGATTCATAAACCACGGACATAATGGAACATATATCTTTCTCCCACGAATGGATGGTTCTGGACCTTCTAGTGTTTCGCCCGAATAAACCGTATTTGGATATCTTTCCGCTATTGAATTTCTTACATGACGTTCCGGATGGTGTAGTTGGTCTACATTACCAGTCATATAATCAAATTGCTTCTTTTTTTCTTCGCTATAATCTCTTTCTACCATACATCGTATGTATTCACCATCATATTCTTGAATTACTTGTGTGCCAATCATAATACGAATCGTTTTAATTGAACTTGTTCCTAAATTTTCAATCCATTTAAACTGATATGCCTTCCAAATATCACCTAAAAATCCAGGCGGTAAAATAGTGCTCCAAATATTAGGCACGGTAAATACAAAATATGTATCCATTAGCAATTCAGCATGTCGTGGCACCTTAAAAGTATAAACGGAATCATTATTTGGATCAATGTCGCGAGAACCATTGTAATCCAGACGGAATTTTTGCATTCCAAAATTCGTATGTTTTGCATATGTTGTTTTAAAAAATGTTTTGGTAGGATTTCCATTTAATATGATATTCGCATTTCCAAATGCAATAATATTTAACAAACCACCCGGCATATATATATCTTAAAGATAAATATGCTCTAAATCTTATATAAAATTATATACATATACTTTAAAGTATGTCTGAAGAATCAGGAACTATTTTTCCAAAAGAAATAACAAATAACGCAATCTTTTTATTTTTCTTGACTTTATTTGTATTTGCTTTAATCTATATTTCAAACAAATTAGGAAGAAATGAAAAAAAATGTGAAATTATTGAAAGTAATCGTAACAATGAGATAGATGTATTTTATAACATGAATGATTTAATTAGTGCAAACTATTTTACAGGAACCATAAAAGTGGAAAATGATTCTAAAGATTACGATTATAAATTAAAAGACTTTTACATTAAAACCGCACATAATTGCTTTTGTAATGGGAACTTTAAAAACGGACACGTAAATGTTTGTGCTTTACAAAATTGTGCGGCACAAGGTGTTCGTGCATTGGATATGCAAGTCTTTTCAAAAAACAATACTCCAATCGTTGCGTGTAGTTCTGCAAATCAAAATACAATTAAAGAATCTTTTAATGAGATAACTTTGGAAGACGCTCTTAGTAATATTTATAATACGTATTTTATAGAAACTGAATTTGCGAATGGTGCCATAAATAACATGAAAAACGATCCATTATTTTTAATTTTGCGATTGCATTATGGAAATATGAATATCATCAATGATAAAAATGAAAAAATGACTATGAAGCAAAAACAAATGGCTTTTTACAATCAAATTTATAATAATTTAACGGCTTCATTTGAACCATCCAAGTTTGCTTCCAGAGAATTTGATACTTTATACGGCGCGGATTATGAAAAAGCAGATATCATTCCTAATATGGATATGAAAGACACCAAAGGAAAAATATTCATTTTTGTAATCATCAATAATGAACCAAATTATAATAATGTGAAAGAAAGCAATTTACACAAAATTGTAGATTTATATGGAGACAACTTTTACAATTATCGGTTTAATGAAATATATGATGATTCCGACTCGGTTTATAACGTAAACAAATATAAATCCCAAGAAAGTTTGACCTATTGTATGCCTACATGGTCTTCGTATGATAATAATTATGACTTCGTCCAGGCATTTAAACAAGGGACTCAATTTGTAGGAATGAATTTTCAAAATAATGATACTTATTTACATCACTATAATGAGTTCTTTATGAGTCAAATCGGATATTCTAGTGAAAATATCACAAGTCCATATATTAAGAAACCAGATCATATGATTAAACTGCCATTAAATATAAAAATCGTATGATTAATAATATAGTGTTATATTAATGGACTTGGATTATTTAAAAAAATCCATAAAAGAAAATGAATTAATACAGAAAAAAGACAAAAAAACAACCTATCTCAGTGATACATTGTTGCAAGTGGTTGAAAATTTTATGAAAACAAACAAACGCATATGTTATGGTGGCACTGCAATTAATTCTATCTTACCAAAAGAAAAGCAGTTTTATAATTACGATATTGATATTCCAGACTATGACTTTTTTTCACCCAATGCACTGGAAGATGCAAAAAAGTTGTGTAATGCGTTTAAAAAAGAAAATGTATTCCACGTGGAAGGAAAAAATGCAATCTTTTTTGGCACCTATAAAGTATTTGTAAATTTCGTTCCCATTGCCGATATTACACAAATTCACGAAACTTTCTATCAATTTTTATTGAAATATGCGGTAAATGTCAATGGTATTCTATATACACCACCATCTTATTTAAGAATGAGTTTACATCAAGAACTTGCTCGTCCAAAAGGTGATGTTTCTCGATGGGAGAAAATATATCAGCGTATGCAATTGTTAAACCAATACTTTCCAATATTGGTAAAGCCAGTAAAAAGCTCACGAAATCATATGTATATAAAAATAAGAACAAAGGAGTTTGTCTCTTGTTACGAAAGTTTATATGATTATTTTAGAAAGACCAAACATATATTTTGCAACTTTCATATGTTGGCTTGTATCTATAAAAAATTCTTAAAACATAATTATTGTAACAAAGAGGAAAAAGATAAATTCATGGTTTATAGTGATGATTTAGAGAAAAGCATGCGTGAAATTAAAAAGCTTCATTTACCGAATATAAAGATAAAGAAAAACGAATCGGTTTACAAATTTATTGGAAATTACGCATTTATTGAATATAAAGATAAGAATATTGGTATCATATTTCAAACAAATTCTTGTTTATCCTATATTGAGTATAAAAAAATAAAACCTATCATACATATTGGTAATCTCGATACATTATTGAATCTTTATTTTAGTCTCATCTTAATGGATTTAAAAGAAATCAATTATCCTATTGTATTGTCTATTATTGGTGAAATGAATTCTATTGTTGAAAATTATATAACTATTTTAGAAAAAAGAAAAACAATTCCAATTGAACTACAACGGTTTCAATTACCATGTTTAGGCGAACAAGAAGACCTACCTAAAATTCTGAGAAAGAGACAAAGAAAATTCAATGAACTCAAAAATAATAGAGCATCCGTAGATTTCAAGAAATGGTTTTTTAAATATGCACCCAATCTAGAGAAAAAAACAACCACGAAAAAAAAGACCACGAAAAAACAAAATAAAACAAAAAAGAAAAATTAAACATATCGCTAAATTATATTATATATGATTAGACCATCTTGGGAATCCTATTTTCGGGATATCGTTTTATGTACGTCTACGCGATCTTCTTGTCATCGTTTACATGTTGGTTGTATCCTTGTGAAAGACAATCGTATTATATCTCAAGGATACAACGGCTTTTTATCAAATCATCCACACGAATCAGTTGTAATTAATGATCACGAAATAGCAACCATTCATGCAGAACAAAATGCCATTATTGATTGTGCAAAAAGAGGAGTTGTTTGTGAAGGTTCACACGCATATATAACTCATTTTCCTTGTATTCATTGCTTGAAAATGTTAGTCCAAGCAGGCATCTCCAAAATATATTACATACACGATTACAAAAATAATTTGGATCTTATTGAAAAATTGAAGATAACAATTCCAATTATTCAATTAAAATGCTAAATGAAATGAAGTTAAATCAATAAAAGATACAATACTCCATAACAATAATCCATAACATAACGAATATACAAACATACCTAATTTTGACATTTGATTCGTTTCTGTTTTCAAGTAAGAACCAAATATTTGGACGCATATATTTAAAATATATCTTTTGAATTGAGAGTCCATAAAAACAAAAAAGAAAAAGGTTGCTAATACAATAATCTTTAATTCTATGGTCAGTTCAAAGTTTTTTTGTGTCTCTTCACCATGAATTGTGTTTGAACCAAAAGAAACATGCTTCTTCTCATATTGAGCTTCTTCATTATTCGAAATTGAATGATCATCCAGTTGTCTTTGTTGCGTTGTTAAGTTTAAATTTTGTATTACCTCATCGTTATTATTTGTAACCGGACCTGGATGAATCGGTAAATCTTGAATATTTGTTGTGTCTGAATCCGTCATATAATAAAAAATAGAATAAATATTTGTTATTATAACTTATAAATAAATCATCTTTCCCTTTTTATTTTCACAAGGTATCATTTTTTCACGAACTTGATAGCATTTTTCATTATATTTCACTTTTTTCTTGTCTTCGTCGTCAAACGTTGGACCTTTAAATACTAAACAAGAACGACTATCACAACTCATTTTAAACAATCCAGCAACGCCTAACCCCAACATAATAGAAAAAAGTTTCATACCCCCACTAGAACTAAATAATTTCTCAATTTTTAGCATATATACATTCACTATATTATTAATATGCTACTTTTACATTTGTATATGTGGACGAGTCGCTAGGACAATCAATTTCATCCAATTCATATTGAAAACATTGATCGGATTTATCCACGAATGTATACTTATCTAAATTATCTGGATTCGGATATATAATAATTACTTTTTTATGATCGTTTGTTAAATAAATGTAAAATATACCAACCACAAAACTAATAAAAAAATATCGAAAATTGAAATACTTCAAAAACATATACATAAGGTAAATATATTATTTAAATCTCGTCTACTTTTTCTTCAAATAGATCATTCCTTTCTTCCTTCCTTTCTTCTTTTGTCTCTTCATCTTCATTTAGCATACTTTTAGGCTCGTCTGTTTTTTCTTCTGGATTATTTTTAGTCTCCTCTCCATATGAAATTAATTTTTTCGGTTTAGGTGTTTCATAAATAAATTTAGATGGTGTAATTTTAGGTAGTACAGGTTTAATAGGACTACTATTTTCAACTGGTTGTGGCATAAAAGCAATATTGGAACGTTTTTGTTTTTTATGAAAAATATTTGGATTCGCATCTATGATTGTCTTCTCATTTACCTTGTGTTCGTACAACTCTTTTTGCTTCAATATATAGTCTCTCATATCTAGTCTTTTCAATTCTAAAGCATCTTCTTCCATGGACTCATCCAATGATTTTAATTTTTCTTGAAAAACATTTAGCGAGGAACGTAACTCATTTAAGGTTTCTTTTTCTTGTTCTTCGTTTTTTTCCATATATTTTTCTAATCTTTCTTTTTTATCTTCTAAATCTTGAAGCTCCTTTTCTTTTGGTTGGAAAAATAATTCAAAGTCAGATTCATATTTATCCATTGCCCGATATTCAAATAAAAATTCATACTTTTTTTTTAAAATTTCCTTTTTAATTTGATTCTGTTTTATAATATATTTTTTGAATGTTTCTTTCAGATTTATTTTTTTGATTCTATTCTGACTTTCGATCTCATCTTTAGAATATGGATCTTGTAAAACATATTTATCAGGTAGTGTAACAAAATTATATAACTTTTTTGGAGCTCTCTTAGGAGTTTTACTGTTATTTAAAGCTTTTTTTTTCCTTTTTTGATGATTTACCAATTTGAAAAAAGTTTTTAAATTCGTAAGTTCATTGTTTTCCATATATACTATATTAATGATATATTTGTCATGTGTTTATTCTTAATATTTTGAAATTTCCTTAAATTATATAGAATATAATCTCTTTTTTGATCTTCTTTGAGTTTTTTTGTTTGTTGGTCTTGTTGTCCTTTGTATTTATAATATAAGATAGTTCCGATAATAGAGACAATTAAGAAAAAACAAACCATATTAAATAAAAAACTAAATGTTTTCATTTTCATATCGTGACAAGAGACTAGATTATAATGTAATATATGTTTTACTTGCGATTCTACTAAATTTGGACTTAACATATATATATTTTGATTACAATTTTGAATAAATTATAATACGATATATTAATTAATGGATACTTCTTTCGGAGAAAATATGGTAGTAATATATTTAGCTGTATTTGGATGTTTAGGTATATTCAAATTATTTTTAGACGTTAATAGTTTAGAAATCCGCTCCAATATATATTGGGGTTTTGTCTCTACTGTATTCTTTATTTATTTATTATCGTGGAATATTTCATTAGTAACTCATAAAATCGCTTGTAATGATCCAAATGGTTATGTTGCAATATATTCCACAATAATGCCATTTGCATTTATTTTTATATTAGGAGGTTCTATAATCAATTTATTTCCTGGGTGGTTACGTAGTTTTTCAAATACTTTTGGATTGACTTTCGTTCAGTTATGTGGATATACACTTTATGATGAAACCGATAAATCAAACTCCATTATAGAAAAGATTGATAATAATGATACCGATGCTGTGAAAAAGTTTTTTAATGATCCCGATAAACTAATCAACGAGTTTACAATAGATAGCAATAAACAAGATCAAGAAAATATAAGTAAAATAAATGAAATCCTTAACTCCATAGGATGTCGGCTAAATAATGATAAAGACGGTTATAATTCATTGGTAAAATACATAAAAATAAAAGAAACGGTTGGATATGCTATATGGTTTTTGCTACTTGGATTATTAACAATATTGACAAGTCAAAATTCGATATTAAGCGAAGAATGTAATAAAAATGTGTCTGATGACAAAACATTTAAGAAATATATTTCGTCCGAATTACGAGAATAATTAAAACCATTTATCTTGTAAATGATAGACATAGATTACAATAAAATAACTAAATATAGCTAATAATATACTAACCAACCATAGAGACAATACTGTTGTATTACGATATCCGATACCAAATGGTCTTAAACAATTTTGGCGATGGTTATAAATGAAACTAGGTTTCACAGTGTGGACGATCATATACAAAGATATAAATAGGGTAATGGATATATAAAGCTTATCTACATTCATTTCTTTTATATATCATAAGATATAAAAGAAATAACTACTTAATGTATTAGTTTTCCCAATCATCTAAATATTCATTTTCTTGATTTACATATTCATCGTCTTCAAAACAGTTATGATCTTCTTCTTCTTGAAATACTTTATCGTCTTGTGTAATTTCTTCCATGGGTGCTTCATGGACTTTTAAAAATCCATCATCTCCATATATTTCTAAATAAGATTTTTTGACATCACTTGCGCGCTTTGATTCATCTTGATATAATGAAGCATCATAAATACGCACCCTCTTTCCGAGACCATAACTCCATTCATCTAATTTTGCATTCATTTTATATCTTTCTACTTCGCGTTCTATCTTATTCTTATTTTTCAACTTATCTGTTTTAATCTTCTTTTCACTTTGTTTTAGTCTGTTTTGATGTAGTTCTAAATCTTCATACGAGAGACAAATATGTTTTAAAATATGATTTATATATGGATATAATTTTTCATTGATTTCTTGTATGTTTTTTATGTTTGATATGCGAGCGGTTTCAAAATCAAGAATGGAGAAATAATATAAAATATTGAAAAACAAACATTGATAAAAAGAAAACAAATGAATTTGATTCTTTTGATGTTTTTCTTCTTTATCAATATCGCGACACTTCATTAATATTTGTAGAAAATCTCTCGAATATTCATGTAAATCTATATCTTTAAAAAATCCATTATTCTTTTCCATATGGTTTTGTATTTCTTTCGCATGATTTTCATCTAAATTCCAATGTTTACAAGAAACCTTGTTGATATTTTTATAGGTGTCATGTAATAGTTTATATGGAATTACACTTAGTAAATGATAATTTGCTTGACTTAAAAATAAAATGATACTTTCCTTATTTTTTGACCTGTCGAATGAATCTAATGTATTACATATATTTTCAAAATCATTGACTACTTTATATTTACGAGTAAAAGATAAAAGCCTATTCTTCATGGTTTCTGATAAAGAATCTAATTCTTCCAAGGTCATTTTTTTTAATTTACTAAGTTCTTCAATGTCATTTTCAATTTCAATATTACTTTCTTGCAACTCATCTGGTTCATTATAATGCGTCTTGTTCTGTAAAAATAGAGCCCGAAGTAATGTTTCTTCATTATATTTATGACCGTGATCTTGTAATTTAGCAATTTTTTGTTCTATTGTATCCGTAGAAACATAAATATCATCTTTTGGTTTGTTTGGAACCATTGTTTTCAAAAATTCGGAAATAGGTCGTTCATTATCAAAATTACCATAATAAATGATATACTTGTATATTGTCTCTATATCTATTTCATGCTTTGAAGGATTTGGTGAATCATATATATCTTTCTTTAAAAACCCTAATTTTGGATTATTCAAATATACTTGAATTACATTTCTTAATAATTCATTCAAATGCTTATCCCTTTCAAAATAATTCTTCATCATCGTTTCTTCTTCCTTGGTTTTACATAAATGCTTCAATATATAATCACTTTGATTACAACAAAAATTGACTAAGAAAGGTTCATTATAACTTTGAGAAGACAATAACGGTGCTTCATTTGCCACTTTATTCTGTAAAAACTCTTCTATTTGTAAATGTAAATATTGCATTTCATTGATTAAATATAATGAATGCATATATGTATTTTTCTGGTCATTGAATGACGGAAACTCATCCTTGGTTGTAAATGTTTTCAAACAAGGACGAAATTGTTTATAATTACTATATTTATCCATCGTTTTTGTTTGAGGTCCTTCTATCATTAAACTATGACGCTTTGTCTCTAACATGGAAGCTACATGCTCATTTGTAACAACATATAACTTGACGAACTCTAATAGTTCACTCGCGATTTCTTGTTGTTTTGATCTCTTAAATAACACGTACGGTTCATTTTCATTTTTTTTGGATAGTTTTTCTAATAAGCAACCTAAAAATCGTATACCATTATGATTTTCTTCTTGTAATTCTAATGGATAACCACTAAAATCCGTCATACATCCTGGAAATGTTTTCTTGACATATATATGGTTTGATTGTATAAAACATAATAAAAACCCTAATACACTATATACAAAATGCTTCATCTTCATTTCCTTTTTTTTAATCTTTTTCAAAGAAGTTTCGTAAATGTGAAATATAGTTCGTATATGACCGTATTCATATTTTTGAAATACTCTTATACCTAAAATATTCATAATAATACTTGAAAAATGATATAATTCTTTTTCCATGGGTCCCAAAACAATCACTTTTTCATATTTCCAAGTGTTTTCTCCTTTATCGATATAAGAATCTTCTAGAATCATATCTTCATCTATATCTTCACCTTTTTCTATAACTTGATCTTGGGAAATCTTATACCCGTTTGAGTCATAACCATAATTTGTATCAAAACTGATTTTCTGTATCATCATACCCGTATTTTTATGGATCCATGCATCTCCATTTTCACTTAAGCAACCTTCTTGGAGACAAATGTCTTTAATCGTGTTTTGATAATGAGTGTGGTTATAAGCGAGTGCTAAACGATGTAGAAACTTTGGCATAAGTTTTGTTTTTTTTATAATACAATAATACCAGTCTGGATCATGTAGATCTAATGTTAGCAATGAAACAAAATGAAGTATCAAATCATATTTACGTTCCAAATCATTTTCAAGAGACAAAATATAATACATGAGTCCTTCGTACGGAGAAGGATCAATATGAGACAAATAGGCATGTAAGTCAAACTTATTTCTTAATTTCAACTTATTGTTATTATATTGAAGCAATTTACGCATATGAATATTTTTTCTTTTCACTAAACCATAGTATAATTTTGTTGAATCATATAATTGAGACATTTGCTTTTGTTCCATATCTATCACTTTTTCATTTTGCATTTTCTCTATTAGGTTCAAAGCATAATCATTATACATATTTGCTTTGATTTCGTCAAATTCATTTACTGATTTTTTATAACGTAATACCTTTTTCTTATTCAGTTTTTCTTGATATTGGTCGGTTTTGATCCATTTTTTGTCCTTGTTATAAATATAATATTCATTTTCACTTTCTACAAAACATTTATCATTTGGTCTAACCGTTAAACGGATAATTTCTTTGTTTAATGCTTGAAATATTTCTTCCTTTTTAGATGTATTTAAATTTCCAAACAATTCTTCTTTTAATGAATCAATCGAAAAGTCTTTGTCTCTTATTCTATCTTTCAAACCAAGAATTTTTTGTAACTTTACATTAAATACTTCAATGCTTTCTGTATAATTATGATTCGCCTCTAAATAAGAATGTAAATAATGGATCGGGTTATTAAATGCTTTGTCATCAATATCTTTTAGAATTGTTTTATTTGTATCATCTTGTAATTCTTGTAGAGATACATAGGTTTTAACATGATCTTTTTGTTCGTCCTTCATTTTATTTTCAATTTCACTTTTATTGGTTTCAAAATCCCGTTGTAATTCTTCTACAAGAGACAACACTTCGCTATCTTCAAATGGAACCCGAAGTGGGTCGCTTGCTTTTCTCAAAAAATGCATCATTAACATTCCATTATCTAACATGGTTTCTTGTAAAATTTCACTCGCATGACTATTTTCTATATCTTGTTTTTTATATTGACCGCATATAAGATTATGCAATTCATTGTTTTCCCTATAAACATAAGGTATTCGTTTTATTTTTTTATAATCCTTATCCGAACGATATATACGTTGCTTTATTTCTTCTTTATTTTTTTGCATATATTGTGAAATCCAAGCAAAGTCTCTCTTGTGAATTTTATGAATATCAAAAAGATTAAAGTGTTGCATAAAATCATAACTATTTACATGCAATCCTCTTTTTGTCTTAATATATATATTTTTCAAATCAAATGGAAGATTGGAGACAAATTGATTCCATTTTGAAAATTCTTTTTCGTTTCTAATGAGTTGTTTTGTATTTTCCTTAAATTCAATATTGTCAGATTTTGAAATTTCAATAGAAACCAGTTTTGATGAAAAATTATTTTCATTTTGAATACTTTTAGAAAGTAAATATTGTCCTTTTTGTAAATTGATATTTTGATCTAATTTTTCTTTTTCGTGTAAAATTAGACCGTTTGGTGAAAAGATAAACCCTTTTTCTACTTGTCCTTCTACATAATATACTTCTTGTCTTTCATATCTGTTGTCTTGATTATTTGTGAATTGATATATTGGAAGCAATTCATTCTCGTCTTCATAGGCAAAAGTAACACGTATAGATGCAGCAGGTTTTACTTTCATGTGATGCTTTTCATGATTTCGTATGAGATTATCAAAAAAAATTCCACTATTTATTTCCTCTTCTATGTCACCAATTCTAAGATCATCTTTTAGGATTACATTTCGCTCTTCATCGCTAAATTGATCTAAATTATACTTCACTTCTTTCACACGTGAAGTAGATAATGTAAATAATGAATCATTCAAATATAAAAAAGATCTCAACACTTGGTTTTTAGGAAGTTTATATTCATTACGTAATTGTAAATATTTTTCAATTTCGTTTTGTAATTTTTTAATTTGTTTTCCCTTTGCATCTGAACTATTAATATAATCTTGTATCTGTTGTGTTACATCGTAGGTAAATACATAATCATCATCGTTATTATTCGTATTTTCTTCAATACTTGACTCTTGTACTTTTTCTTTCTTTGGTGGAATCTCTAATTCGATACTCTCAATATTATAATCATCTTGCAAACCGCAATATTGAAAATCAATATAATATTTATCATCAATCACAATCATGTCTTTTTCAGTTTTTGTAATATATCCCTTTAATGGAGTTGCTTCTTGGTTAAATGTTATCACCACGTATTTACCAGTCATTAAGTAATTTAATAAAGCATAACCACGTTTTTCATGATGTACTAATATGATTTCATCAATATAAGTTCCATCCATATCTTTCCATTTATCCGTTTGCACGTCATATAAAATTGTTTCTTCTTTTAATCTTTCATTCGATATAAGTAACATATATGTTGGACTAACTTTATCTATAAAAAAATAAGTATTTTGATATTTTTGGATGGATGTTTTTAATTGAATAATTGAGCCATAAGTTAAACGATCGTCCATATTCTTATATATGAAAAGGATTATTTATTTAAATTCTTGCAAAATATTTCTGAATAAGGTTAATAATTTTTTAATTAATGAACTCATATCTTGATAAAGTCGCGTATCTTGTTTGGTTGGATTATTCTTGTATTGAATGTATACAAATGCGTTTTCTTGGGTTGGATGATTTTTTTTGAATGCCACAAAAGAGATGTTTGATTCGTATTCTTTATAAAAATGTTTTTCAATTAATTTTCCAATTGTATAATCATCTTGTTTTATCTCAAGAATATAGAAATCATCTTCTTTGTAAACAAAACAATAAGTATCCTCTATATTATTTCGTTGTTCTCTAGATATTGTTCCATCATTTGTATTTTTTAAATGTTGTTGTTTTGTTTCAATAATAGGTTGCTTTCCTTCCGATTCAAAGAATACTTCCATAAGGGATAATTTTTCCATAATATAGTAACAAGCCTTTTGAACGATTTCTTTATTTGAATATATACCAATTGTTGCAAGAGACAATTTGAAGCATTGTGGTTTCACGATTTTTTGAGCGTCTAATAGCATGAAATCTTTTTTTTCAAAAGGATCATTGATTTGGTTTGCAACATTTGCAACTTGTGCTTCATCTTGAACTGCCTCATACGCACAATGGTGTACGACATTCCAACAAGCGCACTCATACGCATTTCCAATACTAAGGTTTGCTTCAATATGTATTGCCTCATTTTCTTCAGTTAAACTATTGTAGTTTGGATACAAAACACAAATAAGTATAGGCTCATTTGTAATGGAGTCATGTGGGAAATAAACAGATATATCTTCTTCGATTGGTGTTTTTGTTTTTTTATCAATGATTTTAATATCGTCAGTTGTTACATTTTTTTGTTCCAATGTATCATTTTCCACATGAATTAATATTTGGTTTAAATTACAAAAACTTTCAAAAGTAGACGAATCTGAATTGACGACTGGAATACAAGATAAACGATGCTTTAAGTATTCATTGTTGAATTTGGTTGTATTTTTATGAAACTTAATTTGATTTTCACTATCTGGGAAACCACGAAATACAATAGTGTTAATATTAGATAATATTACACGACGAAGCGCATTTACGACGGAAACATCATTGTTATTTAATGTAAAATTTAGTTTATTATCAGTCTCGTTAATATTTGATACAATAATACCTTCCATTTGTATTATATAATGTATTGCTTTATTTTTAATTCAATTTTTTCGCTTATATTCAAAAAAATTATTTCTCATAATGATGCAAATGAACCAAACTAATTCATATGTCGTGCCTTCGTATCCACAAATGCAGAATCAAGAAATGATTCCAAATAAAAAAAATCTGAATCAAAATAATACCAAACATTTACTTTATTTTAGCCAATATTGTAAGTATAGTAAAGCATTGTTAGAAGAATTAAACAAAAAAAATCTAATTCATAAAGTAGAACTTATATCTATCGATCAGCGATATGTAAAAGAAAACATTATTTATATTATATTATCAAACAATCAACATATGCCTTTACCTCCAATGATACAAAGTGTGCCTGCATTGTGTATTTTACCAAATCACGAAATTTTAAAAGGAAATCAAATTATACATTACTTTAATCCGATTTCAAAGAATATTAGCGAAGAAAGAAATAAACTGGAGTTAGAACCAAATCCATTTAGCATAACTTTAGAAACAACTGGTAGTTTTGGTGTATCTAGTGATAATTTTAGTTT
>MDTC01025988.1_pt1 | contig 14272 bp, 11 predicted proteins | sample 811181 | NCBI WGS metagenome assembly MDTC01 (sample SAMN05326644, study PRJNA326480) | marine metagenome | isolation source: seawater | place: Pacific Ocean: North | collected 2011 | reverse complement strand
ATAAATAAAATTGCAGAAGTTGAGTTTCCCAACAATATAAAAGCAGAATATCTCCACACTAAGTTTGAAAATGTCTTTAGGAAAGTTGAGTAAATTCCTAAATTGATATTCTTTCTAATATTCAATATTATTTTTATTTCTTGAACGAACAAATTTTTAAAAAAAGCTCTAAAAAATATAAAATTTAAAAAAATATGAGTAAAAACGAGTATGGTGAATATCTTCAATAAATCAGAGTATATTAAGAAAAATGCAATTATAAAAAATACTACAATATTAACGGCATGATATTTGTTAGGTAAATCAATCTTTTCAGTTCTAGCAATAAGTAATTCAAAAATAAAACTAGTAACAGTTAAAAATACAATACAGAAAAGAATAGCAAAGTTCGCTTTGCTAATAAAAAAATAAATTACTATGCTGGAACTAAGTAAAGCTATAAGACTTATCAATAATCTAAAAAGTATGACTTTCTTTAAACTAAAAATATTTTTAGAGCCTAGGTAAATATTTCTTATGTTGCCAGAAAAGCCATATGTAAATATATTTGATACACTTATTGCTACAAATCCTTGGGCAGCAATATCGTGATAACCAAAAAATAAAAAAATAAAAACCGAAAAAATATTTAGAAAAAAATTAGATATTGAAAAAAACTGAAAAAATATTGATTTAAATTTCATTTATAAACAAGTTTTTTTTTTATTAAAATAAAGGATTTTAATTTAAAAAATATTTTATATAAATAAATTCCTGGGAATATTATACCGAAAAAGTTTTTTAAGATTAATAGATCTTCAAATAATTTTTTGAAAAAATATTTAAAGCTAGTGCTCATTCCTCCTGTTTTCATAAAAATTAAGTATTTATTTAAATAAGTAAAGCGGAGATTTTTATTTGATATATTTAAATTAAAATTAGTATCAGAAGAGATATTATAATAAGTATCATATGGATTTGACAATAAAATTTTCTTTTTAATAAATATTGTAGGACTCGCTATTTTTAACGCTGTGAACTTATTTAAATTCGAAATCTGATAATTCCAAACTCTTGTTACTTTTTTTTTATTATTTAAATATAGTAAATTTCCAAATAAAATATCACTTTTATTTTTTTTTATTTCATCACTAATTATTTTTAAAATACTAGGATTAACATATCGGTCCCCAGCATTTAATATTCCAATATATTCACCTCTTGCATATTTTACGGCTTTATTAAGTCCATCATAATAATTTTTATCTAATTCGCTGATATATTTAATATTTTTATTTTTTATATTTTTTTTTATAAATTTTTCTGTTTTATTATTGGGTAAGCCATCAAATATTAAATATTCGAAACTTTTATATTTCTGTGAAAGGGCACTTTTCAAACTTATAGATAAATTTTTTTTATCATTTTTAACTACTGTGATAATTGTAAATTTCATTTAATTTGTCTTAGATAATATAAAAAGTATCCAAAAATATAGAAAAATAATGATGCATTAAAAGTCGAGAAAAAAGAACCAGATGGTTTGAATGGAAAAATAATTGCTAAAAGGAGACTTCCGGTACCTATTGTTAGATAAATATTTTCATTATAAATTTTATATTTTATTCTTTGTAATTTAAATAATAATTTAAAAAACAGAATTATAAAAAATAGAAAACCGATTACACCGTGTTCACTTAAAAATTCCATCATATAATTATGGGGGTGAGTTGAGCAGCTTCTATATCCTAAGTAATAATCGTCCTGTTCAATAAGTTTTTTTTCAATTTTTGTTTCTTTACATTTAAATCTAAAACTTCTTGGGCCATGGCCGTTAATCGGATTTTTCAAAAATAACTCAAATGCAGCTTGATAGTGATAGCTCCAAGGACTATTAATTATTTTTTTTGATATTTTTGTTTCATTTGTAACATTCCATCCATCTATAGCTAGCAAATATCTTGATTTAATTGAGTCTGAGAATTGACTTAATGAAATTATTAGTAAAAGTAGAAAAAAATTTAAAAATATAAATAAAATTAATTTTCTTATAAAATAAAAGTGAAAAAATAATGTTAATATATAAATCAATAATGCATTTCTCTCACCTGTAATAAGAATTATTATAAATAAGAATAAACCAAATGAAGTTATAGCAGTAAAAGCAAATTTTTTATCCTTAAACTTTATGAAATGTAACAAAAAAAAATTTAATAATCCTACTTGGCTCAAAAAACCTCCTGCTATTAATTCTTGATTAAATACGCCAGAAAATCTTCTGCAATTCATTAAATTTTCATCACACATACCTGGATAAAAACCAAGTAAGTTTTGATTGAATGTGTATTGAAAAATTATATCTAATCCTATTAATATTATTAAAATACTTTGAAATAATACAAAAGTATTTTTATTTTTTTTTGATATGCTGTTTAGTACAAAATAAACTCCAATTGATAATAACAAATATCTAAAATTGCCTAAGGATTTTAAAATTGTTTCAATGCTAATAAAATGGATTATTGAGTTAACAAAAATATATAAAAAAAATAACAACAAAAATTTGATAAAATCATCTTTAAAAAGATTTACGTTTTTTTTAGATATCAAATGTATTAAAATGATTAAATTAATAAGGATAATATTTAAATTTATTGCTCCACTTCTGAATAAAAATGAAAGCGGAAATACTAAAATTAAAATATATAAAAAAGATTTTGAAAAGCTTGAATTTAAATCAATATTTCTCATTTATAAAATTGAATATATTAAATATTTCTTTATATAAAATTATATTGAAAATCTACATATGATTGAAGTTTCATTATTTATCTTATCATTTTTTATAATTTTTATTATTGATAAATTTAAATTAAAGATCTCAACTTACACAAAACTAATAGATAAACCAGATCAAATAAGAAAGTTTCATAAAGATGAAACACCATTGCTAGGTGGTGTTATGATTTTCATTCCTTTTTTTTTATCTAATTTATATTTAATTTTATCACAAAAATCAGATGACATATCACTTATCATTTTGTTGATGTCCGCCTGTTGTTTTTTAATAGGATTAATAGATGATATTAAAAATATAGCTTATAGATATAAATTTATTTTATTAATTATTATATTTTATTTTTTTTTGTTTTTAAATCCAGAATTACAAATAGATAAAATTTATTTTTCTTCAAATAACAAAATTTATAGCATTGATAAATTTGGAATTCACTTCACAGTTCTATGTTTACTACTTTTGATCAATGCTTTAAATTTAATAGATGGAGTTGATGGTTTGTGCATAATGACATCATTCATTATAATGATTTGGTTAATGTTTTTTTTTAAAAATTTCGCTATTACAAATTCAATAATTTTAATTTCTCTTATTTATATTTTCATATTGAATATTAAAAAAAAAATCTTTTTAGGCGATTCTGGTTCTTTGCTAATAGGCTCGATAATTAGTTTAAAACTTATACTTTATTATAATATGTCAAGTACAGAAATTTTTTTACCAGTTGAAAGTATATTCATAGCATTGATGCTACCTGGTTTAGATATGTTAAGAGTTTTTTCAGTTAGGATTTATAACAAAAAAAATCCATTTTTGGGTGATAGAAACCACTTGCACCACTTGCTAATTGAAAAGAATGTTAGAAATAATTTACTACTGTTTATTTTTTTTTTACTAATATCAATTCCAATTTTTTTAGATTTATTTTTAAAACTTGATCATTTATCTGTTATTATATTATTTATAATTATTTATTTTTTATTGGTTTTTTTTTTAAAAAAAAAAACTTAGGTTTCTAATTTTTTTTTTTTGATATTAACCAATTATTCAGAAATAAATCATTTACATCAGTTTTATTAAAAGTATCAAAAGCCTCTTGTGGATTGCATACTATTGGCGAGTCGACGTTCATTGAGGTATTTATCAATATAGGATGATTATTTTTTTTTTTACATTCATTAAGAAGTCTATAGAATTTTTCATTATCTTTTTTTGAAACTGTCTGAACTCTGCAAGAATTATCAGCATGAATTATTTCAGGAAGTTCGAGATTTGTTTTTTTCTTTACTTTAAATACAATATTCATATTTGGCGATTTATGACCCATCATCTCAAAGTAATCGTTTGAATATTCTTCTATGATAGCTGGTGCAAAAGGTCGAAAACTTTCTCTTTTTTTGATCTTTTTATTAATAAAATTTTTGATATTTTTAGCTTTAGGATTTGCTAATATGCTTCTATTTCCTAAAGCTCTTGGTCCCCACTCCATTGCATCCTGAAACCAAAAAATAATATTTTTTTCTATAATTATTTCAGTTGCTTTTGAAATTAAATTTTGAAAATTTTCATAGAATTTTACGGTGTAATTCTCATTATTTTTAATACTTTTAATAATTTTTTTTTCAATATCATCATTTGAGAAGGATGGTCCGAGAAATTTTGTTTGTTGGTGTGAATCAATTTTTTGACCTAATTTATTTAGTATATAAAAAGCTGAACCTGAGGATCCACCCGCATCTCCTGGGTTGGTATCAACAAATACGGAATTGAATTTCTTACTTTCAATAATTTTCCCAACTAGTGAACTGTTAAATGCACAACCTCCGGTTAAATAAAGTTTATCGGATTTAAATTTTGCATGTAAATAATTGATATAATCAAACACTACATCCTCAAAAATTTTTTGTACTGATGCAGCTATATTTTTACTCAATTTACTTTCGTAGTTTGTTGGAAGAGTTTTAAATTTTAATTTAAAGTAATTTTCGAAGTTATCATTAAATAATTTATTAGATTGTGGAAATCTATTAGAATAACTTATTTTCGGAAGATTGAAGTATTTCATGTCTAGTTTGAAAGGCATTTTTTTTTTAATTAAAAAATTAAATTCATTAACGTAAATTGGACTTCCATAACCTGCTAATCCCATAAATTTAAATTCATCTCCAAATTTGTTGAAACCCAAAAACTGTGTGAATGCTGAATAAAAAAGGCCTAGTGAGTGAGGGAATATATTTTTTTGCAACAGACTTATTTCATTATTCTTCACTAGATATGTCTCAATTGTAGAAAAATCACCAGATCCATCAAATGAAAAAATTAAAGAGTTTTTATTTTCGTTTAAAAAAAACATGGTCGAATATGCATGAGACAAGTGATGCGGAACAAATTTTATTTTAGCCTTTATTTTCTCTTTAAAAGTTTCTTCTAATTTTTTTTTTATTTTTACTTTACCTACTACTGTTTCTGCACGATTTGATATAAAATTAATTTTAAAAATATTTTTAAATAAAAATATAATTCTATTTAATAAGTTATATTTGAAATTTGTGTTTATTGTAATATAGCTAACTTCACCTATTTTAATATCATTTGAATTCAAACAATATAATATTGAATTAATTGGAAATTCAGAGCAATGTTTAATTCTTGTAAATCTCTCTTCCTCTACAGCAGCAACAATCTTTCCATTTTTAATCAAACACGCAGAACTATCACCATGCAGCATATTTAATCCTAGAATAATCATTGATAATTAATTTTAAACCTTTTCGATTATGCCATTATTTATATTATATAAGTTATCTATACAATTATTGAATAGATCAGTTTCATGACTAACTATTACGATTGTGTTTTTATTTTTTAATTTAAGAAGTAGTTTTTGAAGCACTTTTTTTGCATCTTCATCCAGAGAGGAGCTAGGTTCATCTAATATTAAAATTTTACCATCTTTGTAAAGCGCTCTAGCGATAGATAAAATCTGTTTTTGACCTCCAGATAATTTTTCTCCATTATACCCTATTACAGTATCTAATTTCATAGGAAAATTTTTAAATATTTTTTCTAAATTTAAATATTCTTTAATAAAATTTAATTTATTTCTATCAGTTAAAGTTTCCTGGTCGTTTTGCTCTAGAATTACATTTTCTAATATGGTTTTGTTTAATAAAAAACTATTTTGCTGAACATATGAAAGTTGTTTGGTCCAATTTCTATTCAAATTTATTTCTTTTGCATCAAAATAAATTTTCCCTTTATCTTGTGAAATTAAACCAGAAATTATATTAAGTAATGTGGTTTTCCCAGAACCATTTGGTCCAGTAATTAAAGTTGTTTCATTTTTTTTTAGGAAAAAATTTATATCTTTTAAAATGGATACTTTAGATTTCTTATAAGTATATGTAATATTTTTAAATTCAATTTTATCTTTAAAATTGAAATCATTAATATTTAAAATAGTATTATCTTTAATATTTCTCTGTTTTAAATCATCGATATAGGTATCGATAAAAGTTTTTGAAAATTTTATGTTATTATACGAAGCTAATATTTTGTTTGCTGAAGGTATAATTCTAAAAAGAGAAATTGCAAAAAGGGATATTACAGGAAGTTTTTTTTGTATATCTAAATCCAAATTTATAAAAAATATCATTGGAACTATAATGCTAAAAACAACTATAAGTTCTAAATAGAATCTCGGTAATGAAGTAAGAAAAACTAACTTGAATTGAGAAAATATCGTTTTTTTACTAAAATTTTTAAATTGGTTAGAAAACCATTTTTCCATGTTGTAAGTAATTATGTCCCTTATTCCTAGTATACCGTTCAAAACTACGTTTTGTAAGTTTCCAATGGAATCTTGAAAAACTATACCAAGGTTCATAATTTTTTTCTTAAAAACTAAACTGTAAATAAGAAATGATAAAAGGAATATAATTATTACAAATATAGTTATTTCTTTATTAGTTATAAATAAAAATAAAAAAAGTAGAAATACAAATAAAATTTCGACAAATAAAACTTGTGCTGACATTAGATAAGTTTTTATAGCGTCTGTATCGTTATAAACTTTTCTCAAAAACTCTTCGGATTTATTAGTTACAAAAAAGGAATAGTTACTATTTAAATAATAATTAAAAAGTTCATTAGAAATTCGGTAATTAATGGAGAAAAAGTACCGAGTTGTAAAATAATTTATTACACCAAGTAAAAAATTTTTTATTAGAAAAATTGTTAAAATTATTCCCAGGATAAAAATTTTAGATATTTTTTCATCTGAAAACTCAGCTATAGGAAAAAAAGAATTTATTAAATTAATATATTTGCTCATATTTCCTGAAAAAACTATTTCAAATACAGGAATTATTACAACTATTGCAAACATTTCAAGAACCGAAGATATAAAACCTAGTGCGACTATTGGAAAAAGTAATTTTTTTTCCCTAATACTTAATATGTCAGGAATTTTAATAAAATAATTGATCATATTTCATTAAGCATATTTGTAATATAAAATTTTTTTAGCTATCTTGTTAATAATACTTTCTTTAATATTATTTATTTAACAATTTTGTTTATTATATATATATAATGTCCCATAAAGATGAAACTATATTTTAACCTATAAGATATGAGTAAAAAAATTAAATTGATGGAAAATACTTTTATCGAAGAAAAAAAGACTAAAGCTTCTTTAAACAATTTTATTAAATCTTCTAAAAAATTATCAATGGGTAAAGAAGTACTTAAATTTGAGAAAAAATTTTCACAAATAATTAATCATAAATTTACGACAATGGTAAATAGCGGGTCATCTGCAAATTTAGTGTTAATACAAGCTTTAATTAACTTAAAAATTTTAAAAAAAGGCGATAATGTTGGTATATCGTCTTTGACGTGGTCAACGACTGTAATGCCACTTTTGCAATTTAATTTAAATCCTATACCAATCGACATAAATCTAAAAACATTCAATTGTTCTTCAGAAATTTTTTCTAGGGCCTTAAAAAAATATAAATTAAAAGCTTTTTTTATCACAAATGCAATGGGATTTTCTGACGATATTGATAAAATAAAACAAACATGTAAAAAAAATAATATTCACCTTTTCGAAGATAATTGCGAAAGTCTAAATTCGGAATACAAAAATAAGAAACTGGGTAGTTTCGGTATAGCATCTACACATTCATTCTTTGTTGGTCATCATATATCCAGTATTGAAGGAGGGACTGTATCCACTTCATCGAAGTTAATAGATGATATGGTCAAAATCGTTAGAGCTCATGGATGGGTAAGAAATTTAGAGAAAAAATCAAAGATTAAATTCTATAAAAAATTTAAAACTAAAGAATTTTATAAGCCATACACGTTTTATGACTTAGCATTTAACGTCAGACCTTCAGAAATCAATGGGTTTTTAGCTTATAATCAATTAAAATACTTAAATTTAATTACAAAAATAAGAGAAAGAAATTTTTTAAAAATTTATAGAAAATATCTGGCCAATAAAGATTTTGTGCCCTATGAAATTAAAAATATGAGTGTTATCTCAAATTTCGCATTTCCAATTATTTGCAAAGATAATCTTGCCCACAAAAAATATACATCAAAATTTAAGAAATTAAATATTGAAATAAGACCATTAATAAGTGGAAATATTGTTGAACAACCATTTTTTAAAAAATATATTAAAAAGAAATTTGAACTGCCAAATGCGGAATTTATACATAAATATAGTTTCTATTGCCCTAACCATAATGATTTAACAAATGAAAATATAAACAGAATAATAAAGGCGATTAGACCTTGAAGAAAAATATACTTCAAATTTATCCATGGATTAATGATAGAGAACTTTATTACTTAAAAAAAGTTATTAAATCGACTTTTGTTACAGAAAATAAATATACAAAATTATTAGAAGATAAATTTAAAAAATTAACAAATTCTAGATATGCTATTTCAGTAAATAACTGGACTTTGGGCTTATTTGCATCCCTAAAAAGTTTAGATGTAGGACCTGGTGATGAAGTAATAGTGCCAGATATGACATTTATCGCAAGTTCGAATGCTGTTTTACTTGCTGGAGCGAAAGTCGTACTTTGTGACGTAGATCCAGAAACATTATGTTTAGACACAAAAAAACTCCATCCCCTTATTAATTCTCGAACAAAAGCCGTAATGCCAGTTCATTTATATGGAAATAGTTGTGATTTAGATGCGATTAAAAAATTAAGGAAAAAAAAAAATTTTTTTATAATTGAAGATGCAGCGCAAGCTGTTGGTGTAAAATATAAAGGAAAACACGTTGGACCAATAGGTGATGTTGGTGGTTTTTCATTTTATGGAAACAAATTAATTACAACCGGAGAAGGTGGAATGATTGTTACTAACAATAAAAAGATTTATGATAGCATTTATTCCTTAAAGAATCACGGTAGGAAAAAAAAAGGAATATTTATACACAATAAAATTGGATACAATTTTATGTTTACTGAGCTGCAGGCAGCGATGGGGCTTGCTCAAGTAGATAAATTGAAAAAAATAATTAGGTCTAAACTCAATTTGTACAATAATTATAATAAAGAATTAAAATCAATTGAACAAATTAAATTTGTTAAACCAACGCAAAAGAGTAGCCGAGTACATTGGTTCACAAATATATTATGTAATAACTCTAGACTAAGAAATTTTTTAAAAAAAAAAAACATACAAACTCGCAGAGCATTTTACCCACTTCATATGCAACCATGTTATAAAAATAATAAAAATATTATAAAAAAAGGTAAATTTCCAAACAGTATAAACGTATATAAAAATTTAATAAGTTTACCTTCTGCAGTACAATTAAATAATAAAGATTTAAAATATATTATTAAGAGTATTAAAGTATTTTTCGATAATGACAAATTTAGGAGTTAGTTTATTAAATTTTAAACCAGATTATTTAGGGGGTATAAATAGTTTCTCGCTCGGTTTACTTAAACCTCTGGAAAAAAAATGTAGATTACACATTTATACTAATGCAAAATCTTATAATTTTTTAAAAAAAAAATTTCCAAACTCAAAAATTACTATTTTCTCGAAAAATATTATAATCTATTTAATTCTACAGATAATCTCTACAATAATTAAATCTGAAAAGTTGTTTAGATATAATGAAAATTTATACTTTAAATACTTAAAAAAAAAAATTAATAAAGAATGTGACATCTTTTATTGTCCATTATCTTATTTAAAACCCATAGGGCTTAAAATTCCAACTGTTACTTCAATCCATGATTTACAACATTTTCATTTACCTCAAAATTTTAATTATATTCAGTTAAAATACAGAGAACTTATGTATAGAATAACTTTACAGGATAGTACAATTATTCAAGCAAGCACAAAATTTATTCAAAATGACATAAAGAAAATATATCCACATATTAATAAAAAGAAAATTATTGTGATCAATGAAGGTATTTCAAATGATTTTACTTTTAAAAAATTTAATTTTAATAATGATTTCATTTTTTTTCCCGCCCAACTTTGGCCGCACAAAAACCACATGGTAGTTATGAAGTCTTTAAAAAAAATTTTAAATAAAAGTAAATTGAATTTAAAATTGGTAATGGTCGGTGGGAAATTTTCAGCGTTTAATGAAATACAAAATTTTATTAAAAGTAATGAGGATTTAAATATAAAATATTTAGGCAAGGTGAGTTTTAGAAAATTACGTTTACTTTATAAAGATTGTAAATATTTAATATCTCCAGCGATTTATGAATCAAGCAGTATACCAATTTTAGAAGCATGCAAAATCGGAAGACCAATAATCGCTTCAGATTCTAAATCTAATATTGAAATGTCAAAAAGTATTAAATTAAATCTATTTAAGACCTCAGATCCAAATGATTTAGCAAATTTAATCTCAAGAATCTGGAAAAATAAAAAATTAATCAAAAATCAAATAAAATATAATAAATCTGCAATTAAAAATTTTACATGGGAAAAAATCTCAGAAGATTACTTTAAATTATTTAATAAACTTTTGAAAAAAAAAAAAAACTTATTATAATTTTTTACAAAGCATAGCTGACTTTGTATTCCATGGGCTTTTTTTGTTAAATATTTTAGCCCACTTTTGATTTTTATATTTATCAAGTTGTATTATCTTGAATTTATTATCTATGAAAAATTTTTCAACGTCAAAGCTAGAGTGTTTTTTAAATGCCCAAGAGTTATTTGTGAGGATATATCCATTTTTAACAACTTGTTTCGCTGCCCATTTTACTGCATTTATTCTAAGTTTTGGACTAATATGTAAAGATGACAAATCTATATCACAATATGCAATCATAAAATTATCCATCTTTTTATCTTTTCCTAACTTTGAACAATCTTTAATTACTACATTGGGATGATTAAGTGGATTAATTAAATCGTAACCGATACATCTTTTGTGTCCGTAAAAATTACACATTCTCTCCAATGTTACACAAAAGTTACTACCTAATTGAACAATTTTACCTATTTTTGGAATTTTAAGTTTTTTAATTATATTTTCGAAATATATTAATGATTTGTAATCGTATCCACAAAAGTCAGAAATATTGTTCATTTATAATTAATGTATATATTTAAATTTTACAATTAACAAATAACTTTGTTATAAATACAGTTAACTTAATTTTTTTATTTTATAAACTATAGATATTGATAATCAAAAGAATTAAAATCTTTAGTCCAAACAACATTTTTACCATGCAATTTTTCTGCTTTTTTAATAAAAGTAACATTTTCTTCTATTGAATATTTTGTCGAATAGATTGGAAACTGCCATTTTTCGTAAAAAATTTTATCACATTTGACTTGGTTACTTAAATGCATATTAAAACTTCTCGTTGTAACGAAATTAAATTCATAATTTGATTTATAAAAAATATCGCTGATTAAGATGTTTTTAAATCCCAATTTTAATGAAACTAAACATGTATCTTCGTCTGAATTTAAACCAAATGGTAACTCAAAATCACATATTTTACTAAAAATATTTAAACTCTCTCTCTTAAAAATCATGAGATCGTTACAACCACCATGGGTCTTAATAGTTTCTTTAGGCAATAACATTTTTTCTTTGTTAAAAAAGAAATTTCTTGAAATTGTTTTTGAAATTTTTTTCTCATGAATGCCAAGTTTGAATAAAATATTTTTTAGTCTTAAATTTTTTCTGTGCCAAAAGGGTTTTTGTTTTTTGAATTCAGCAAATTGTCCTTTATCAGATACATTATGATAAATTCTATCAATATAAAAACCGTGTCTAGTCTGGCTTTTATAATACCCATCCTCATAAAGTAAGTCTGTCAAATTGATTATACCAATACTATCTATTTTATTTATTTTATTATGCAATAATTGGTCAAAATTTTTTGTTAGAAAATAAATGTCATCATGCATTAAATATAAATAATCAAAATTTTTTGCATATTGAGATGATTTAATCATCCAATTATACCAAGTAAAATTATCCACTTTATTTTTAATTATTTTTGAATTTTTTAAACCCTTGATATAATTTACTATCTGTACATTATTTGTTTCATAAGAAATTAGTATTTGAAAATTTTCCGTAAAAATATTTTGGAAAATACTGTCAATTGCTTTAGAAAGAATTAAGTAATTTTGAAATGGACCACCAATCTTTATTGAAAACAAAACACTGTAATTATTCATAATTACTTATTTTTGATAAATATATTTGTTTATGTAATTTATTTTCGATATTACTAAATCTGCCACGTTCTCGGAAAAGTCTAAATTATTATAATCCTTGTGTGCATGTGATTTTTTGATTGGACTACTTAATTTATAATTTAATGTTTTTTCAAAATTATCTATGTCAAGAGAAGATATAATAATTGATGAAGTTTCAAGTCCTTCCTGTCTTTCAAAAGTATTTCTTAATGAGATTGAATTTAAATTTAATATTGACGATTCCTCAGTAATACTTCCACTGTCTGATATTATAAGTTTTGAATTGATTTGTAATGAGATATATTCTTTAAAGCTAAATGGTTTTAAAAAAAATATATTTTTATTAAATTTATTTTTCTGTATTTTTGAAATTGCAATTTCAGTTCCTGGATGAGTAGAAATCAAAATAGGTTTATTAAATTTTTTACATATCGAATCTAATATTAAACAAAAATTAGCCAAATTTTTTTCACTCGAAATATTTTCATTTCGGTGAAAACTAACTAAAAAGAAATTTTTTTTTTTAACTTTATATTTTCTTAAAATTTTTGAATGATTTAAATTTTTAGTATAATAATTAAGTACCTCATACAAAGGACTACCTAATTTATATAATTTTTCATTAGGTATCCCCTCTGAAATAAGATTTCTCCTAGCAAAAGAGCTATATACTATATTTATATCAGAAATATGATCTATAATTTTTCTATTAATTTCTTCTGGAACATTTTGATCAAAGCATCTATTTCCGGCTTCAATATGAAACAAAGGAATCTTGAATTTTTTTGCTACAATTGAAGTTAATGCACTATTAGTGTCTCCTAAAATTAAAAATCCATCTGGTTTTTCTTTAATAATAATTTTTTCAATTTCAATTAAAGAGTTTGCAAGAAATGAAAAAGTTGTAGACATTTCATTTTTAAAAATATATTTCGGTTTTTTTAAATTTAAATCTTCAAAAAATATTTGATTCAATTCATAATTTTGGTTTTGATTTGTATGAACAAGAATATGGTTAAATTTTTTATCAAATTTCTCTATTACTCTTGAAAGACGAATTATTTCAGGCCTTGTTCCTACAACTGTTAATATTTTAAATTTCTTCATTTACCTCGTAATTGTATGTATCAGGATATTTAAAGTTAAGTTCTTCGTTAGCCCATACTATACCTTGGACTGTCTCCTTTCCAATATTTTTTATACTGTGTGCATATCCAGGAATTGTTTCAATTACCTTTTTATCCATCTCAGACAGATTAATGCTAAATTTTCTTTTTGTTAAAATATTTTTAAAGTTAATTTTAACTTTTCCTCTTGTTATTAAAAACTTTTCTGTTTTCAAATGATGAAAATGATTACCCCTGGTATGACCGGGGTTAATATCAAAATATGATATTTGTCCATAATTCGATAATCTAATAAATTCTAAAAATTCGCCTCTTTTATCTCTTTTGCTTTCTAAATTATATGTAAAATATTTTTTACTCGCATAAGTTAGGAACGCACTATAAATTTTTTTTAAAAAATTTATATTAAAATTTTTAATTGATGAATAATTTCTGAAATTAAACATATGCTTCATAGTTTTATCAAGTTCTGAAGGTGAAATTTTATTGATATTTTTTATTTTAGGATAAGTTTTAATTTTTTTTCTTAATGAATGCTGATAAATTTGCTTAACAGCATCATCTACAAATAAAAAATTTATTTTTGAATTACTTTTAATAAGATTTTTTTTTATTTTAAATATGTTGT
>MDTC01050453.1_pt1 | contig 14273 bp, 10 predicted proteins | sample 811181 | NCBI WGS metagenome assembly MDTC01 (sample SAMN05326644, study PRJNA326480) | marine metagenome | isolation source: seawater | place: Pacific Ocean: North | collected 2011 | reverse complement strand
CTCTAATATAGCAGCGTAGTTCCAATAGTTAATTCCTGCATCCAACTCTCCTGATTTTAATAATCCATTAATTAAAGGCGGAGCTGCAAAGTATGTTTTAAAAAATTTGGTTGCATCCTCTCCATACTCTTTTTGAAAATATGCCTTGAAAAATAACCAAGATTTATCAATTGAACTACCTGCTATACCAATTTTCTTATCTTTCAGATCTCTTAGGTTTTTTATCTCATTTTTTTTTTTAATTAATAGCCCTCCTGAGGCTGATGAATAAGGTAGAAATGAAAATTTTTTTCCTTGATATCTTTGCTTGCTTACCCAAATCCAGTCAGTTACAAAAATATCAACAGTGCCAGAAAGAAATGCTATTGCAGCAGCATCCTTGTTAGTGACTTGTACTTGTTTTAAATCTAAATTAAATTTTTTATGCAAATTGTGATGGTGCAAAACATCCATCTCCCAATTTACAGAACCATATCTAAGCACTGCTATCTTCAGGTCATCAGAATTAACATTATCTATATGTAAAATTAATAGAATAAAAATCAAATATTTTTTGAATTTAATCATAACATTATTTTATATATAATGACCAATTACACCAAAGAAATTTTTTTAAAAAGTTTATATGCTTTTGTTATGCTCTGCCCATTTGGCATATACAGTTAAAGTCCAAAGCTTCCATGAATTATCCGATTTTCCTGCAAAAAAATCTTTTTTCCATTTATCTACAATATCTTTATTTTGAATTCCTAAGCTTTCAAGAACTTTTTTCGTAGAGGACTGTTCTATTAAATATTTAAGATCTTTTAGTAACCACTTATCCAGAGGAACCTCAAATCCTTTTTTTGGAAGTTGTAAATAACCTTTTGGAAATTTTTTTATGAATGCTTTTCGCAGAATATTCTTACCACTAAAAAATCCTATTTTTTGTCTGCCTGATACAGAAAAAGCAAAGTCTACTAGGTCCTTATCCAAAAAAGGTGATCTAACTTCAAGACCATGTCTCATTGAACTTCTGTCTAATTTCACCAACATATCTCCACATAGAGAGAGTTTCATATCTCTAGCAAGTATCTGATTCAGATCATCATCACTTTGATAAAAATCATTAAAAATATCTTCTTCCAAATTCATCTTCTCTTCTCCAAAGAGCTCCTTGTATTCATAATTTGAAAGCTGATCTAAAAAATTTATTTGCATTTTATTAATGTCTATATCAGAGTTTAATAATAGCCTTTTTAATTTTCTTGATAAGTCACTTCTCGCATTATCTTTAAAATTAGATAATGTCTGACCAACCAATTTTTTAATAAAATCCGGAAAAAAGTTGGTCATATAATTCCACCTATACGCTAAGTACTTTCTGTAGCCTCCAAAAACCTCGTCACCTCCATCTCCTGACAAAGCTACTTTGATATGGTGGCTTGTCTCCTTAGCTATCATAAATGTTGGAATTGTACTTGAGTCAGCAAAAGGTTCATCACAAGTCTCAATTATCTCGTCTATTAATGGTTTGATCTTCTTAACATCTAGGTAAAGCGGTTTATGTTCAAATCCAAAATATTTAGTGAGGGTTTTAGCACTTTGTAACTCATCATAATAACTATTTTGATTTTTAAAACCAACTGTAAAGTGTGGTATTTTTTTGTTTATATTAGCAAGACAGGCACTTATAATGCCAGAGTCTATCCCTCCTGATAAAAAAACTCCGATTGGAGCATCTGATATCAACCTTTTTTCTACAGCTTTTGTTGTAAGTTCTAAAATCTTAGTTTTATTGGTTCCCTCATCAAAATTAACAACCTTGTTATTCAATTTAAACCAATCTTTTATTTCATAGCCTTTAAAATTAAATTTTAAAAAGCTTCCGGCTGGTAACTTTTTAAAATTATCATATATTGTAAGTGGCTCGTAAATAAACCTAAACCTAAAAAGACTCTTTATGGCTAAGCTGCTAATTTGTCCTCCATCTGAAATTTCTTTCAAGCTTCTAACATCTGATGCAAATGCAAAAGTATTTTTTGAAAAAGAAAAAACTAAAGGCTTTTTTCCAAATCGATCTCTAGCTAAAAATAATACTTTATTTTTTTTATCCCAAATTGAGAAAGCGAACATCCCATCTAGTTTATTTAAAATATCTTGCCCCCAATATTTCCATCCAGCAATTAAAACTTCCGTGTCACCTGAAGATTTAAAACTGTAACCTTTATCCTGAAGAGTATTTTTAAGCTCTCTAAAATTATAAATCTCTCCATTATAACAAATTATAAAATTACCATACTCCATCGGTTGAGAAGCTGTAGATTTGAGATCCAATATCTTTAACCTAGTATGTAAAAAGTATGTATTTTGATCATTCCATGTTCCTTTTTCATCTGGCCCCCTGGACTTTAGATATAGGTAAGCTTTGTCTAACTTTCTTTTTATATATTCTTTATTTGTAAGACTTTTAAGACTTACTATACCTGCTATACCACACATTTTATACTAATTCTTTGTAGCTTTTTTGATACTCCGCTGACATTTTCTTCAGAGTAAACTCTTTTACAATTCTTAATCTGGAGTTTTCTTTTAGTTTATTTATTTTATTCTTATTGATTTCTAATGCTTTTTTTAAAACATTATAAATAGCATTATATTCTGTACTTTTTGCAACTAAACCTATTTCAGATACGAGTGTTTTTGCATCTCCAACATTTGTAGTTACCGGGAAAAGCTTGCACAGCATACCCTCGGCTAATGCATTAGGAAACCCTTCTCCAAACTTTGATGACATTATAATAATATCCCCTGCACTATAATAATCCTCTATATTTATTTTCATACCTACTGATATAACACCTTCTCTATTAGATATATCCTCAGTCCCTTTACCAATTAATAACAAGATAGATTTTTTATTAGTTCTTTTAATTTTTTTAAAAGCCTGAAGCAAATTCTGGTGGTTTTTCATAGGATCAACTCTGGCAGCACAAATAATTACTATTTCATTTTTTTTTATACCTAACTGTTTTCTTATCACAATTCGAGACTTAGCTGAGAATTTAAATTTTTTGCTATCTATACCATTGTATATTACTTTATAAGATTTTGAAGAATATCCTATATTTTTATGATAATTAAAACCAGCTTGAGAATTATATATAATTAAGTTAGGAAGAAACGATAATAATCTGGTAAGTTTTACTGTCAGTCTTAAACCAAACGAATAGTGTCTTAAATCCATGTCGGAGCACCTAATTCCCCAGACCAAAGATTGTGATAAATTAAATAAAAGTTTTACTATTGCCGTAGTTAAACATGCATTATACATCCAAGAATGAATAATAGTGGCCTTAGAAAATTTAATTTCTTCACTAATTTTTAGTAAATTAGAAAAAATACTGTTTACATTTTCTAGATTTAGTTCTTTGTACTTTATTTTATTTTTATCTAATTCATTTTTATAAATTCCTGCATTTTTATAAATTAAAAGTTTGTGCGAGGGATTCCTCTTTAATAATTCAATTAACTGCCTCTCTGCTCCACCATTTCCTAAATCTACAATTATATGAATTACTTTTTCTACTTTTTGCATAGCGACTTTACTATAAAATTATCTAATTTTTTTTGGTAGGCTTTTTCACTTAAATAAATATTTAGCAAATTTTTCCTCAATCTAGGTTTCAAATAATCGCTTCTTCGCTTCAATGTTTTAAATAGCTGTTCTAGGGTATCATTATTTTCAGTCAAAGTAACAGTCTTATTTTTAATATTAAACTTAAAATCATTTAATACTTCTAAATTTTTAAAGGATATAATAGGCGTTCCTAGAGCTAATGACTCTAGCACACAGTTTGGCATACCTTCCCATCTAGAAGGAAGAAGAAAATAATCTGCTCCAGCAATCATACTAAAAGGATTACGAAGAAAACCAAAAAAATTAATTTTTTTTTCTATATTTTTTTTCTTGCAAATATCTTTTAAATATTCTTTTTGCTCACCTTCACCTATTATAATAAATTCAACATTATTTAGCTTTGAAAAAACATCCAAAACTCTATCTAGGCCTTTTTGGTAAGTTAATCTTCCCACATATATGATTTTTAATTCCTTTCCTTTTGTTCTTCTGGGGATCAGATTCCTCCTAATACTTTTTACATCAATAGGGTTGCCCAACATAAATAGCTTATCTCTTTTTAGTTTGTTATTTTCCGCCTCTTTTTTCATTGCGACTGATGTAACAATAATGATATCAGCAAAATTTATAGTTTTTAAATATAACAATTTGACTAGTTTCAATTTAATAGAAGCACTTAAAGAAGGCATCAACATATTAGGCTGACGAACTACTATCTTACAGTTATGTAATCGTAATAATTTTGCTAAGATAATCATGACAGTTACGTGAGGAAATGTAGAAAATATAATACTTACTTTAAGCTCTTTTATAGTAAGTAACAGTTTAGGCATAGCATACAAAAATCTTTTGTAATTAAATTCGTGAATATTTATATTTTTATTTTTAGATTTATTTTGCTTGTTAGATACGAACATTTTAAAATGAAATGGCCTAGAATCAGTTCCATTTAAATAGCCCATCATGACTTTTTCTGCTCCTCCTACAGAATAGGAGGGAAGTATACCCAATAGTATTTTTTTTTTCATATTTTTATAAAAATAATTTTTTTGCTTTTTTAAGATTTTCTATAATGTATTCAATTTCTAAATCAGACAAATACGAATGTACAGGTATACTAAAAACATTCTCTGATAGGTATCTACTGTTAGAAAGATTATCATTTAAATCGAATTTTTTATAAGCAGGCTGCTCATGCATTGGTTTTGGATAATAAATCATTGTAGGAATCTTATTATCTTTAAGAAAGTTTAAAATACTTTCTCTTTTATTAGTTTGCAAAGTGTACTGTGCCCATGCACTAACAGTATTTTCAAAAATTTTTGGTGTATGAAAAACTTTATTTAATTCATTTGAATATATTTTAGCAATCCTATCTCTCTCTTTTAATTCCCAATCAAAAATTTCAAGTTTTGATAGTAATATTGCAGCTTGAATCGTATCTAATCTAGCATTCATTCCCATATAATTAATATCATACTTTCCTTTTCCTTTGCCATGAGCTCTTAAACTTTGAAGTTTATCTTTTACTTCTCGACTTTCTGTAAAGACTGCACCTCCGTCACCGTAGCATCCCAGCGGCTTAGCGGGAAAAAAAGAAGTTGTAGTAATTTCTGTTAAACTTCCTACTTTTTTATTTTTAAAAATAGCTCCGAAGCTTTGGGCTCCATCAGAGATTACATTTAGATTATGTTGTTTTGCTATTAAATTTATTTTGTCATAATTCGCAGGTAGCCCATATAAATCAACAGGAATTATTGCCTTAGCATTTAACTTTTTCTTTTTACAAATTTCTATACATTTAAGTAAGCTTTTATAACATATGTTATGAGAGTATTTTCCTACATCAACAAACATTGGAGTAGCGCCCACCATCAATATAGACTCCGCTGTTGCAGGAAAAGTGAAACTAGGACAAAAGACTGTATCGCCTGGTCCTATATTTAAAGCCAACAGTGACAAAATAAGTGCATCAGTTCCGCTTGAACAGGTAATACAATAATTAGAACTGGTGTAAGCTTCTAATTTAGTTTCTAACTCTTTAACTTCAGGTCCCATTATATATTTAGACTCAGTAAGTACCTTTTCTATGTTAGAACTAAGATTTTTTTTAATCGCTTGCTGCTGTTTTAACAAATCTAAAAATTTTATATTATGCATGTCTATTTCTTTCTTAATTTTTCTCCATCATAGAAAAACTCTTCTCCTGTTTCCGGACATTTTAAATCATTATTTAATTTGTGTCCTCTTGTAGAGACCCACCCAATCTTCCTAGCAGGATTTCCTACCATAATAGAAAAGTCTTTAACATCTTTTGTGATAACTGCTCCTGCACCAATTAAAGAAAATTTTCCTAATTTAACTCCACATAATATTGTAGCGTTAGCTCCTATTGAGACTCCTTTTTCTACTAAGGTGGTTTTGTACTCTCTTTTCCTATTTATAAAAGATCTTGGATTAACAACATTAGTGAAAACACATGATGGCCCGCAAAAAACATCATCTTTTAATTCTACTCCTTCATATACAGAAACATTATTTTGAATTTTACATCCTTTACCAATCCTAACATTATTTCCTATCATTACATTTTGTCCCAAAATACTGTTTTCACCTATACTGCTACCAGACATTACGTGACTAAAATGCCAGATAAATACATTTTGTCCTATAGAAACTTTATCATCTATTATTGCTGTACTATGAATGAACAATTTATCACCATTTAGTTAAATCTTTTTTTGCCATCTCTAGGACCTTTAAAACTCTTAAACCTTCTTGACCATCAGATGGAGGTTCTGTTCCATATTTTACCCAGTTTATAAAAGCTTTACACTCAATAACCAAAGGCTGCGTTTTGAAATCAAATGAAATATTCTTTCCTTCTGCTTTATTAATTTTTGGAATGTCCTTAACCCATTTTACTTTATGGTTATAAAAAGCTAACTTGTCTTTATTTTCCAGAACATCTGCGAAAACTAACATCCCCTTATCACCTACTACTATCAGTCTTTGATCTTTATATGGGTGTAGCCAAGACACAAAAATGTGTGCTTTTATTTTATTTTTAAACTTTAATAATGTTATACTTGTGTCAGCAACTTTTTTATTTAAATATTTAGCTCCATATGCTTTGACGCTTATTAGTTTTTCATTTACTAACTGCAAAATCATTGAAATATCATGCGGAGCGAATGACCAAAGCACATCTTCTTCTTTTCTAAGTTTACCAAGAGCTAATCTATTTGAATAAATGTATCTTACCTTTCCTATTTTTCCTCTTTTTATAGTTTGTAACATTTTTACAAATGCAGGATGATATAACATTAAATGGCCTATCATTAATTTAACCTTATTTTTCTTGGCAAGTAAAACTAGCTTTTTACCATCTTTATAATTTAAACATAATGGTTTCTCTACAAATACATTCTTGTTAGCACTTAAGCAATCTTTTACAATTTTATAATGAGTCTTTGCTGGCGTTGCTATAGCTACGCTTGTTATCTCTTTATCTTTTAAGATTTGATTATAGTCAGATTTATATAAAATATTTTTTGAGATTTTTCTCACTTCTTTTTTGGCTTCATTATCAACATCACTAACTGTTTTTAAAACGCCCAAGCGATGAAAATCTCTTGCAAGATTTTTACCCCAATAACCTAAACCAATAAGTCCTAAAAATTTTTTATCTAGCATTTAATTATCAAGTTTTATTGCCGCTAAAAAAGCTTCCTGAGGTATGTTTACATTACCTACCTGTTTCATTTTCTTCTTACCTGCCTTTTGTTTATCCAATAACTTTCTCTTTCTTGTAACATCACCACCATAGCATTTAGCTATTACATCTTTTCTTAAAGAGCTTAGAGTCTCTCTAGCTATAACCTTAGATCCAATAGAGGCCTGTATAGCTATTTTAAAAAGTTGTTTTGGTATACTATCCTTTAATTTATTACAAATAACTCTTCCTCTAGCTGTGGCCTTCTCTGAATGAGTAATAAAAGATAAACCTTCTACTATTTCTCCATTAACTAGAATACTCACTTTCTGTAAATTTCCAATGCGATAATCTGACATTTCGTAATCAAAGCTGCCATATCCCTTACTAATTGACTTTAATTTATCATGAAAATCAAATATTACTTCATTTAAAGGTAAATAATACTCTAATAAAACACGATTGCCCGTAAAATTAATTTCTTTTTGAATTCCTCTTTTTTCTGTGCATAACTGCATAATTGAACCTATAAAACTTTCTGGCGAAAATATACTTGCCTTGATCCAAGGTTCTTTAATCTCTTTAATTTTTGTTTGATTTGGCCATTCGGCAGGGTTATGAATATCTTCCTCTTTTTCATCTGTTTTTATGACTTTATAAACCACGCTTGGAGGTGTTACTATTAAATCTAAGTTAAATTCTCTTTTAAGTCTTTCTTGTATTATTTCTAAATGCAGCAATCCTAGAAACCCACACCTAAATCCTAGACCTAGAGCAGCACTTGACTCATTTTCAAAAGTAAAGGAACTATCATTTAGCTTCAATTTACCTAATGAAGTTTTTAATGAATCATATTCATTAGCATCTAAAGGATATAAGCCACAAAATACTACTGGAACACTAGGTTTAAAACCAGGTAAAGGATCAAGTTTATTTGGATTTTTACTTTCTACTATTGTATCCCCAACCCAAGCTTGTGAGGTCTCTTTTATATTAGCGGTAATGAACCCAACCTCTCCCGCACTAAGAATATCCACCTCTGTAGGCTTAGGTGTAAATACTCCAACTCTTTCTATTTGGTATTCAGTATCAGATATTAATAATTTTATTTTCATGTTCTTTCTTAAAAAACCTGTTTTCACTCTTATTAAAACCATCACCCCAAGATAAGAGTCATACCATGAGTCAATCAGTAAAGCCTTTAATGGCTCTGAGTCTGTACCTGTAGGATAGGGACACTTTAAAATTATTTTATTTAGTAATTCAGGAATTCCTAGACCTGTTTTTGCCGAAACTGAAATCGTATCTTCTGTTTCTATTCCAATTAGATCATGTATTTGAGTTTTAACTTTTTCTATATCTGCTGAAGGTAAATCTACCTTATTTAAAACTGGAATAATCTCTAGATTTGCTTCTATTGCTAACCATGCATTTGCTAATGTTTGAGCCTCAACTCCTTGAGTTGCGTCAACTAATAATAATGCAGCTTCGCAAGCATTCATAGATCTTGAGACTTCATAACTAAAATCTACGTGTCCAGGTGTATCTATAATATTTAATATATATTTTTTTTTTTTCCTTTTATGCTCGAGCCTTACGGTTTGTGCTTTTATAGTAATCCCTCTTTCTCTCTCTATTTCCATAGAGTCTAATATTTGTTCTTTCATCTCGCGCTGAGATAATCCTTCACAATACTCAATTAATCTATCTGCCAAGGTGGATTTACCGTGATCTATATGAGCTATTATTGCAAAGTTTCTTATAAAAGTATTAATCACATTAAATCCTTAAAGTTATATTACTCATATCAGATTTTCTTTTCTCCACGCTTTAAACATTATTAAACTCCATAATTTGTAAGTCAATTTTTTTTCCCCTTTAATAAATCGTTCAAATAAGTATTTCAATGTTTTAGTGTTAATAATATCGTCGTTTTCGGAGATAATTTGATATGCCCAATCACGCAAAGGGCCTTTTAACCAAGTATTTAAAGGCGGTTCAAATCCCTGTTTTTTTCTGGCATAAATATTTTTTGTAAATCTTTCAGCCAAAATATCACGTAATATAGATTTGTCCATATTATTTCTATATAGATAATGGTCAGGTAAGCTCCATATGCACTTTACCAGACTTGGGTCTAAGTAGGGACTTCTTACTTCTAAACTGTTGGCCATAGAAGCTCTATCAATTTTAACTAATAAATTACTTGGTAAATAGGTGTTTAAGTCTCTCAACATTAAATATCTAAAATTAGATATTAAACCCCTATCAAACTTAAAAACTTTATTAAAATTGCTTTCTGCATTATTTTCAATGTTATAAAGGCCTTCATCAGGACGCCAACGAGATAGTTCATCGTTATACAAACTCTCTAAATTGGAATGACTCAGCTTTCTAATTTTTTTTCCAAAAGACCTAAGTAATTTTGATTTACTAGAACTAAGATAAAAGGATAATCCTGCAAGGTTTTTCAAAATTACCTGGGGACTATTTTCTAATTTATTCCAAAATCTAGATATTTTCTTATACCTAGGGTAACCACCAAACAACTCATCAGCACCATCTCCTGATATGGCAACTTTGACCTTTTTCCTTGCAAACTTTGATAGCAAAAAAGTCGGTATTTGTGATGGGTCTGAAAAAGGTTCATCATAGTATTTTGTAATCATAGGTATAATATTTATACAGTCGTCACTATTTAAAATTTTCTCATAATGGTTGGTGTCTAATGAAGAAGATACCTCCTCAGCATAGTCAGCTTCGTTTTTAAACTCATCTTCAAAACCTATTGAGAATGTGTCAAGATTTATACCATCTTTCTTTAAAGATAAAACTAAGTTAGAACTATCAATTCCACCTGAAAGAAATGCTCCAACTGGGACATCTGAGATTAATCTTGTCTTAGTGGCATTTCTAATTCTAAACTTTATTTCTTGTATAGCATCATTGTAAGTCCCCTTAAATAATTCTTTTCTCATTTTTGTAAATTCATTAAATGTATTCCAGTATTGATCTGTACGAACTGCTTTATTTTTGTTAAATTTTAGTATCATTCCTGGACCTAATTTATGAGTATTATCCAGAATACATAGAGGGTCCGGAACATATCCATATCTTAGGTACTCAGCAGAAACACTATAATCTATTTTTTTTTTAAAATATTTTGATGCCATAAAGGCTTTTATATCTGAACTAAAGAAAAAATTATCTAATTCATCCTTACTGTAATATAAGGGTTTCTCTCCAAATTTATCTCTTGCTAACCATAAAGTTTTATCTTTTCTACAGTAAGCAGCAATAGCAAACATTCCATCTAATATAGAAATAGTATGAGAAAATCCATACTTGGCTATGCATTCTAAAATTACTTCAGTATCCGAGTTAGTTTTCCATACTCCGCTTTTTTCAGAAATAAAATTTCTAAGATCTTTGAAATTATAGATTTCACCATTAAAAACTATAACCCAGCTCTTACATTTTGAAACCATCGGCTGCATAGCATTTTTTGACAAATCTAGAATACTAAGCCTTTGAAATACTAATGCTAATTTATTAGTTTCATCTATTAGAAAACTTTTATCATCTGGGCCCCTATGCTTTATTTTTTTTGAAATATTTTCTAAGTCGTCAGATATTTTTTGACTATTCTCCCATGTATTTTTGTTCAAAATATATCCTAAAAAGCCGCACATATTAGTATTGATTTATTTGTTTTTTAGAAATTTTTTTTTTTTTCAAATCCTGTTAACCAACTTATTGGTTTTTTAATATCATTATTGGTAAATACAATTAAAGATTTGTACATCCAAGATATATAATTTTTAGGAAAATAGAATTTTGAAAAGAAATGCATAATTAAAAAAGTGGAAAAAAATTTTTTATTTAAAAATTTATTATAGTTGTTAGCTCTTGATAACGCTCTTTTGAAAGCTAGCTTTTTGATTTGGAAGTCTACCTCCTTATTGTCCTCGCAAAACCTTATTAGAGCTAAGATTGATTCATACCTGCTTCTTCTTGTTTGAGAAGATAACCTAACATCTGATTGTATCTTTGGCATTCTTGCAACAATTTCTTTTAAAAAAACACCCTTTCCTGAATTGAATAATCTTAAGAAAAGTACTTGGTCAGGAGAAACAAAAGCGTTGTCACAACCACCTGCTTTTTCGTATCTTTTCTTTGAAACGAAGATACAGCTGGAATTAGCAGGACAATTTCTGATAAACTTCTTGAGACCTTCATTTCTGCTCTGTATTTTATATTTACACAAATTTACTTTCTCTGGAATGTATTGATCTTCGTAAATACAACCATATATGAATTCTTCTTTTGTCATTCTAGCTATGCTTAGCATTTTATAAGTAGACCTGAAAGAAACAGCGTCATCACCGTCTAAAAGTCTTAGCCAATAGCCTTTTGCTTTTCTAATTGCCTCATTAGTTGAAAACGAAGCCCCCATGTTTTTACGACTGATTATTTTGACCTCTCCAGGTAATTTACATAAAAGTATTTTAAGAATTAACTTTGTGCTATCTCGAGATCCATCATCTATAAATATATATTCTCTACTGTGAGGGCCTCCTTCAATTGCAAGAGCATTTATTACAGACGCTAGATATTTTTTCTTATTATATAAAGTAACTATATAAGTTACTAAATTTTTATTTTTTTTTTTCAAATCAAGTTTTTCTATTATATTATCCTTAAAATATTATGATTTTTAATTATGATGAAAAAAAATTATCTAACAACAAAATTTTTAAAACTATACTCTTATGCTTAATTTAAAAATTATTTTTTTTATATTAGGTATATTAATATCTGTTCTAGGTATTGCCATGTTAATTCCTTTAGTTACTAACTTTATTTATAAGGATAATATTTATATTTTTTCATCAAGCCTGTTAATATCTTCATTTTTTGGATTTAGTTTAATTCTTGCTTTTAGAAATAATAATAAAAAAATTAGTATTAAAGATACTATAGTGATAACTGTACTTTCTTTTCCGGTTCTATGTTTTTTTGCAAGCCTTCCCTTTTATTTTGATCAAAATATAGTAGATTTTTCTGAAGCTTTTTTTGAGGCTGCCTCTGGGTTAACTACTACTGGGGCCACAATATATAGTAACGTTGAGGTCCTTTCGTCAGGTTTATTGATTTGGAGGTCTTTACTTCAGTGGCTTGGAGGGATAGGGATAATAATTTTTGCAATAGCAATTCTTCCTATTTTAAATATTGGAGGAATGCAGTTTTTTACAGTAGATTGGAAAGAAAAAGATTTTGATTTGCATTTTAGGTCTAAAGAGCTTGCAAAACTTGTAGGATCAGTATACTTATCTTTTACTTTAGCAATTTTTCTAATGTTATGGGTTTTTGGAATGCCCTTTTTTGAAGCAATTTGCCATTCTTTAACAACTGTAGCAACTGGTGGCTTCTCAACTAATAATGGCTCAATTGCACATTATAATAATTTATACATTGAGCTTACTATAATTTTAGGTATGGTGCTAGCGAGCTTGCCTTTTACATTATATTTATCGTCCTTCAATAAGGGGTTAAAAGCATTTAAGGATATACAAGTTTTTATTTTTTTATTTTTGATATTAGCATTTTCATTAGCAATCACTATTTGGAACTACTTTTATAACAACATCGGTTTTTTTACATCTTTTAGGTTAGCTTTTTTTAACGGAGTATCGGTCATGACGGGAACCGGATACACAACAACAGATTTTTCTAATTGGGGTTCTTTTTGCAGTGCTTTATTATTAATAATGATGCTAATAGGAGGCTGTACTGGCTCTACTACTGGTGGGATAAAAGTTTTTAGAATACAAATACTGCTATACGTATTGTTAAAGGAATTAAAAAGGATAAACTCTCCAAGGTCAATATTTCCGACAAATTATAATGATCAGATTATTAGTGAAGAAATTATAAATTCTGTTGTTGTAATTATATTATTTTTTTTAGGAGGAATTTTTGTAATTTCTCTTATATTTTTTATGAATGGATATGATTTTATTACAAGCATTTCCGCAGCAATTACATCTATTTCGGTTGTTGGCCCAGGGCTTGGAAATATAATTGGTCCAGAAGAAAGTTTTTCTAATCTACCTTCAAATCTCAAAATTATTTTAGCAGGAAGTATGATAATGGGAAGACTCGAGTTTATAGCCTTTTTTGTTTTATTTATTCCTAGTTTCTGGAAGCAGAAATAAAATTTTTTAGCTCATTTCCAATTAAAATCAATGCTGGTATTAGTATGAGTACTAATAAAGTAGATGACAATAATCCAAATACTATAGTGACAGCCATTGGCTTTAAAAATTGGGCTTGAACACTTTTTTCAAATAACAAGGGGGTTAAGCCAGCAATTGTTGTAAAGGAAGTTAATAGTACAGCTCGAAGTCTTTCTTGGGACCCTTTAATAACAGCCTCTGAAACTTTTTCACCACTATTTATTTTTTCATAGATATTTGAGACTAAAATTATTGAGTCGTTGACTACTATCCCTGCTAAGCCTAATACAGCTACTAACGACAAGATAGTAATGTCAAATCCCGTTATCCAATGGCCTAAAATAACTCCTATGAGTATAAATGGTATAATTGACATGATACTAAGTGGTAAAAAATATGATTGAAAAATAAATGCTAAAATTATAAATATAACTCCAAGCGCTAAAAATCCACCTCTCTTCATGTCATCAAACGTATCTGCCTGTTCTTCTGATCGTCCAGCCAATTTCCAATCTAAATTATAGTTTTCTTTAATCTTATCAAGCACACTCTTTTGAAAATCATTAAAAAAGTAGTCCGGGTTAAGTATTCCTTCATTTATTTCAGCGGTAATAGAGATTTCTCTAAAACCATTCCGCCTTTTTATAACAGAAAAGCCTTGTTTTTTTGAAATTAGAACTACTTCTCCCAATGGAACCAT
>MDTC01101821.1_pt1 | contig 14274 bp, 13 predicted proteins | sample 811181 | NCBI WGS metagenome assembly MDTC01 (sample SAMN05326644, study PRJNA326480) | marine metagenome | isolation source: seawater | place: Pacific Ocean: North | collected 2011 | reverse complement strand
CCCGCAACATGAGCCTTCGGCCTCCACCCTCCGGACCCCCTCATTTTGGTATCTCGGGCCCTCGCTCGAGAAACTTACCACCCGACACATCCAGCATTGGTGGCGGCTGTACTACTTCCTCAGGCATGACGGCCCTGAGCATCAACTGCTCTCCAATATTTTCCTTCGTCTCGTTTTCACGGAAGGGCTCAATAGTAGACCTCCGGTCTGCCATGATTCCAAATTTCGAGTTTCTTTCAGTCACGTTCCCTTCCATCCCGGCGGTTGTCCCTTCTCCTTCAATCATGACCCCCCCTAGAAGATTCTCCTCCACTCGGTTAGACCTGAGGACCGCGATGGTCCCATTCGAAATGCTGACCCCTACTTCCCGATTCCGGTCGATCGTGCACTGAACCAGTTCCGACCGCACCCCACGGGACATGATGACTACACCCGCAAGACCATTCTTGGTCGCCCGGGATGACTTCACCGTAACTCGCCCCCCTCCCCAGGCATCGATCCCATGGTGGAAATTTGAATCAAATCGGCAGTCCACTGCATCCGCAACACTTCCGTCTCCATTCACTGCCAGCCCATCCCATCCACATTTCAGGACCCTGACATCCCGGAGGCTCGCCGATCCTCCATTAATAACGGCAACTCCATGACCCGCACCCCCCTCGATTAAGCAGTCTTCCAGCACAAGTTTGGCTCCATCCGCAAGCGCTACCGGGTAGCGCTCTGCCGCAAGAGAGATTCCGGTCTGCCGGAGAGTTAAGGCCGCCACCCTGCTGCCACCTGCCTCCTTTGTAGAAAGCAGAACACTGGCTTTCTCAGCCTCACACTGAATGATCGATTTGCCTGAACCTGCTCCTTCAATATCCACCTTCACATTCAAGGACAGGGCCTCGGTAAAAACCCCTTCCCCAAGCCGAATCTTATCGTTGGACCGGGCTGCAGCAAGCGCCTCAGTAATAGTCGAATAATCTTCTGGCACCTTCAGAAGCCGCGTGTAGGCAGAAATCTTATTGTAGAGATCCTGGTAATCCTTCCGGTTATCCAATCGAATTGCCTCGCGCAAGGTCTCGAGTGCAGGCTCAGAAAACTTGCCGTCGTCTAGGGCGAGGGCCTTATCATACAACTCCCGAGCCCGCACCCGACGCTCCTCCAAGACTCTCATACCCTCTGCTGTAGCAGCCTTGAAACGAGCCAGATGCTGATGATCAGGAGAAATCGTCTCCAGCTTGGCGGTATGATCTGCCAGAACTACCCACTGCTCTTCCTTGAGAGCCTCTTCCGCCTGTTCCAGCAACCCGGCAATGCGGTCACTCACCCGCCCAGCCTGAATGACCTTGATGAAGCTCCCTATCTCAGGATGACCAACCTCCATTTTGCGAAGGTCTCCAAGTAGTTGCTCCGCCTCTTCCCAGCTCCGCCCTTCCACGGCAGCACGGATCGATCCCACAAGGAACCCCAGCTTCTGTTTACGAGCTTCTGCTCTGCCATCGGCAACACGAGCCAAACCCGCCCTGACCTTTTCTGAATCAGGAATAAGATCATTCAATTCTGCATATACTGCCTCCGCACCACTCCAGTCCCTGCTTTCCTCGGCCAGCCGGGCCATCGCTTCAAGGTTTGCGATGCCTTCCCGGTCACGCAAATAGCCTCCCTCTTCGATCCTCTTGTTACCATACCAGGCGGCAGAAACTAGGACCGCTACAGCGAGAAGCGCCAGTGCAAGCCTGAGCCTCATCCCCGATCCCCTCAAGGGTCGCTCGCGATCACGCTCCGCTCCGACCACACGAAGAGCCTCGTTCAAACGGTTCAACTCATCGCGGAAATTTTCCCGCAGATGTTCATCTTTGGTCGTGCTCACCAGGTCCTCCAGCTTACTGGCAACCTTTCTAAATAACGGGAGATGAGGCGAAACGATTGCACCCGGCTCGTACCCGAGAACCCTCATGGCGTCCTCATAACTTAGCTGGTCCTGATCTGACACGCTGCTCACCTTCCGAATTTTTGGACGATAGGGATCCTCCTTCCAATCCCAAAAGCCTTCGAAGTTACCCTCAGCCCCGGAGCAGCCTGGTGTCTTTTCCACTCATTGAGGTCCACCTGACGTTGAACCCACAGCACGGTTTTCTCCTCAAACCCATGAATCTCAATGATCTCCTCCGACGAAAGCTGCTTTTCGACGTATAATTCGAGAATCTCATCGAGAATCTCGTAGGCCGGGAGAGTATCTTCATCTTTCTGGTCCGGGCGAAGTTCGGCACTGGGAGGCTTTTGGATCGTATTCCATGGGATAATCTCTCGATCTCTATTCAACCATCGAGCAACACTAAACACCCGCGTCTTCGGGAGATCACTAATTACCGCAAGACCACCACACATGTCTCCGTAGATGGTGCAGTAGCCAACTGCGAGCTCACTTTTATTCCCCGTGGTAAGGAGAAGATGATTGAACTTGTTCGAGAGCGACATCAGGTAGAGCCCTCGAATTCTGGCCTGCATGTTTTCTTCAGTCACATCCTCTGGAAGATCTCCGAATAAGGGTGCCAGCGCTCCCCTGACCGCCTCGAAGGACTCTGCAATAGGCACCGTCTCACAACGAATACCCAGGTTCGTAGCAAGAGACAGTGAGTCATCGACACTCCCACCAGAAGAATAAGGACTCGGCATCGTGATCCCCATCACATTCTCTGCTCCAATTGCCTCAACTGCTACGGCTGCGGTTAGGGCAGAGTCAATCCCCCCACTCAATCCGATGCAGGCTGTCTCGAAGCCACATTTGTGGATGTAATCGCGCACCCCTAGCACGAGCGCCCGAAACACCTCCTCGTCTGGGTGAAGATTCTTTCCTTCCGACCGCACTGCAGAACGGGAGGCTGACTCCGGCAAGATCTCAACAACTTTAATCTGCTCAGCGAAGGAGGCCATCTCCTCACAGGGCAATCCGTCGGAGCTCATTACGAGCGAGCCTCCATCGAATATCAGCTGATCGTTTGCACCAACGGAGTTGCAATACACGAGTGGCAACTCCGTCTTTTTGGCCAATTCTCCAAGAAGCTCCCGCCGTACTCCACCTTTGCCCACATGGTAGGGAGATGCACTCAGATTCAGAATAAGGTCCGCACCCTTCTCCTTTAGCTCATTGATCGGATCCCGCTTGTAGAGCGGACGGTGGAGAAAGTCCTCGGTCCAGATATCCTCACAGATCGTAATTCCAATTCGGTATCCACCCCATTCCACCGGCTGGCACTGGTCAGATGGCTCGAAATAGCGCCGCTCGTCAAAAATATCATAGGTCGGCAGAAGGGTCTTAAAGACCTTGGACTTGATCTCCCCTCCTACCAGGAAGGCCGCTGCATTCCTGAATGGTTTTCCCGGACCATTGTTCCCATTGTGATCAACGTAGCCAACCACCAGCGGGACATCTCCTATCTCTCCCTTCAGATAATCCAGCGCCTGCAGACATTTATCCACAAACCCTGATTTAAAGACCAAATCCCTTGGCGGATAACCCACCAGAGCCATCTCTGGCACGAGGACAAGCTCTGCACCCTCGTCAAGGGCCTCCCGGTAGGCGGCGATAATGCGTTTTGCATTCGCCGGGAAATCGCCCACCGTACTATTGATCTGCGCCAGTCCGACCTTCATCTGTATTGCCGCCCCTTTATTGATCCGACGACGGATGCACCAATATGGCACTCCTAAGCGGACTTGGAAACCGCGATTTGATCCTGCGGTCAACCCGTCTGGAGAAACCGGCCTTACCAGAGCCCATACTTACCAAACGAAAGAGCATACCATCCCATCAGAAAATTTGCTACCGCATGCATCACCACACATGCTCCAAGGCTTCTTGTCCACACTGCGCACCCATACATCAAGGTGCCCCAGACAAAAGCCGCCGCCCAGTCAGCGGGGCCATGAATAAAGACGACCAGAGCAGTTACGATGAAGTAGCTTTTCCATGAAGGCTCTCCGAAGGGCTTCGACCAGTAATCGCCATCAGGATTGAGCAGAAAACGCATCAGGAATCCCCTCCAGAGCAATTCCTCCACCAAGGAGACGACAACCACGGCCCGCAACATCCGAAAAATTGTCGCTGTCCACCATGCTGCCGAGCTTTCAAATATGTCGGGATCAAACCCTTCCCGGCGTGGGAGAATACCTAGCGCCTGCTTCCATCCGCCAGGTTCCGCCTCTTTCAGCCCCCACCAATCATAAAGCTGGGTAGGTAAAATCCAGATCCCGATCCCAACCACACCGAGCAGGGCACCGAACAGGAATTTGCGAGGCTCCCAGCGCAATTCATAGTGCCGCCACCATAGGACAAGAAGCCCTCCCGCGATCAGCGTCTGGATCGGATAAATCCAATGCTCAGGGTAGCGCCGCCACCATGACAGGTAAATGTGATCACGAAACAGGCCATCCAGCGAACCTGTCACAATAGTCAGGAGCCCACCTGCCAGCATGAAAACCACCAGAGGCACAACATGAGCCAGCGTACGATCTCGTCTAAACCTTGCGAGGCTCATGGATGAGCAAGGGTGGCGACAAAACGCTCCATCCGATCCAGCGCTTCCCTGAGCTGATCAAAGGCAGTGGCATAACAGCACCGGAGGAACCCTTCACCGCTGGGACCAAATGCGTCGCCGGGGACAGCCGCTACGTTCTCTGCTTCGAGCAGACCCATGGCGAAATCCCGACTACTCAACCCTAATCCACGAATATCAGGGAATACATAGAACGCTCCCCCCGGGGAGTGGCACTCCAGCCCAATTTCATTCAACCGCCTCACGATGAAATCCCGCCGCTCGTGATAACTGGCCCGCATCCTTTCAACTGAGGAAGCTCCATTCTCCAACGCCTCAAGAGCTGCCGCCTGGCTTGTGATCGGCGCACACAACATCGAATATTGATGAATTTTCATCATTGCCTCCGTTAGCGGCTCTGGAGCACAGGCATAGCCAAGCCGAAAACCTGTCATCGCGAAAGCCTTGGAGAACCCATGCAGGAGGATCGTCCGCTCACGCATTCCAGGCAGAGCCGCAATCGATTGGTGCCGACTGTCGTCATAGCGTAGCTCGCTGTAGATCTCGTCACTAATGACAATCAAATCCCGTTCAACGCAAAGCCTTGCGATTCCCTCGAGGTCTTCCGAGCTCACTACTCCTCCGGTAGGATTTGTGGGGAAATTCAGCATGAGAACGCGCGAGTTTGGCGTCAGAGCTGCTGCGAGGGCCTCTGGCTTCAACGCGAAGTCGTCCTTCCTGCTCGTCGGGACCGCTACCGGCACACCGTGAGCCAACAAGACGCCAGGCATGTAACTCACGTAACAGGGCTCGTGATAGATCACCTCATCACCGGGGTTGAGAAGAGCTCTCAGGGCGAGGTCGAGGGCTTCAGAGACCCCTACCGTCACGAGTATCTCCGAGGAGGGGTCGTAGCTCACATCGAAAAAACCTTCGACGTAGCTTGCGATCTTTCGTCTCAGGGACATCAGCCCGAGGTTAGAAGTGTAGGAGGTATTACCCCGCTCCAACGAGTAAATTGCAGCTTCCCGTATATGCCAGGGCGCCGCGTAATCCGGCTCCCCGACCCCAAGAGAAATCACCTCGTCCCGCCCCTGTACGAGCTCGAAGAAATCGCGGATCCCAGACCGCGGCACGGCGGCTACCTGCCGCGATATTTTCGAGAGGTAGTCCATTCCTCCTAGGGCGCCACAGGCAACCGCTCTGGATCTTCATCACCCCCAAAGGCGAAACCATTCTCCTTATAGGTTTTCAACCGGAAGTGGGTAGCCGTTGAGAGCACTCCCTCCATCGTGCTGAGCTTCTCTGATACAAATCTCGCAACCTCCATGAGATCCTCACCCTCCACCACCAGCAGCAGATCATAGGCTCCACTCATCAGGTAGCAGCTCAGGACCTGCTCGAACTTGGCGATACGACTGGCAAGCCTGTCGAATCCGCCCTCCCTCTCAGGGGTAAGCTTTACCTCGATAATCCCAACAACCGAGGCGTGCCCCGCCCTGGCCTGATCAACCACGGCCTGATAGCCGAGAACAGTTCCATCCGCCTCCCAGGCGGAGATCTGCTCATCTACCGCCTCTTCAGATAGTGAAGTACGCTCGGCGAGATCTGCGCTGGAAGAACGGCCATTGCGCCGAAGAATTTTGAGCAATGAATCGTTAGTCATGGGGAGGGGCTTCTAGGGAGATCTAACCGGCATGGCAAGCCGTAGCTGCTCGGCCAGGCCTCCGAAACAGCTTCCCATGCAAGCCCGGGGCACCAGACTACCGAAGATGCTCTGCAAAGAAACAGAGAGTATCCACCAGGTGTCGCTCCCAGTAAGACCATTCGTGCCCACCCGAAAACTCCTCGTAAACGTGCTCTATTCCGCTCTTCTCCAGGGAACGATGCAACTCTCGGTTAGCGCTCAGGAGGGGATCATCAAGACCGCAATCAAAGCGGGTTGGGGGCAATTTTTCCCGATTTGTAATCAGGGTCTGCAGGACCTCGAAATCCCCCTCGGGACGGGGACCAGAAAGCAAAGATTCTTCTACAACCTTGTCCAACTCACGAAGGTCAGTCACCGAAGAATGAGCGGAGATTGCCCCGAACTTTTCTCCAAACCTTGCTCCGAGACTCAAGGCACCAAATCCACCCATGCTCAACCCCGCGATAAAGCACGGTGACCTGTCAGAAACAGGCGCACCAGCCTCCCGGGTTGCAACAGGAACTTCGTCGACTATCCAGCGATCGAAGTCCCTTCCATGGTGTGCAAAATAACCAGAGCCATCTCCCCATAAGCCATCGCTTGGCATGGCAAGCACCAGAGGCGGAATTACCTCTTCCGCGATCAGCCGCGCGGCAGTGCGATGAGCACCTGCACAGTAGGACCATCCCCAGTGGGAACTATAAATGCCATGCAACAGAATCACAAGTGGCAGGTTGCGCTCCTCTGCCTCCGGGAGAAAAATTGAAAGGTCAGCCCGGTGCCCCAGCGCTTCGCTCTTCACGGTCACATATCTGAGACCATCTCGTTCAAAGCGGGGTATACTGGCTTGAATGGTATGAAAGTTACTCACTGGCTTTGTGGGATCCCTCAAAACAGGGAAGCTGCAGAGGACCCCTTCCTCGTCTCGCTCTTGCCCAGTTTACTGATTTCAGGACAAATGGCAGGCGAACCAATCGCAGTTCGAGAGATCTTTTCCCAGGAAAACTCATAAGAAGCAGGCCTGCAAAAATTGTGAGAAGCCCTTGACCTGGTAATGCGAGAAGCACCACTCCCAGAATAACAAGGGCAGCTCCCAGCAGGTTTCTCAGGCCCAGAATCACGAACCGGCGAAGCTGCAACCCCGGGGGCCGGACTACCCTGTCATGAGGGAGAAAATATTCCGCGCTGATCAAGGAAAGCGCCCACGGAGTCAGAAAAAAAGCCATGGCCACCGAGCCTGCTGATAAGAGCCCCAGCAGGACAAGAATGGACTCATACTCCCTGAAACAATCAATCATGAGTTCCCCCTTGGAAATTCCTATGCTGTTGAATATCGCCCACCCACATACGCACTACAGCCCCCTGATAGAACACTTCACGGAAGAAGGGCAAAGAATTTATAGCGTGGGACATAGGGCAGGAAGTTACGGAGACACCTTAACTGGACTCCCCTCCTTCTTGATGATTTTGCGGTTCTTGAGGTCGAAGGATCCTCCGGTTCGAATCGTTTCCCACTTTTCTTCAGCAGGGGTCCTTTTACGCCATTTACGCGGATCATACACGAGCACTTCCCCGCCTTTTTTGCCGATCACCTCAAATTGATCCCCACTCACCACAATGGCAACATCCTCGTCGATGCCGATACCCAGCAACGCAGCTCGGTCAAACTCCTTGCGCATCTTCTTTGCTGGATCTTCCAGAACCTTGATGAGATCACGCTCACGACCTCTGGCAATCAAATGCTGATCAATTGCAGTATTGCGCATAAAGCCAAATCCACGCTGCACGTCACCAATCATGATTGTATTGCCGCTGGTATCACCCCTTGCCAAAAAGGACCCCTGAATGGTCGCCCCCGCTGACGACCCTCCTATCACCCCACCACGAGCCAACAGCTGATGGAATTCCCTCTCAGCCCGAGTCCCCCCATAGGCCTTGGTCAATCTCCACTGCCTCCCTCCCCCAAACCAGACCCCGGTTGCCTCTTTGATCGGTTTTACAAATTCCGCGGTGTCTGCGACCGCTCTTTGGTGGGTGTGGAGAACGCTCACCGCCGCAACCTTCAGCTTCTCGCGGGCGAGGTTGGCAGCCCAGGACCGGCCGTAATCGTAGCCCGGCGCGCTGGAAGCCGCGGTGGGAATAATCACAATCCGTGCCTCTGGCCCTCCCGCAAGACTCACGAACTTTCCAAAAATGCTGGCCGTCTCTTTCCCGCCCCCACCCATGATAACCAAACGCCCTTTAGGTGGGCCAACCACTGGTGAGCCCTGAAGGCAGGGCGTGGACATGATGAGGAGGCTGGTGAGCACCCAGTGGAATCGACATCTCATTTCCTGATAGAATCCCTCTATTCTGATCCATTACAAGTGGCAAGCGCAGCACCCCGGGGTCCATACCTCTACGCAGCTGAACTCCCGCCGGCCTAGCCCCATTGCCCCCATAATTCCACCTCCTCCGAAGGACCCACCTCATAACACTCATAATAGGCACTCTTGACCCTAAGACCGGCTCGTATCAACTTTCGGAGGCGGAAGGACAAAATCAGTAACTCCTATCATTCGGGTGCGGAATAATTATCTACTCCTCTGATCACACCTAAGGCTCCACATCCCTGTGCTAAGACAAGATTACATTCTTCGTGAAATTGAACGCACCGTAGAGTTCTGCCTGCGGGCCGCCGGGCTAAAAAAGCCGGATATTATCTCCGACCTGCAGGAATTCCTCGAAGAACATTGCGAGTTACTGACCGGAGTCCCTCTGCAAACATTACTGGGAACTGATGCTCAGAAACTAGTCGCTCTTCTTTACCATCCCGGAACCGCCAGAGTTCCTCAACTGGTTTCCTCGGGAGCATGGCTCTGTGAGGCTGCGGACCTGAGCCTGCTGTCAGGACGCTTGGATGAGGCACGCCGACTCTTTCATGAGGGCGTTCAAATCCTTGCCTTCATGGCTTCTCAGCACGGCGAAGATGACGGCTTCTCACCTCTGAGGGGTCACCTCGGAACGCTTCAGAAGCGACTCCCTGACTACCAATTTGAACCGACCCAAAACGAAAGGATCCAAGGTCTTCTGGTCGCTGGTAGAGCCCCTCGAGCCAAGTGACCCCCGGTTTGTAATTGCAACTCTGGATCCTTGCCTCCGGGCGTAACCACCCTTAGGCTTCCTTCATGGGAATTTCACCCGGTGATCTTATCCGTCATGTCGTGACCGGAGCTGTTGTGGTAGCAATCGCCATCGTCGCCTTGAAGGCGTGGAATAAGCATAAAATGGAGAAACAGATCGTCAGCGATTTGCGGGATCTCGCCCACCCCACTACTTCATTCGAGGCCGCCTACGACGCAGAGGCTACCTCCTCCCTTTTCAAATCAATGGCGCTCCTCCACAAGATCAAGGCCGAGCTCAACAAGGAACCCAACGAAATCCTTCGGGAGGTCTTTCATGGAGATGACGAGGGAGCCCTTTTTGGGGAAATGGAGTCCGGGAGCAATGCCTCTTCTGATCCCCAGGCCGAATTGATCGGCAAAGGTCTTCTGCGGAACTACCAGCACTGCCGCACCCTCGGCATCTTTTCTGACAGCGAAAACCTTCGGAACCTGATGGCCGGAAAGACTCCAATCATCAAATCGGGACCGGACTCTAATTCAAAAGCTACGATCCGCTTTATCATCGATCCAAGTGTATCCCCGGGCTCGGAGAGGATCATTCCGAATATGATTATATCCCCTCCCGATCGTGGAGAGGGCGGCAAACCGACTGACATGCAAATCAGCCAAGCTAAGGAGTTTGTCAGGGCGCTCTACGACGCACGCGTCATAGAGCGTGACACTGGTGACCGCTTAAACCAACACTACGAATCTTTTAATTCGGCCGCGGGAACCAGAGCTGTCCCGGAATCGGAGGCTCCACCAGAAACCCTTGAAGAACCCGAGCCCGCCCCTCAACCTGCTCCCCCTGTGGAAGAGAGCCCTGTAGACCCCGAGGTCTGTCCCTTCGATCAGCCTTTGCCTGACAACGGATAACGCCTCCTTTCTGGATTCTTCCTACTGGTTGGCTCCATCGGCAAACCGTGAAGTGGGCTGAGCCCAGTACATCCAACTCCATCTGTCATTACCCCCCGTCATGGATCATACGGGTGATGCACAAAGCGGTCTCCAGGGCTGCGGCACCTTGAGATCCGCTCACCGCGGGCCCCTCGCGACCCCGCACAGCATCGGCAAAAGCGCTAAGCTCGGCCAGCAACGGCTCTGAGCGGTCAATCTCGACTTCTTCGGCCTGTATGCCTTCCGAATCCGTCCAGAAAACTCTCCCATTCTGCTCCTGATAGTCGAGAGACAGGTAACAGTTTTCCTGGAATACCCGGATTTTTCGCATACGATCCGGACTAATTCGGCTGGCAGTCACATTGGCGACACAGCCATTCTCAAAGCGTAACCGCGCATTTGCTATATCCTCATGACTTGTGAGCACCGGAACACCCACCGCGTCAATATGAACGAGGGGAGAGTTCACGAGATGGAGAATGATTTCGAGGTCGTGGATCATTAGGTCTAGCACTACCCCGATATCCAAACTCCGATTGGGGAAAGGAGAAAGTCGGTGCGCCTCAATAAATTTTGGACGGTCCAGTCTGTCCTCCAGATGCCTCAGGACAGGGTTGAAGCGCTCTACGTGCCCCACTTGCAGCACCTTTCCTGTGGTCGCAGCAAGCTGAACAAGTTTTTCGGCCTCTTCCTCGCTGGATGCAATCGGCTTCTCCACAAGAATATGAGTCCCAAGCCTCAGCAACTCGCCACCGATCAATGCATGCCTATTTGTAGGCACTGTCACGCTGACCGCTTCGCAGCACTCTGAGAGAGCCTCAAGCGAGTCAACCGCTTTACCGCCAAACTCGGCCACCAAGGCCTCAGCGCGCTCAATTTCAATATCGTAAACGCCCTCCAGACGAACTCCCTCGAGCACTCCATAAGCTCTTGCATGATTACGCCCCATAGCCCCCGCTCCTGCTACTCCCACCCTTAAATCCATGATCTCTCATCGCAAAATAACCAGTATGCAGCAAGTCCTCGCCTTCTCGAATCTTGCTACCTCAAATTTTCTAAGCTTTTCTAGGGCTTAGCCGTTCCTAACTCAGAATGAGTCTTCACGCCCAACTCAGCCAGGAAGCCGAGATCCGCCTTCAAGCTCAGAAAAGAAATTCTGTCATCACCTCGGTAATGATTGCGCTTCTGATCATGGCCCTCGTGATTCTGATCCTGCTATTTATTTTGCTGCCAAATCTTCTCATCAAATCCCCAACCATCGTCGCCTATCAGGCTGGTGCTCCCGAGGAAGAGAATATGGAACAGAAAGAGGTCAATCCTCAGATTCAGCGCAAGCCTTCTGCTCCAAGCTCTTCCATGGCCAAGGTGATCGCATCCAGCACGCCATCTCCAACTGCTGTTCCGGTCCCGGAGACAGAGGCTCAGCCTAATCTTGATTTTGGCAGTGGAGATGATTTTGGCCAAGGATGGGGAAACGGTGGCGACGGAGGGGGCGGAGGGTTTGGAAATATCCCCGCCACGATGCGCAAACGATGCTCACCTGAGGACCGCCTTCAACGCCTGAAAGAGAACGGTGGAAATGAGAAGTGTGAGGAGTCCGTCGTGAAAGCTTTGCACTACTTCAAGGACACGCAGGCTGGCGATGGATCGTGGGGTGGCGGCACCAAGGTAGCCTACACAGGACTAGTCCTGCTCGCTTACCTAGGCCACTGCGAAACCCCACTCTCCGTGGAATTTGGAGTTACCGTAACCGGGGCGATAACCTTCCTTGTCGACAACTGTCAGAAGAACAAAGGCCGCATGGCATCTAATTTGCAGGACAAGCACTGGTGCTACTCTCACGCGATCGCTGCCTACGCCCTCGCGGAAGCTTATACGTTTTGCAGCCAACTCAGCATCAACCTCCCCAATTTAAAAGAAAGCGTGCAGGCCAGCGTTCAGTGGGTCATCGACAACCAGAATAAATCTGGCGGCTGGGAATACTCATACGACGAGGCGGGTGACCGAGGAGGGGACATGTCCATCACGGCCTGGCAGATGCAGGCGCTCAAGGCTGGCAAACATACCGGACTTGATTTCCGAAACCTGACTCGCTGCATCCGCGATGCCCTTAAATATTGCGAAACCTGCCAGGCTGCAGATGGAGGATTTGGCTACCAGGGAACCAGAGCACTTGGTGATGGGCACTCCACCCTCGTGGGAGCTGGCACCCTCTGTTTCCAGCAACACAAGGGAGCTGCCAATTCGAATGCCAGAAAGGGCATCAAGTACATCGATAAGAAATCCCAATTCAATTACGACGCCGGACCCTGCAACCTTTATGAGCACTACTATTCCAGTCAGGCCGCCATCAACAACGGGGGGAAAAGCTGGATTCAGTATAACGAGATGTTTCGGGACCAGCTGTTGAAGTCGCAGAATAATGACGGCTCATGGCCTGCACCACCCCAACCCGGCCCCGCAGCCAGGAACGATCCCGTCTACGTGACTGCGCTTGCAACGCTCATGCTTGAGGTCTACTACCGCTTTCTTCCCGGAACTGCGGCAGGAAAGTAAGCGAGAAAATTCGTCAGGGAATATTCCATGCAGGATCCGCTAATCACCCGATTGCGCCGGCTAATACCGGCAAGCTCTATCCCGGTTGTTCTTGAGTCCCGGGGCGGGAACTGCTTTGTAACTCCATGCCCCGGTGCTCTTTCCTCACCATTTTCGCCGCCACCCTCCTGCTCCCCGGCCTTGCCGGTGCTGCCGGGAAAAAAGCGCCGGATCTTAATCTAAGTTTTCACCTTCAGGCCGAGCCGGGCGACAGGCGAGTCTTCAAGCAGTTGACTGCAGGCAAGGAGGTCATCTTCCAAAAAGGTGCGGCCATAAGCACAAAGGACGTTGTCGCCTTCCGGTCCTTCCCTGCAGAAGACAATAACTCCTACGGAATTGTGTTCCAGCTCGGCAAGACTGCTACCAACAGGCTGCGCAACCTTAGCACTGCTCACCAGGGAAAACTGCTTCTCGCTGTAGTTAACGGACAAGTTCGTGACGCGGTTGTGATCGACAAGCCCGTCAATGATGGGCTGATCGTTATTTGGAAATGGATCTCCCTTGCTGAGGTCAAGCTGGCCGATCAACACCTCCCCCGGATTGGAGAAGACCCGCGGGCATGGAAAAAGAGAATCAAAAAGAAATAGTGAACTGCGCTCCTTTCCGCTCCCTTTCTGCCCTTGTCCTCGCATGCACCCTGAGCTCATCCTGCCTTGGTCAAGGCTTGGCGCTCCAGCTACCAACCGACAACCGGGCACTTTTGGAGAGCAACCCTGAAAAGTTCTATATGTATGTTTATCGCACCTTTGAGGGCGAAACAAGCAAGCCCTGGCAGGGCGGAGGTTACGGCTTTGTCCGAACCCTCAGACGAACAAAGCAGGGAGTAGTCTCTACCCGGTTTCACGAGGGAATCGATATCCGCCCCGTAAAGAGGGATTCGGCAGGGCGCCCCCTCGACAACGTTAGATCTATCGCACTTGGACGCGTTGTTTACGTTCAAAAAAGTGCCGGGGGTAGCAATTACGGGAAATACATCGTCGTCGAACACGACTGGGGCGAGGGCCCATTCCTTAGCCTCTATGCCCACCTTTCCACCACTCTGGTAAAGGAGGGGCAGCGTATTCCCGCTGGACACGTGCTTGGCCAAATGGGCTACACCGGTGCGGGTATTAACAGGGAGCGAGCTCATCTTCACCTCGAATTGAATATCCTTCTCTCCCTCCAGTTCGACGCATGGCACAAGATGAAATTTGGCAGCGACAATCGCCACGGACTACATAATGGGATGAATCTCTCGGGCCTCGATATCGCCAACCTTTTTCTCCGACATGAAAGGGAACCCGGCATTACCATACCGGAGTTCCTTAGCGGCACCTCTGCCTACTACAAGGTCACCTGTCCTCGCCGTGGAAAACTTGAGCTTACGGATCGCTATCCCTGGATCCGACGGGGAGCGCATCACCGGCCGAGTCCTTCATGGGAGATTTCCTTT